>Ga0194132_10007057_pt1 | contig 17006 bp, 14 predicted proteins | sample TA2KigOf80mmetaG_FD_148612 | JGI IMG/M metagenome (GOLD analysis project Ga0194132, IMG submission 148612) | Freshwater microbial communities from Lake Tanganyika, Tanzania - TA2015054 Kigoma Offshore 80m | ecosystem: Environmental > Aquatic > Freshwater > Lake | place: Tanzania: Lake...
CGACCGAGCGGTACATTCGCACCGCGGGGGCGTTCGTCGCGGTCACTTCGAGGAACGCGCGGCGCACGCCGACCGCCGCGAACCCGCCGAGCGCGGCCACCAGCAGCGCGCGCCCCAACCCCAACCCGCGGCACTCCGGCACGACGCCGAGGTTCTGAATCCCGCCGTGCCCGTTTTCGTCGAGTAGCCCCTGAATTGTCCCGACCCCGCCGTCCGGCCCGGTCACGAGCCACGTCGCGCGCGGGCAGAAGTTCGGCCGGTAGCGGATCGCGGACATGAGGTCGCGACAGCCCGTGCGCGTCGCGAGGCTGGCGAACACGATGGCGTCTTCGTGGTCGTGGAAGCTCTGGTACTTCACTTCGGCGTGCAGGTCGATGAGCGCGTCGGTCCACGGCACGAGCGCGAACCCCGGCGGCAGCGGCACGGGCGCGACCGGCCCGCGCAGCGGGAGTTCCATGCGGTGCCGTTTGAAGTATCGGACGTGGTTCATGGCGCGCCTCGTGCGCCCCATCGTACACGGCGGGCGCGCGGCTCACAACCGGCGCACCAGCGCGATCAGCAGCACCAGCGCCATCGCCCCGACCAGCACCCCGGCGAGCAGCCAGTGCGTTCGCGTCGTCGCGCCGGTCTCATCCGGCGGCAGTTCCTCGGCGATTTCGCTCGCGCTGTCGCTGTCTTCGAGGCGCGCGAACGGGTTTGTGCCGGGGTCCGCGGGGGCCAACTCGTCGCCGGGCGCGGCGGCCCACAGGTCGGCGTCGAGTCCGGGCGCGTCGGCCGCAGCCAGCGCGCCAACACCGGTAGCGGTCTGTGCTGCGGTCGCCAGCGGTTGCAGCACCGCGAGCGCCTCGTCTGCCGTGGGGCGCGTGTCGGGGTCTTTCGCCATGAGCGCGCGCACGAGGCGTGCGAGTTCTGGCGGCGCGTTGGCGACGCGCGGCGGCGGGTCGATGCGGTGCCGGCGCACCTTCTGCTTCGCACCTTCCGCGGGGAACGGCACGAAGCCCGTGACCGCGTAGTACAACGAACAACCGAGACCGTACAGGTCCGCGGGCGGGCCGACGGCCGCCGCGTTGCGGGCCTGCTCCGGGGCAAGGTAGTCCATCGTGCCGACGATGTACCCGCGCCCGCCGGCGACGGCCGGGTCCGCGGGCAGCGGCTCGCCGGGCGCGAGCGCGAGGCCGAAGTCGAGGAGCACCGCGCGGCCGTCGGGCCGGAGCATCACGTTGCCGGGCTTCACGTCACGGTGAACGAGGCCCTGCGCGTGAACGTGCGCGAGCGCCGCGGCCACGTCCGCGAACACGCGCGCCGCGTCGCCCGGCGGCAGCGGCCCCTTCTCCTGCACTACCTGCCGCAGCGTGCGCCCCGGCACGTATTCGAGCGCGAGGAAGTGAACGTCGTCGGTGTGCCCGGCGGCGAACGTGCGGGCCGCGTTCGGGTGCCGCACGCGCGGGCCGAGTTGCTGTTCGCGCTCGAACCGCGCCAGCACTTTCGGGTCTTCCGTAGCCTTGCGGTCGGGGAGCAGTTTCAGCGCGAGCAGCACGGAATCACCTAGCGCCTCGGTCATGCGCCGGTCGCGCGCGAGGTACACCACGGTGCCCATGCCGCCGCGGCCGAGCGGCGCGAGTACCGTGTAGGGGCCGAGTACCAACCCCTGCCAGCGTCCGCGAAGCAACTTGTCGGCTTGGTAGTGCGTGAGCTCGCCGCTGGCGACGAGCGCGTCGGCCAGCGCGCGCGCCGACGACGCGTGCTCCGTGAGGCGGTCGAGTTCGGCCGGGTCGAACAACCGGGATTTGTGCACGGTCGCGAGGAAGGCGGCGAGCGGCGGATCGGTCATGCCGCTCATTCTACGTCGTCCGCGGCGCGGTCGAGGGCGTGCCGGAGCGCGCGCACGTGATCGGCACTCAGTTCGGTACACGGCCCCATCGCGAGCGCGAGCCGCGGGTGCGCCCCCAGTACCGGGTCGGCGACCGGCACGCGCGCCGCGGCGTGGACCTGATGGCACCGGGTCGCGCGCACGAGGTCGCGCACGTTGTGCGCCCGCACGCCCCCACCGGGCATCACTTCGAGCTGCCAACCGGCGTGCTGAACGAGCGCCTGCAATCGCGACGTGCCGGCCTCGGCCGTGGTCGCGCCGCCGCTGGTCAGCACGCGCTCGAACCCGAGGTCGATCAACTCGTCGAGCGCTTCGAGCGGGTTGGCGACGAAGTCGAACGCCCGGTGGAACACGGCCTTCTTGTCGACGACTTCCGCCAGTTCGACGAGCGGCCGGCACGCGGCGGTGTCGATCCCGGCGCGCTCGGTCAGTGCGCCGAACACGATCCCGGCCGCGCCCTCCCGTAGCAGCGCTTCGGCGTCGGCCGTCATGACGTGCAGTTCGCGGCGCGTGTACGTGAACCCGCCGGGCCGGGGGCGGAGCAGCACGTAGATCGGCAGGTCGGTCAGTCGCCGCACCTCGCGGAACAGCCCGATCGAGGGCGTCAGCCCGCCGACGTCGAGGCCGACCGAGAGTTCGAGGCGGTCCGCGCCGGCACGCTCGGCGAGTTTCGCTTCGAGCGGCGAGGAGACGGCGATTTCGAGCGCGCACCGGCGCGGCGCGGCCACGGTGTAGCGGTCGTCGTTGCGAACGAGTGCCGTGAGCAACCCGCCCATGCGCCGCGCCGCGGCGTCGCCGGACACAACGGCCGCGTCCGCGGGGTCGGGCACGGAACCGGCGAAGGCGTCGCCCGCGAGCACGCAGACCGCGTCGCGCAACACCGCGCACGGCGCGCGGATCGGTTCGCGCGGCCGCGCCCACTGCCAGCGGTGCAGGAACACGGCCGCGGGATCCACCGGCACGCCGGCCCACACGCGCAACCGCGGCAGCAGGAGTTCGATGACGCGCGCGTCCGGTTCCACCCAGTGTTCGACGGCCCATTCGTGCGTCGTGTGCGCCGTGACCGACCACGGGACCGGCGACAGTCCGCGCCGGTGGCCGTCGGTGATCCACTCCAGCGGCCCGTCACCGAACCACACGCCGCCCGGTTGGAGTTGGTCCGCGCCGCTGAACACGCCGTACAGCGCGAAGCAGCGGTCGTACTGCACGCCGCGGAGCGCGTCGCGGATGTCGTCCGGCATCTCGACGGCGCTGCGCTCGACGAGCGCGAGCGTTTGCGGCGCGGGCGGCGTGAGGATCAGCCCGTTCGCGCGCACGACCCATTCGGACCCGTCGCGCGCGGAGCGTACGTGAACGCGCCAGCCGTCGTCGGTGCGCTCCAACTTGTCCGCGACGGCGTGGTCGTGGAACTCCAGCGTTTCGCGGTGGTTGGCGACGACGCGAAAGGCGACGTCGCGCATCCCACCGGGCGCGGCCAGCCCGTAGAGCGGGGCGTTGCCGGTGTGTTCGCCGGCCGCGCCGATGCGCGCGACCGGTACCGGGCCGAACCCGCTCGCGCCCACCTCCGCGGCGAAGTTGGTCAACGAGTGGTACGGTTGGCCGCGCGCGTCTTCGCGGTAGCGGGCGTACAGAACCGGCGGGCCGAGGTCGAAGCGCGCCGTGCGGCCGTCCGGCAGCTCGACGGCGCGCGTGCAGAGCCGGCCCCCGGCGCGCCGGCCCTTGTCGATGACGACGACCTCGACGTTGCGCGCGAGCAGCCGGTGCGCGGCCGTTAGGCCGGCGATCCCGCCACCGATGATCGCGACGCGCGGTGTCATGGCTTCGCCCACTCGTCGCGCACCTTCTCCGCTTCCGCGAAGACGCGCATGAGGTTCCCGCCCAGCACCTTGTGAATCTGCTCCTTTGTGTACCCGCGGTCGAGCATGAGTTGCGTCAGCAGCGGGTAACAGGACACGTCGTTCATCTGCGTCGGCAGCTTCGGCACGCCGTCGAAGTCCGAGCCGATGCCGACGTGATCGATGCCCGCGACCTTCACGATGTGGTCGATGTGGTCGACGATGTGGCGCACGTCGCCGGCCGAGTAGTCGTTCTCCTTCGCCCACGCGCGAAAGGCCTCGCGGTACTTGGCGTCGTCGTTGGGGAACTGTTTTTTCAGCTCGCGACCCTTCTCGAACATGAGCTTCATGGCCCGCGCGCCCTCGGGCGTGAGGAACCCGCTGAAGAAGTTGACCATGACCACGCCACGGTTCTCCTTCACCAGTTTCAGCACGTCGTCGGGCACGTTGCGCACATGGTCGGCTACGGCCCGTGCCGACGAGTGCGAGAAGATGACCGGAGCCTTCGTCGCCTTCAGCGCGGCCTTCATCGTGTCCGGCGAGACGTGCGACAGATCGACCAGCATGCCCAGCCGGTTCATCTCCTGCACGACGCTCACGCCGAACGGCGTCAGCCCCTTGGCCTTCGGCTCGTCCGAACAGGAATCGGCCCAGTCGAGCGACTCGGAGTGCGTGAGGGTCATGTACCGGACGCCAAGCTTGTAGTAGCTGCGGAGCAGCGCGAGCGAGTTGTCGATGGAGTGCCCGCCCTCGACCCCGATGAGGCACGCGATCTTGCCGGCCTTGCGGACGCGCAGGATGTCCGCGGTGCCATAGGCCATCTCGAACGTGTCCGGGTAGCGCCGGGTCATCTCGTGGATCACGTCGATCTGTTCGAGCGTGACCTTCGGCGCGCTCCCCTTCGCCCCGTAGGAGATCGGAACCCACGCGCTCCAGAACTGCGCCCCGACGTTGCCCTTCTTGAGCCGCGGAATGTCGGTGTGAAACCGCTTCTGCGGTTTGGTCAGGTCGATGTTCTTGAACCCCGGTTCGTCGCTCTCGCGCAGCTCCCACGGCAGATCGTTGTGCCCGTCGATCAGCAGCGCCTCGTCGTGGATCGCGCGCGCCTTCTCGGAGACGACGACCTCTTTGCCTTTTGGCGCGCCGTGAGCGTCAACCCCCGGAGTCGGGCGCGAACCAACCACAACCGCGCCGAGGACGGGAAGCGCGAACAATACGAAACGCATGGTGTCGGTCCTCGCGTGCGAGTGAGTGAACTAACGATACACGACCGCGCGCCCGCGGGCAAAGTGGCAAACGCGCCGTTTGACGCGCGCGCCCGCGCCCGGTACGCTGTGCGATAACACACGATCTCGGCGAGTGTACCAATGGCGAAGCGCCGCGCGGACGACGAGGACTGGGGCGACTGGCGCGAGGAGGCTGTGGACCCCGCCCCGTGGCCGGTCTGGTGGATCGTCACGTTCTGCGGCTGCGCCCTCGGCACGCTGTACGGCCTCGCGGAGGCCTTCAACGGCGGCATGGGCTTGGAGGTCGTTGCGCTGTGTGGCGCGGTCGGCGCGATCGGCGGCATCATCGGCGGGTTGGGCCTCGACAACGAGCGCCGCCGCAAGTGGCGACGCCGGCGCTGACTCACTGGAACTGCACGTGCTGACCTATCTCGTCGTGTGTTCCATTGCGCTCGTCGCATCCGGGCTAACTCTCTTCTCCGGGTTCGGCCTCGGTACGCTGTTGCTCCCGGCGTTCGCGCTGTTCTTCCCGATCGAGCACGCGGTCGCGCTCACGGCCGTCGTTCACTTTCTCAACGGGCTGTTCAAGCTCGCGCTCGTGGGCCGCGCCGCGGACCGGCGCGCGGTCCTCCGGTTCGGCGTGCCGGCCATTCTCGCCGCGGTCGCCGGCGCGTGGGTGCTGTTCCAACTCAGTGACCTGCGCCCGCTCGCCACGTACACCATGTTCGGGCGCGAACTGATCGTAATTCCGGTGAAGTTGTCGATGGGCACGCTACTCGCGGTATTCGCACTGGTCGAGTTGATCCCCTACACGCGCGAACTGACGTTTCCGCCGCGCTACTTGCCGCTCGGTGGTGTGCTGAGCGGGTTCTGCGGCGGCCTGTCGGGAATGCAGGGCGCGCTGCGCGCCGCGTTCCTGCTGCGCGCCGGTATCTCGAAAGAGGCTTTCGTCGCAACGGGTGTCGTGGTCGCGTGTCTGATCGACTTCACGCGCCTCGGCGTGTACCTGCCCGCACTCGCGGCGACCCGCGCCGACCTCGACTATGCATTGCTCGGCGCGGCAGTGTTAGCGGCGTTCACGGGCGCGTGGCTCGGCGCACGCTATTTACAAAAAGTGACCCTGCGCCGCGTCCAGTTGCTCGTCGCCGGAATGCTGTTCGCGGTCGCGGTCGGCCTGATGTCGGGCGCGCTGTAGCCGGAGTTACACGGGGGCGAACTCCCACAGGAAGCACTCGAGCGCGCCGTTGAAGTACGGCGACTTTTGCACCACCTTCAGCCCCACCTTCTTCGCGAGCATCGTGTTGCTGGTGAACAGGAACAGCCGCCAGCCGCGCCAGTGCGCGGCGACCGCGTCCCCGATGCCCCGGTACAGGCCGATCAGCTCTTGCTCTTCGCCGATTCGCTCGCCGTAGGGTGGGTTGCAGATCAGTAGCCCCGGCGGGCCGGCCGGCGGGCGCGCGTCGCGCACGTCTAGGGTCTCGAAGGCCAGCAGGTTGCCGACGCCGGCGGCACGGGCGTTGCCACGCGCGAACTCGATCACGTCGGCCCGCACGTCGGACCCGCGGACCGCGGCCGGCAGGTTCTTGCGCACCGCGGCGCGGGCCTCGTCGCGGATCGCGTTCCACAGCGGCCGGTCGAAGTCGGCCCAGCCCTGAAACGCGAACCACTTGCGCGTCAACCCCGGCGGGCGGTTCAGCGCGGCCCACGCGCCCTCAATGCAGAACGTGCCGGACCCGCACAGCGGATCGACAAGCGGCGCGGTCCCGTCGTACCCGGCGCGCAACAGCAGTCCCGCGGCGAGCGCCTCGTTCAGCGGGGCCACGGTCTGGATCGGCCGGTAGCCGCGCTTGTGGAGCGAGTCCCACGAACTGTCGAGGCTGAGGATCGCGCGGTTCTTCGAAACGTGCAGGTTCAGCCCGATCATGGGCCGCTCGGTGTCCACACTGGGCCGGCGGCCGACGCGCTCGCGGAACTGGTCGCAGATGGCGTCCTTCACGCGCCGGGCCGCGTACTGCGAGTGCGTGAGGGCCGAGTCCCGCACGTTGCAATCGACCGCGAGCGTGTGGTCGGGCGTCATCCAGTCGTTCCAGTTCAGCGCGCGCACGGCTTCGTACAACTCGTCGGGCGTCCGGGCGTCGAACTCGTGAACGGGGCGCAGCACGCGCACGGCGGTGCGGAGCCACAGGCACGCGCGGTACAAGAGCGCCGCGGGGCCGGTGAACGTGACCCCGCCGCGGCCGGGTTCGACCGTCTCGGCGTTGAGCGCCGTCAACTCCCCGGCGAGTACCGGCTCGAGGCCGCGGGCGCAGGTCGCGAAGTAGCGCGCCATTAGCTCAGTTCGCGAATGAGGAAGACCACACCGGCGACGAACCCGAGCGCGGCGAGGATCGAGAGCTGAATCAGGCGCTGCGTGTACCACATCTCCACGCCCTTGCCGAACCGCACGCCCATCAGTCCGGACTCGATCCCGGCCGATACGGACAGATCGACTGGCAGCGCGAGGAAGAAGAGTATCAGCCCGGATTCCCAGCGCGGCACCCCGGCCGCGGCGCACGCCTCGTTGACGACCGCGCGCAGCACGCCCACTGCCATGCCCAGCGACACCCACGCGACGAACATGATGCCCGCGGCGACGAGTACGGTCGGCTTCGGCAGCGAGCACAACTCGCACGACCAGCGGTAAATGAACGTGACGAGGAACAGCGCCACCGGCACTAGCATTGTCAGCAGGAAGCACGCGAAGACGAATCGCAACGGTCCCACGGTGCGGCCCTCAGCTCTCGGCCGGTGCGGGGAACTGTTCGCACAACTCGACGACCGCGCCGCGCACGCGCCGGGCGGTGCCCACGTCCGTCGGGTTCGTGAGCACGTCGGTGATCCACGCGGCGATGCGGCGCATCTCGGTTTCCTTCATGCCGCGCGTCGTGAGTGCGGGCGTGCCGATGCGCACCCCAGACGGGTCGAGAGGCTTCCGCGGGTCGAACGGGATCATGTTCTTGTTCACCGTGATGCCGGCGGCGTCGAGCGCGTGCTCCGCGACCTTGCCCGTCGTGCCCTTCGCGGTCACGTCCACCAGCATCAGGTGGTTGTCGGTGCCGCCGGACACGATGCGGAACCCGGCACGCATCAGTTCGTCGGCGAGCACCTTCGCGTTGGCGATCACCTGCGCCGCGTACGCCTTGAACGACGGTTGCAGGGCTTCGAGAAACGCGACCGCTTTCGCGGCGACGACGTGCATGAGCGGCCCGCCCTGCACGCCGGGGAACACCGCGGAATCGATCCGCTTGTCCCACGTCGGCGGTTCCTTCTTGGCGCGGTCCTCATCCGAAAGGAACGAGTCCGGTACGGCGGCCTTCTTGCACAGAATAAACCCGGATCGGGGGCCGCGCAGCGTCTTGTGCGCGGTGCTGGTGACGAAGTCGGCGTGCGGCACCGGGTCCGGGTGGAGCTTGGCCGCGACCAACCCGGCGATGTGCGCCATGTCCACCATCAGTAGCGCGCCCACGTCCTTCGCGATCTCGGCGAATTTGCCGAACTCGAAATGCCGCGGGTACGCGCTCGCGCCGGCGATCACGACGCGCGGCTTGTGCTCGCGCGCCTTCTTCGCCACGTCGTCGTAGTCGATGCGGTGGTCCGACTCGCGCACGCCGTAGCTGACGACGTGGAAGTACTTGCCGGAGAAGTTCAGCCGCATGCCGTGCGTGAGGTGGCCGCCGTGGGCGAGGTCGAGGCCGAGGATCGTGTCGCCGGGGCGCAGGGCCGCGAGGAACACGGCCATGTTCGCCTGCGCCCCGGAGTGCGGTTGCACGTTGGCGTGCTCCGCGCCGAAGAGCGCCTTAACGCGGTCGATGGCGAGCTGCTCGACGACGTCGACGTGCTCGCAGCCGCCGTAGTACCGCTTACCGGGGTAGCCCTCTGCGTACTTGTTCGTGAGGCACGAGCCTTGAGCCGCCATGACCGCGGCGCTGGTGTAGTTCTCGCTCGCGATCATTTCGAGGCCGAACTGCTGCCGCTTGCGCTCGCCCGCCACCGCCGCGAACACGTCGGGATCTGCCCGCTGAAGAATGTCCATTGCTCCTCCGAGATTTCTGATAGCAGATTTCCGATTGACGATTACGCCTCCATCGAGGCTCGTTCGGCCCTTTCAATCTGCAATCGACAATCTGCAATCATCAATCCCCCTCTGTTGTACCGACCGCGACGCCGGCCGCCCGCAGTTTGTCGGGGAGCGTGCCGTCCGGTCGGTACACGAGGCCGCGCCACCCGAACCGCTCGGCCGCGACGATGTTTTCCGCCATGTCGTCGATGAACAGGCACTCGCACGGTTCGCAGTGGGCGAACTGCTGGATGTGCGCGCAGAACGCCAGTTCCGGCTTGCGCGCCCGCGCGTGGTGTGACGCGCCGAGATGTTCAAAGTGCTGCAGCACGTCCGCGAACTGGGCCGAGTAGTGGTCGAAGTGCGCCGCGTTCGTGTTGCTCGCCAACAGGACGCGGTAGCCCGCTTTCAGTCGCGGGATCATCCCACACACTTCGTCGTTGCGCCAGAAGATGTCCACGAACGCAGCGAGGAACTGCGCCTTCGTGCAGCGCAGCTGCCCCGCGGCGAGCGCGCGGCGCACGTACTCGTCGGTGTCGATGGCGCCGCGCTCGTAGGCGTCTTCGAGCGGGCACCCGTTGAGCACCGGGGCCAACTCCGCGGCGCTCAACTTGGTAAACGCTTTCAGGCGCGCGACGGAACGGCCGTGGTCGAAGAACGCGAGCACGTTCCCGAAGTCGAAGATCACGGTCTTGATCGGCATGACAATCTCATCGAGCAACGTAACCCATCCCCCGGCACCCTCCTTGAAGGGAGGGGGCCGGGGGATGGGTTTCTTCGGGCCTCACTTCCCCGGCACCTTTAGGATCAGCGCGCCGGGGTCGATCTTGTTGCGCGGCATCCCGGCGAACCCGATGACCATTTTCGTCCCGTCCGGTAGCAGCGTCATGCTGTGGATGGGGCCGAAGTCGCGCTCCGCGCCGAACAGCCGTTTGCCGTCGGCGACGGTCCACACCGCGATGTACGACTTGCCGCGCGGTGCCGCGCCCGCGGTCACGAGCTGCGCGCCGTCAGGCGTGAACCGCACCGCGTGGACCCAACCGGGGTGCGACGGGGCCGGCTCGCCGGGGAACACCGGTTTCAGGTCCGGATTCTGGAACTCGCGCACCACCTTCGCGGTCGTCACGTCCCACAGTTTCACGCTCCGGTCGCTCGACGCGGATGCGAGGAACTTCCCGTCCTTCGTAAGCGCAATGCTGAATACTTGGTCGCGGTGCCCTAGCGGGCCTTCGTCCTTCTTCGGCGGCGGCGGGGCCTTCTCGTCCTTTTTCGGCAGCGCGGCCGGCATCGGGTCCGGTGCGGCCTTGAACTCGCGCACCATCGTCCCGGCCCCGGTCACGTCCCACAGCTTGATGCTCTTGTCGTAGCTGCTGGTGAACACCTGTTTGAAATCGAGTGACCACTGCACCGCGTAGATCGGGTTCTGGATCATCTGCGGCATCGTGACGACGTGCGCGTTGATCGCCTTCGCCGGCGTGTTCTTCGCCAAGTCGTGTATGCGCAGGATGCCGTCGTGACAGCCGCTGGCGAGCCGGTCACCTGTATCGTCGAACGCGACGCAGTCCACGAGGTTCGGGTGCGGGAGCGTCTTCACCGGGTTGTCGGCGGCGATGCGGAACCGGCGCGCGAGCTTGTCCGCGCCCGCGGTGAGGAACTGGCCGTCCGGGGTGAAGGCTATCCCACTGGCCGCGCCCGCGTGCGGGAAGCTCTGCATCTGCCGCCCGAACTCCGGCGGCGTCGGCTGGCCGATCTGGAACGCAACGTTCCACGCCACCGCGCTGTTGTCCTTGTCCTTCAGCAGCCCGACGAGCACGCCGTTGGTTTGCGGGTTGGTCGATTGCCACGCCAAATCCGCGACCGGCGCGCCGGCGGCGATGGTGCCCACGAGCTTCCCGTCGGCGATGGTGTAGAGCTTGATGGAACCGTCCGAGCCGCCGACCGCGACGCGCTGGAGGTCGCGCGAAATGGCCGCGGCCGTGGCGTTAGCTCCGGACTCGAACGCCTTCTCCTTCGTGCCGTTGCCGAGGTTCCAACTCGTCACCTCTTTGCCGGGGCCAACGCCCAGCACGCGCTCGCTGCCCGGCGACATCGCTACGCCGGGCTTGCCCGCGCCGAGCGGGATCAGTCGCGTGCAGGTGACGGGCGAAATGACAACGCTCTTGTCGGCGCTCGCGGTGATGACGTGCGGCGTAGCGGGGTGCGCCGCGACACCGCGCACCGGCCCGGTGTGCGGAAACGCCTGCACCACGTTCCCGGTCGCCACCTCGACCAGCACCGCGACGTTGTCCGCGCGGCCGATGAGGAGGCGCGTCTTGTCGGCGTTGAAACTGAGCGCGAGTACGTCCGCGGACTGAGTGAGCTTGCCGCCGTCTTTGCCATCGCCGTGCGTGAACAGCATCACGTCTTTACCGACGCCGGCCGCGAGCGTAAGGTTGTCGCGCGAGAGCGCGAGCACTGTCGCGGGCGCGGGCAGCGGGCCGATCTCGCGCACCGGTTTTTCGGGCTTGGTCGTCTCCCATATGCGAATCAGTTTGTCCGCGCCCGCGGTGACGAACTGGCCGGTCGGCGCGTGAAACAGCGCCGCGGTCACTTTCCCGGTGTGCGCCTTGAACTCGAACTGCGTCAACTTCACGTCCTTCTCTTTGCCGTCCTTGTCCTTCTCCTTCGGCTTTTTCGGGTCCAGCGGCAGTTTCCAACCCTTGAGCATTCCGTCCGCGCCCGCGGTGAGGAGTACCGGCTGCGCGGCGTGGAACGCGACCGCGGTCACGCCCCCGGCGTGCGCCGGAACTTCGGCCTTCACCTTCCCCTGCCGGTCCCACAGGATCAGGTTCCCATCGGCGCACCCGCCCGCGACGGTCGCCGTGTCCGGCGACATCGCGAGTGAGTCGATGTTCCCCTTCGCGCCCGCGAACGTGCCGGCCACGGCGTTGTTGGCCGTGGTGCCGAGCGTGGCGACCTTGTCCGCGGTGGCGAACAGGAGCGTGTTGCCGTCCGCGGTCGCGTGGAACGCGGTCACGGCGTCCTTCAACACGGGGAACGCGCGCGTGGCTTGCGCCGGCGTCTGCCAGAACCGCATAACGCCGTCGCCGCTAGTCGTAATCACGGCCTGCCCGTCCGGGCGGACGGCGAACCCGGCGAGGTCCGCGGTGCCGGTGGTGTAGCTCGCGGTCGGCTTGCCGTCGGTGCCGGCGAAGAAGCGCACGGTCTTGTCCGAGCCGGCCGTGACCCACACATTGTTCGCCGCGATGTGACCGACGCCGAGGACTGCGCCGACGTGGCCCTTCAGTTCAATCGCACCCTTCTCTTCGCCCTGTGGGAACACCTTCACGGTGCCGTCCGCGCCGGACACAGCGAACGTCTTCCCGTCGCTCGTGACCGCGACGCCCGTTCCCGGACCCGCGGTGGCGAACGTCTTCACCGGGAAGCTGACGGGCACGTCCCATACGCACAGCTTGTTGTCCGCGCCGCCGGTCGCGATCTGGTCGCTCTTTGCGTTGAACGCGACGCACAGCACTTGGCTCGTGTGCCCCTGCGGGCCGCCGAACGTGCGCAGCTCCTTACCGGTCGCCGCGTCCCACAACTTCACCGTCTTATCGAAGCTCGCGGTGGCGATGAACTTCCCGTCAGGGCTAACGGCGACGCACTCGACGGTCTCGGTGTGGGTGCGTAGCGCGGCGACGGCGTCCGTCGGGAGCGGTTGCGGCTGGGGTTGGGCGCGCAGCCCGCCCGCGGCGGCGAATAGCGCGAGGCCGAGGGACGCGAGCGCGAGGCGGCGCGAGGCGGGCATTGGGGAGGCTCCGTGCGGAGGGGCCGGGCGCGACGGCCCGGCGGAGGGCAGGAGCTAGTTTCGCAAGACGGGCCGTGATGGTCAACGTGCGAAGCCGCTCGCGGCGTCGCACGCGCGGCGCGCTACGGCTTGGGCTTGAGCGCGTCGACGCCGGCTTGCGCGACGACGCCGTCTTCGTTCGCCTTCACCCCGGACACGCCGACCGCGCCGATGATCTTCCCGTCGACGACGATGGGAATGCCGCCCTCGATGGGCACCGCGCCGGGCACCGTGAGGACGCGCAGGTTCGCCCCGCCCATTGCCAGCGCGTCCTCAAACACCTTAGTCGAGCGGCGGAACAGGGCCGCGCTCTTGGCCTTCTTGAGCGCCACCTCGATGCTGCCGATCTGCGTGTTGTCGAGCTTCACGAACGCGACGAGGTTGCCGGATGGGTCTACCACGGCGATGGCGACGGGCCACTTCTGCTTCTTCGCCTCGGCCTCGGCAGCGGCGATCACGGTGCGCGCCTGATCGAGTGTGACCGGCGTCCCGTAGGGCGTGGGTTCCTGCGCCGGCGCGGGCGCGGCGACGAACGCGGCGAGTGCGAGAAGAGCGTAACGAACGCGCATGACATAGGCTCCGGGTGGGTGGGCGAGCGGGCCGCACCAACCTAACCGCGCCGCGCGCGGGTCGCAAGCGCGCAAAAAAACGCGCCGCCGATACGATCGGTGGCGCGCTCACTTGCGGCTGACGAACAGGGGCTACTGGTTGAATAAGAAGCCCTTCGAGTTCAGCAGCGCCCAGACGATGTTCTCGTAGGCGAGTTTCTTGTTTGTCGCGTGCTTGGCGATGTGCTCCAGAGCCAAGTCGAGTTTCTCCTTGCTCGGCTTGCCGCCGGTGGCGAGCAGGAACAGCTCGGTCACTTTCTCCTCGTCGGTGCGCTTGTCCTTCGCCAGTTGGTCGGCGCGCCCGCCGGCGCGGGCGATCTTGTCCTGCACCTCTTGGCTGTTCAGCAGGTGGAGGGTCATGGCGAGGCTGGCCTCGTTCACGCGCTCGCACTCGCACGCGCTGATGCGCTGCGGGCGGCCGGTCACGTCGAGGAAGTACGACGCGAACGACTCGTCCGGCAGCATGATGGCCCGGTTCGGGGCGAACTTGTCGCCCGGCAAGCCGGGGAACGCGGTCGGGCTGTCGGTCAGTTTCGCCACCGCGTCGAACAGCACTTCCGCCTGCATCCGCTTCGGGTAGTACCGCGCGAACGACTGCTTGTCGCCCTTGTTGAACTCGTTCGGCTCCGCGGCCAGTTGGTACGTGCGGCTCTTGCAAATCGTCTTCACGAGCGCCTTAAGGCTGTACTTGTTGTCGATCAGCGTTTGCGCCAGCGCGTCGAGCAGTTCCGGGTTGCTCGGCGGGTTGGTCACGCGCATGTCGTCGATGGGGTCCACGATCCCGCGGCCGAAGAAGTGCGCCCAGTAGCGGTTAGCGACCGTCTTCGCGAAGAACGGGTTCTTCGGCGAGGTCATCCAGTCGGCGAACTTCGCGCGCGGGTCCTCGTCGGTGCCGGCGGTCATCGGGTCGGCGTCGAGAGCCTTCATCGGCGCGGCCTGCCCGGTGCGCTTGTTCTGCACGCTGCCGGTGCCGCGCACGATGAGCGCCTGCTTCTGGTTCTGCTGGTTCTGGTTGCTGACGCCGGGCGTGTTCACGGTCTTGAACGACACGCGGCCGAAGAACGCGGCCATGCCCCAGTAGTCGTCTTGGCTCCACTTCTCGTACGGGTGGTGGTGGCACTGGGCGCACGCCATGCGCTGCCCCAAGAACACTTGGCTCACGTCGTCGACGAACTGTTCGGGCGTCCGCACCTCCTTGTACCACACGGTCGGCGGCGACTTGCTCTCGTCGCCGATGGCGACCATGATCTCGCGCACGAAGTCGTCGTACGGCTTGTCGTTCGCGACGGCCTCGCGGATCCACGTGTGGAACGCGAACGTGCCGTAGGCGCGGTTCGGCTGCCCGCGGCGCTTGACGCGCAAGATGTCGGCCCACTTGTTGGCGAAGAAGTAGGCGTACTCCGGGGTTTCGAGGAGCCGGTCCACGAGCTTGTCGCGCTTCGCCGGGTCCTTGTCGTTGATGAACGCGAGTACGTCCTTCGCGTCCGGCAGCGAGCCGGTCAGGTCGAGCGACACGCGACGGATGAAGGTTTCGTCCGAGCACAACCCGGACGGCGCGATGTTCAGTTCGGTCCACTTCTTCGCCGTGAACTTGTCCACCGCGGTCTGTTCCTTGAAGTCGAACCTGGCGACGTCGCCGGCGCGCGGTACTGTGGCGCGGAACACGGTGACGTTCCCGTTGAACCGGGCCATGATCCCGGCCTGCCCAGTGATGTTCAGCGTGTTGACCACGCCGCTCTCGCTCACGGTCGCGATGTCGGTGTCGTTGCTCTCGTACTGCGCGCGGCGGGTGATGTCCTCGACGCTGCCGTCGCTGTAGTGCGCGTAAACGGCGATCTGCTGCCGGCCCTTGCGATCCACGACGCGGTGTTCCGGATACACGCTGATCTTCGTCACGGTCGGATCGTCCTTCGTGCCGAAGGGCATCCCGCTGGCGATCCAACGGCGGACAATCTTGAACTCCTCGCCGTTGGGGTCCATCTTCTTGCCGCCGCCGTGCGGGACGGCCCCGGTCGCCTTCGTGAGGATCAGGCTCTTTTCCGGCGCGGCCGGGAACACGCGCCGGCCGCGCGTCTCCTTCAACAGGTTCTCGTAGTCGAAGGCCGGGTCGAAGCCGAGCAGCGACAGGCGGAACCCGTTCTGCCCGGCGATCTTGCCGTGGCACCCGCCGGACGAACAACTCAGTTTGGTGAAGATGGGGTTCACTTGGTTGCCGAAATTGAGGGGCAGCGGGGCCTCCATCTTCTCGGCGGTCAGCGGCACCTTGACGGTCTTCCCCTCGAAGGTCGCGGTGATCTCCGCGGTGCCGTTGGCGAACGGGTACACGCGGCCGGTTTCGTCGACGCGCGCGACCTTCGGGTCCGAGACCGCGTAGGTCGCGGAGCCGCTGAGGTCGATCTGGCGACCGTCGGCGCGGGTCCCGGTGATGACCAGTTGCGGGGCGTCGTCGGTGCCCCTCATGACGACTTTCGCGGGGTACGCGCTCAGGCCGGTAACGGGTGCGTCGGCGGCGCGCGCCGGCGCACCGAGAACCGCGAGTGCGAGAACCGCGAGGAAGAGCCGGGTCATGGCAGGAACCCCGTGGGAGTGAGTTCGTGGGGGGCAGGTCGATCTAAGGGCAGGTGCAGGCGGGGTGAGCGCGGGTCGCACCGGGCGGCGAGCGCCCGCTGCGTGGTGGGTTACCTCTTAATCTTCTCCAACTTGATCGCCTTTTCCTTCTCGTCGTCTGGGGTCATGGTCATCTTGTCCCCGTCGATCTTGATCTTGGCTGTACCCTTCTCCTTGCCGCCGAACAACCCGTCGACCTTCTTCGTGCTGGTCAGTTCCAAATTGTCGCCGGTCACGGCCCATTTGAATGTGGGCATCTTTTCGTTGAGCATTTTGACGAGTTCGGCGGTCTTCGGGTCGCTCGACTCGATGCTCATCGCGCCGGTGTTGTCTTTCCTGGATTCGAAGAAGAGGTCGATGCCCTTGTTGAACTCATCGGTCTTGTCGCCGATGGCCTTGACCTTCCACTTGCCTACGAGAGCCTTCGTATTGTCGGCGTCGGCGCGGGCGACCGCGGCGAACGAGGTTGCCACGAGCGCGAGCAGGGGGAGGGTACGAACCAGCATATCACGCTCCGTGGTGCGAGAAAGGATCGCGCTACTTCATCTTGGTCAGGTTGCGCGTCCCTTCGGCGTCGGTCCACGTCATCTTGTCGCCGTTGATCTTGATGATCGCTTTCCCGGCCTTGACCTGCTTACCAGCGCGATCCTTGATCTCGGCCGACGGTGTTACTTGGACGTTGTCGCCGGACATAACGCTCCGCCTTTCGAGAAGTCGGACCCGACACGAAACGCCCGACGTGGCGCGCCGCGGGCCGGGACCGTATAGAAGTTGTACGGCCCCGGCCGGGAAACTACCAGCGCAGTTGAACTACTGATCCGCAGGTAGGGAATCCTGTCTATCTCCTCCTCGCATATGGGAAGGGTAGGTCGGACCCGTCCCACAGACTCCGGAGGAGGTCCGGGTCGCACTTCAGCTCGATGAGGCGGTCGGCGATC
>Ga0194132_10007060_pt1 | contig 17001 bp, 14 predicted proteins | sample TA2KigOf80mmetaG_FD_148612 | JGI IMG/M metagenome (GOLD analysis project Ga0194132, IMG submission 148612) | Freshwater microbial communities from Lake Tanganyika, Tanzania - TA2015054 Kigoma Offshore 80m | ecosystem: Environmental > Aquatic > Freshwater > Lake | place: Tanzania: Lake...
GTTCATCCTACGGACCTAGGCGAAAAATTCCATCCAGGTAAACCGCCACGGAGCCAGAAATTATCCGCGAAATCAGCAGCCCCCTCCAATTGCCTAGCCGTAAATTTTCCCCAGATGTCGTAAACGAAACTCGCAGACACTAAGGTCTGCGGGATTCATTGCGTGCCGCTTGGTTTGGAGTCGGTAAGATTTTCGTCCAGCAGTTTCCTCAGTCCGCCGACGATGGGCTTGATCCCGGCGGAGCGAGTGGTCCCGTGAAGCAGGACACGCGGACAATCCAAGCTGATCAGGATCGTGGTCCGTTGGCCCATTCGCGTCAGCCGCAACGCGTGAGTCCAGGCCGGGGTGCAAGGGTCGGGTATGAAATCGAGGCTCCGGTCTAGCACCAGTGCATTGCGGGCGTTGGTGAAACCGGGGGCCCGCGTGACATCGGCCGTGCGAACGATCTTCAAAAGCTGACCATCGCCGCGCAAATCGGGTTCGGCGGTGGTCGGTTCCAGTAGCAGCGCTTCCACCTTGTCCGGCTTCGCGATGGCCTGGGCAGCCTCCGCACCCCACAGCGCCAGGGCATCACGGGTTTCGACATAACGATAGATCAGGCTGCCCAGCCCTCCGGCCAGCGCCATCAAGAAAATGGCGGCGATCAACAATTTTCCGCTATAGCCGGAGGCGGGCTCGTTCATGGCAATTGTGGGGCAGACATGCTTGTCTGCCAGGTCTTCTGGATCGCAACATTCGCAGACAGGAATGTCTGCCCCACGCCCAGGGGCACTTCAATCCAGTGCGGTCACAATCTACTATGGTAGCTGGATTTTTGGTCCGGCGACCAGCCACCCTGCCTGGCAACAAAAGCATTTCCATCTGACATGAGCAACGAGTTCGATCCTTATCGCGAAGCGCTGGTTCTGGAGCAATGGACCGTCTGGCCCGACGAACTGGAGCACCTGCCAGCCGCCGAGAAGCAGCCGCTTGAAGCGCAGTTGCATGCCGCGCCGCAGGAGGCGGCGGAATTGGCCTACCTGCGCACGCACACCGGCTTTGCCCGGCAGATCACCGTGACCAACGCCGATCTGGCGCGGCTGGGTGTGAAGGTGGGCTGACCGCATGGCAGCCTCCGCCACCGAAACCGTGCGCGTCCAGTTGGCCGAGCGGAGCTACGAGATCGTCATCGGCAGCGGCGTGCTTTCCACACTTGGAGAATTGGTTGCTGCGGCCGGTCCTTTGAAGCATGCCGTGGTCATCACGGACGAAAACGTAGAATCGCCGCACGCACTGGCCGCAGCGAAAAGCCTTTCTCAATCCGGCGCCGAAGTCGATCTGCTGGTCGTCCCGGCGGGCGAGCCAAGCAAGTCCATCGACGTGGCGGCCGATCTTTGGCAGCGGATGCTGGAAGTGGAAACCGATCGCCGCAGTGTGGTTGTGGCGGTTGGAGGAGGCGTGATCGGCGACCTGGCCGGATTCGTCGCCGCCACGTTTGCGCGGGGGCTGAGCTTTTACCAGGTCCCCACCACGCTGCTGGCCCAGGTCGATAGCAGCGTTGGCGGCAAAGTGGGAATCAATCTGCACGGCGTAAAAAACATGGTGGGCGCCTTCTGGCAGCCCCGCGGCGTGCTGGCCGACACCGCCGTGCTGGCCACATTGCCGGAGCGGGAATATCGGGCCGGCCTGGCCGAGGTGGTCAAATACGGCGTGATTCTCGACGCGGAGTTTTTTGAGTACCTGGAAGACCATGTCGCCGAACTCAACGCCCGTGACGATGTGGCGCTCAAGCACGTCGTGACGCGCTCGTGCCGGCTCAAGGCGGATGTGGTGGAGGCGGACGAACGGGAGGAAACAGGCCACCGGGCCGTGCTCAACTACGGCCACACGTTCTGCCATGCCCTGGAAGCGGTGACCGGCTACGAGCAACTTCTGCACGGCGAAGCTGTCTCCATCGGCATGCTCTGCGCGTCGCGGCTGGCCGAGCGCCTGGGCCGGATCCCGGCAGACGACACAGCGCGGCAGCGGGACTTGTTGGAAGCAATGCACCTGCCCGTCCAGATGCCGCATGTTGATCTTGATGCAATGCTGGCCGCGATGCGGCACGACAAGAAAGTGGCCGCGGGCAAACTGCGGTTTGTCCTGCCGAGCCGTATCGGGCATGTGGAGTTGGTGGGAGACGTGAAAGAAAAGGACGTGCGGGGGGCGATGGGCGTTGCTTGACTGGCATTCAGATTCGGCCACAATAGGGTGGGTGTAGAAATAGTTGGTGTGAAGCGCGCGGCAAACGCCACTGTCGCCTCGCAAACATTCAATAGCACGGAACTTTACGGGATCATCTGCGACGAGGTGCGATACGCGCGGGCCGATCGCTTTCCCTACGGCGTGTTCTTTCAATTCGACGAACCGGGTGTCGTGGTATTGAGCATTCGGCATGGCAGCCGCGAACCCAAGTGGCGCCAAGCGGACAGTTCTCAATGAGAGATATCCACAGTTCCGTGGCCGAAACCACCACGCCAGAATTGCCGTCGCCGGTAGATCTCCTCGACTGGCTCTCCCTCTCGCTCATCTCCGGCGTCGGGCCGCGGACACTCAAGTCGCTCCTGGACCATTTTGGCACCCCCGCCGCCGTGCTCGATGCCCCGGCCAGCGCGCTGCGTAAAGTCCAGGGCGTAGGGCCGAAGCTCAGCCGGGAAATTGTGGCTGCCCGCGAGAAGATCGACGCTGCGGCCGAGTTGGCTCTCTGCCGGCAACATAGTGTTAACGTGCTGATTCCGGCCGATCCGGCCTACCCGCGCATGCTCACCGAGATTCACGATCCGCCGAGCGTCCTGTTCGTGCGCGGTGAAATGAAGCCGGCGGACATGCTGGCTGTCGCCATTGTCGGCTCGCGGCATGCCACGCATTACGGGACAACCCAGGCGGAGCGGCTGGCCGGCAGTCTCGCCAGGGCCGGGCTGACGATCATCAGCGGCCTGGCCCGTGGCATCGACGGCGCGGCCCATCGCGGCGCGCTGGAAGCCGGCGGCCGGACGCTGGCCGTGCTCGGCGGCGGCGTGCTGGAAATCTATCCGCCGGAACACAAGGAACTGGCGGAGCAGGTGATCGCCCAGGGTGCCGTCATCAGCGAAGCGCCGCCCCGCGCCGTCCCAATGAGCGGTTCCTTCCCGCAGCGCAACCGGATCATCAGCGGCCTGGCCCTGGGGATGCTAACTCTTTTGAACCAAGAATTGCGCTTGCCCGGACGAACTCGTAACTCTGGCCCCTGCCGTGCTTTTCCCCCGGTCGGAACTCAAGGACGACCCGGTCGAGGACTTTCGAGAGCTCATTTCGCAACCGAGCCGGAGAGGACTTCTCAAAGACCTCGACGAGCCGCCAAGCCTCCGCTGCGACCTTCTTTGGATCGAGGTCCGGTCTCCGCTTGGGAGTCGCCGAGAGGCTCCTCGCTAGCTCGTCCCGCTGCCGCTTGAGATCGAGGAGCTTCTCCTCGACCTTCGAGGCGATCGAATCATCGACCCGGACGAGCCTCTCCGCCGCCTGGTCAATCTGCCGGTCGAGCCGAGCGAGTTGCTTCGAGACCGAGGACGAGTCGCTCGACCGGGAGGCGGACTCGGACCTCCGCTTGAGCTCGCAGGAGATCGCATCTTCGAGAGCCTTGCGAGATCCCCCGAGGACATGCTTTCGGATGGACTCCGCCAGAGCCCGGAGAATCGCCGATTGCGGGACCGAACAATAGCCGCAGCCTCGCCCCTTGTGGTAGGTCCCGCAAATGTAGTTGGGACTCTTCTGCCCTGCCTTTCGTTGCAAGCTCTGAGCGTACATGACATGTCATCGATTTGACGAAGGCGATATCGTCCACGCATCTGGCGATATTCGGCAGCAGGTCGGACACCCATTGGCCGGACTGGCCGTGCTGGCGGAACTTCCAACGCGGTTCCACGATCCGCCCCTGGTTGCGGCGCCCCTGGCGGCCGTGCGTTTTGACTTCGATGGTTTGGTTATCGCGGCCGATCAGTGCCGGTTTGTAATCGAACATGTCGATATGGCTCGGCCCACCGTACATGTAGAGAAAGATGACGCTCTTGGCCTTGGCGGCAAAATGGGTCGGCTTCGGCGCCAGCGGGCTGGCCCAAGGCGTGACTCCATCGGCGGCCACGGACTGCTGGGCAAAGAACCCCTCCTGATCCAAGAGTCCGGCCAGCGCCAGCCCGGTAAACCCGGCTCCCGCCTGCCAAAGAAACTCCCGCCGGGTGCGTCCGCAAAACGCGCCGTGTTGTTGCTGTAACGTCATGGTCAACCTGCGAGACGAATGTCGAATGACGAAAGAATGACGAAGTCCCAATGACGAATGGCTTGGTCGCAAGCCTCGCTCTTCTGGTTTCGTCATTCGGGCTTCTTTCGTCATTCTGGTTTCGACATTCGTCATTTCACTTAATCCAGATACAAAAACTCGTTCAAGTTATAAGCCACCAGGGCAAATCGCTTCAGCGCTTCCTCGCCAGACAGCTTGTGTTTGCCAGCCATGTCGTTTACAAACGCCGCGCCCCGTTCGATTTCCGTTCCGCTCGGTTCGCGCTGCAACACCTGGGCCAGGATGAACTTCACCCGGGCGCGCGGCTGCTGGCCTGCTTGCTTTTCCGCCAGCGCGGCCAGGTGGGCTGCTTGCTGCTCAATGAACTCGCTGTTGAGCATGGTGAGCGCTTGCGTGGGCTGCGTGCTGGCGAAACGGTTCGGGCAGGTGGCGTCCGTGTCGGCCGCGTCGAACACTTCCGTCACCGGCACTTGCAGCGAGCGCTTTTGAAACACGTAGATTGAGCGCCTCGCCTGTTCTTCCGGCGAAGAGTATCCCCAGCCGCTCCCGGGTAGCGATTGACCGGCATGCACTTCCGCGGGAATCTTGGGATATACGCTCGGCCCGCCGATCTTGCGATTGAGCGTGCCCCCCACCGCCAGGATCGAATCGCGCACCTCTTCCGTTTCCAGCCGCCGCATGTCGAACCGCCAGAAGCGGTCGTTCTCCGGGTCCTTGGCCTGTGCGGCCGTGTTCGGTGCGGAACTCATCCGGTAAGTGTTCGAAAGCATGATCTGTCGGTGGAGTCCCTTCAGCCGCCAGCCGCCTGCCACCAATTGCGTGGCGAGGTAGTCCAGCAGTTCCGGGTGCGTTGGCGGCGTTCCTTGCAGACCGAAATTGCTGGAAGAACGGACCAGGCCGCGGCCAAAGTGATACTGCCACACGCGGTTGGCCATCACGCGGGCCGTCAGCGGATTGGTGCGGCTGGCAATCCAGTTGGCCAGGACGCTTCGCCGCCCCGTGGTTCTGGATTCTGACGTGGGAATCGGCAAACCCGGGTCTGCTTGTTCCAGCACGCTAAGGAAGCCGGGCTCGACGCGATCTCCACGGCTCCCAACGTTGCCGCGGATCAGCACGAAGGTCTCCCGTGCTTTCGGCCCGATCTCGGAAACGCACAGCGCCTTCATCAGCGCCGGCGGCTCTTCGCGCAAGAGCAATTCCCGCTCCCCAAGGGCCCGCAGGTAGTCCGCGTGCTGCTCGTTGGAAATGCGCCCGGGTACGCGCTTGATCACCAGCCGCGGCCGGTTGACCGCGAACTTGAACTCCTGTTTCTCGACCGGGTCGAGATCGCCACGCGCCAGGTTCTCCACGTGGGCAATCCGCTGCCCGACCGCTGCCAGTTTCTTCTGATACGCCACCACGTCCGGCGACTTCAGCCGCGCCGGATCGGTATCGAGCGGCTTGAGCGAATTGCGTTCCAGGTTTTGCCGCTTCCGGTCTCCATACCGCGTGATGCCACCGAAAAACGCCAGCATCCGGTAGTAGTCGCGCTGCGGAATCGGATCGAGCTTGTGATCGTGGCAGCGGGAACAATTGATCGAGAGGCCCAAAAACACCTGTCCCACGGTGCCGACGATGTCGTCCAGTTCGTCATACATCGCCTGCTGATCGTCGGCTGGCTCATCATCCCACAGGCCGAGTCGATAGAAACCGGTGGCGATCAGTCCTTCCTTGCCGGCACCCGGTATCTCGTCACCGGCCAGTTGCTCCTTGACGAACTGGTCGTACGGTTTGTCGCTGTTCAGCGAGCGGACCACATAATCGCGATATCCCCAAGCGTAGGGCTTCGGGCTGTCCCGCTCGTAACTGTCCGTCTCCGCATAGCGGACCAGGTCGAGCCAATGCCGCCCCCAGCGCTCGCCATAGTGGGGCGATGCGAGGAGGCGGTCGATCAGCCGCTCGTAGGCGTCGGGACGCGCGTCGGCCACGAACTCGGCAACTTCCGCGGGCGTCGGCGGGAGGCCTGTCAGATCGTAGTACGCACGGCGGATGAGCGCCTGCTTCGATGCCGCCGGGCTCGGCTGGAGCCCGGCCTTCTCGAGACCGGCCAGAATGAATGCATCGATCGGATCGCGCACCCAGGCGGCGCTCTGCACGACGGGTATAGCCGGCGTAGCCACCGGCCGGAACGACCAATAGTTGCGTGTTTCGTCGTTGATCTGCGGGACCGATTTGTGCGCGGCGGCGGTTGGCTGCTTGCTGGCCGAAGCAGGGTAGGGAATTTTCATTTCCACCCAGCGCGTCAGCGTGGCAACGGCTTCCGTCGACAGCCGACCCTTCGGCGGCATCTCCAGGTCGTTGCGATAGTTGATCGCGTCCAGCAGCAGGCTAGCGGCCGGCTTCTTGAGGTCAACCGCCGGCCCCAAATCGCCCCCCTGGAGAATCGCAGCCCGCGACGTGAGTAGCAGTCCCCCTTTCGCTTCCTTCCCTCCGCCGTGGCATTTGAAGCAATGCTGCGTGAGCAGCGGCTGGACGTGCTGGGTAAAGAAAGCGGCCTCCTCCGGCGTTTCGGAAGGATCCACCTCCGCGGCCTGACCGTGAGTACCAAAATGAACAAGCCCGGCCCCGAGCGCAATCCAGATTATGACTGCAAACCGCTGCATGGTTTTTTCCACTGCAGGGAGTAGGGCAAAGGTGGGATCCGCCGCGGCGGACAATTCTCTGGCGAGCCGCGGGCGCCGGCCCGTGGAGGTCTTTGACGTGGTTTTTAGTTTAGCTGGCCCGGTGCGGCGGAACAAGTTCGGAGTGAGTTCGGGCGAAAGCACGAAATCAACGTCGTCTGGCAAAGCAGCCAGGAAATGTTATCGCTAATTAACTCGATCCTCGGTGCTCCGATCATATACTGCATAATTCCTGTCGTCGTCCCAGATCACCAGTACGTTCTCGACTCCATAGTCCATTCCGACAGGTTCAGCGGGATTTGTCGATGTCCAGGCAACTCCTGGGGTCTTCAACCTTCCTTCGCGAAGTGCTTGCGCCTTTTTGTTGGACTCATTCAGGCAGTCATCGAAAGAAACGTACAAGGGTTCTGATTCACGCTGACCATCACGACCCACGCTAAAACATAAGTCAACGCTTGAAAGTGCGTACTTGTCGCCGTCATCAAAGGTGATCCGTAGTATCGAACTGCGTGCCCACCCATGACCAGACACGAAAGCCCGACTGATTCGAGTTCCGAGACGATCGTCGCTAGTCGTGCTTCAGGATTCAATCGACAGACTCCTCCCACGGGCGGCTCCCGTGTCTGCGAAGCATCACCATCAGCGGATGACGCCCCAACTCTTCGTCCGTCAACGGGCTCTTGAGCAACTCAATCACTTCCGGCAGGCAGTTGTCCAGGTACATTTCCTCTGCCTCGGGCACCGTTTGCGCCTTGCCGGACAAGAGCAACTGCGCCACCGGATCGGTTATTTCCTGGGCAAGATCTTCCTTGTCGCTCATCGACTTGTTCTCCCTGTGCTCCATTTTAGCAGGTGTACGCCGAGCGGGTAACGCTACCCCGCCAGCCGCCTCCGGAGGCTGACGCCCTCGGCTCGCCTGCACATGGTCGGGCAAGTCAACGGCGGCCCGTGAGCGAAACTGGAAATCGACCTAACGATTCGTGTATCGTATATGCAGTGTAAGAGAAACTATCCGATTCACCCGGGGCGGAGAATCCCATGAGACGATCGCTGTGCATGTTCATGCTGTTACTCACGGCCCACTCGGCCCAGGCTGCAGACGCCCTACCCTGGCCGGAAAGCGTCGTCGCGGACGGAGCCAAGTTGGAGACCGTCTACGACGTCAAAGGCTTTTACGAAGGACCCACCTGGGATCCGCACACGGGCAAGCTCTACTTCACCGCGTTTCTCGATTCGGGCACGCAGATTCTCCGGCTCGATGAGCCGGGCAATGCGAGCGTCTGGATGGACAAATCGCGCGGCGCAAACGGGACGTATCTCTCCAACGATGGCCGGCTGCTGGCTGCCCAGGTGATGAACGTGGCCATCGTCAGCATCGGCATCGGCGAGAACGGGCCGACCGACCTGCGGGTGCTGGCCTCCGGCGGCGGCGGCGGCGGCGATTTCGGCGGGCCCAACGATCTCTGCCAGACACCACGCGGCGACATCTACTTTACGGTGCCTGACTTTGGCAAGCGCGAAAGCAGCCGCGTCTATCGGTTCACGCCGCAGGGCCAGGTTCTCGTCGTGGTCAAGGACATGGCGCTGTGCAACGGCGTGCGCACGTCCATCGACGGCCGCACGCTCTACGTGGCCGACAGCTTTCGCAAGCACTGGCGGTCGTACCCGATCGATGCGGAGGGAAACGTCGGCGAAGGAAAAACCTTTTTCGAGCCAAAGACAGAGAATAAGGCGGACCCGGACGGTTTTGCGCTCGATGAGCAGGGCAATCTCTATTTGACCGGCCTGGGTGGAGTCTGGGCGGTTACCCCGGAGGCCAAGTTGCTCGGCTTCATACCCGTGCCGACCTTCGCCACCAACGCCACGTTCGGCGGCGCGGATGGCAAAACGCTTTACATTACCTGCGCGAACAAGGTGTTTGCGCTGAGGATGAAAGTCCGCGGCGAGCACTGGGCGGGCAAATGAACCTCGTCCTACTGGTCCTATAAGTCCTATCTGCAAATAAGACCTATGGGACAAGACAGGACCGGGTAGGAGCCGGCAAGGCGGAACTACCGCGACACATTCACTGTCCGCGGACGCTTCATCACCGAGCGCATCGGGTTACGCGCTTCGCTTTCGCGCGGCGGGCGCGGCGCCTCATCCGTGGCTCGGACTTCATCCGGCGCCGGCACGTGGTACGAGAACATCGACGTTGGCTCGTGCAACTGGGCGTGCCACGGGTAGTCGAACAGGTTGCGGTAGTTGTACGGCCGCCGATAGTAGACGCCGTGGAACGCCGGGTAGCGGTGGATGCACCGGGCATTGCCAGGATAGCAGCCGTAGCGCGGCCCATAGCAGGTCTGCGGCATGGGGCCCAGCCAGCAGCCGACATCGCCCGCGCCATCGCTTTCCGCGAATGCCGAGTCATCGGTGTAGGCGGCGTCTCCTGCGACCGCTGGCTCGCCCTGCGCACCGACTGTGATCAGGATCAACGTCATCGCGGCTGCATACATAATTGAAGTCCTTTACGCTTTAGCATGGGCTTCCCAGCCCGTGATTCTCCGCGCTCAATGAGGCACGGGCTGGAAGCCCATGCTACGTCCTAGCATCGGCCGTCAGAATCCGTCGATCAAGTTTCTCCGGCACGACCGCCACAACCGGAATAGTCCGCAAAGTTTAACAGGCGGGGACTGTGGCCTCATTTTTGCCGTCGGGGACGGTCCCAATTTTTGCACGGGCAAGCGCTGCCCTGGCCGCAGCAAACTGCTGGCAAAAATAGGACCTGTCCCCTTGGCAGGACTGGTTGGTGCTCCAGGGGACAGCCCCATTTTTTTGCCACTGGGGCGCAGCCTTCGGTTCCATCCATGTCGCGGCAAAAAATTGGGAACAGTGCACAGCGCCAGCGTCGCTACCGCCGGCGCAATCATCACACTCGGCTGTGGTTCAAGGAAATTTCGCGCGTCAAAGCTCCTTGGCGCTTGTCACTCTGGGGACCTTAAGTAGCCTGAAACTTACAGCCAAAGTTTAACGCTGCTGTCATCCTTTTCTGACATCCCCGTTCGGGCACGTTGACAACCGCCTTGTCCTACGAGAGATCAACCAACCCATGAGCCACGTTCTGAAAGTGATCTGCCGCGACGTCCAGTTGGCCGCCGCGATGCGCGAGGAGTTTGCCCGGGACTTCCAACTGCTCTGTCTGGAAGAGCCCGCGCCGAACGGCCATTCCGGCGAGTTGAAGGCTATCGTCGCCCAGTTTGGTCCGCAAATGATGAGCGGCACGTCTCCGGCCACGTACTTTGCCGATCTCCGCGCCGCGGCCGGCTCCGCACCCGTCTACGTTGTGCTGGAGGCTCAATGCTCGCAGCGGATTCGTGAAATGGCCGCGGAAACGGCCGACGCCGTGGTCACGCTTCCCGAAGGACGGGCCAAGCTGGCCGAGTTGATCCGCAAGGAGGCCGATCCGGCCGTCGATCTGGCCGGCCTATGCAGCGACCTGCCCCACAAGGTGCTCCACGGCCGGACGCGCTCCATGATCACGTTCGCGCCGCAAATGTTCGACATGATCGACGAACTCAAAGTCGCCGCCGCACACGATGTGACCATCCTCCTGATCGGTGAAACCGGCTGCGGCAAGACCTATCTGGCCAAGCTGATCCACGAACTTTCCCCGATGCACGCCGCGCAGATGTACACAGTGGCCTGCGGGGCGCTGCCGCCAGACCTGATCGAAAGCGAACTCTTTGGCTACGTCCGCGGGGCGTTCACCGGCGCGGAAAAGGACCGCCAGGGCAAGTTCGCCGCCGCAGGCCGCGGAACGCTCCTGCTGGACGAAATCGACGTCCTGCCGCTCGAGCAGCAGGCCAAACTGTTGCGGGTGATCGAAACGGGCGAATACGAACAGGTCGGCAGCAACGAGACGCACTATTCGCATGCCCGGCTCATCGCCGCCTCAAACTACGATTTGGAACAACTGGTCGAGGGGGGCACGTTCCGCCGCGATCTTTACTACCGGCTCAACGTGCTGAAGTTCCACCTGTTGCCGCTGCGCGAGCGGCCGGGCGACATCGAGTTTTTGGCCCGCAACTTTGCCTTGATGCACAGCCGCAAGCACAACATCCAGCTTCGCGAAATCGACGGCCGGTTCCTGCAGGCGCTGAAGGCCTATAGCTGGCCGGGCAATATCCGCGAACTGGAAAACGTCATCCGCCGCAGCGTCCTCTATTGCCGCCGGGGCGTGCTGACGATCGAGGATCTTCCCAGCAACCTCCGTGGCGAAGCAGCCCAGGGCACGCCCGCAGGCGCCAGCGGCCAGCGCGATCGCACCCTGGACGCCCGCGTCGGCGTTCTGGAACGCAAAATCATCGAAGACACGTTGCAGCGCAACGCCCATCACCGGCAGGCCACGGCCGAAGAACTCGGCATCAGCCGCGTGACGCTTTACAACAAGATGAAAAAGTTCGGGATGTTGAGCTGACATCAAGCCGCGACCGGTGGTCGCGGGTCCCATCCCCAGCAAGAGCATGCCCACGCTAGCGTTAACTGATCGCGATACAACTCTTCGAACCGTCAATTCATAAAAAGCCACCTCGTGCGTGGGCATGCCACCCTCAAAAATTACCATGCACTATCTGCGCACTGCGATCCCATTTTTGATCGTCCTGGCCGCCTGCGGCGTCTACCGCGTCACGCAGGCTTCTTCAGGCAAGCCTGCGGATGTCCGCCGGCTGGCGCCGCAAAAACCCAATGTCATCGCCCCGCGCTATGATGATCCGCGCGTGGCCACGGACGAGCAGCTTTGGGCGATCATGGACCGGATGAAGCCGACGATCGATCCGGTGGACACGAATCTGCTGGTCCACGCGCTGCGGCTCTGGGGCCCCCATGCTGAGTTTGGCGATGCCCAACACCCGTCCGGTCCGACGATGCTTCAATACTTCCTCGACGACACCACGTTCCGCAAGCTGGCAGGAGACAAATCGCCGCCGCTGTTCACACCCAGTCCGGAGGGAATCGCCGTTCGCCCCTGGAAAGAAGATTCATCGCACAAGCAAACCGCCGCCGTCCACGTGGACGACCTGCTGGCTACGCTGGCGGAAAGCGGTGTGCCGCTGACGGAACCGCTCCGCATGCGCGAGGCGACTGCCGAGGTGGCCGATCTGCTGCAAGGGGCTCTGCATCGCTTCCATCGCCGGCAGCAGGAATATGAATGGACCGCCATCAGCTATTCCCGATACCTGTACCCGGCCAGGCGCTGGGAGAACCGCTATGGCCAACCCATCGACGTTGCCGCGTTGGTCGATGAACTGATGGAGCAGCCCATGCCCAACGGCGTCTGCGGCGGCGCGCATCGGCTTGAAGCGCTGGTGGTGCTGCTGCGTGCGGACGACACGCATCACGCCCTGCCGAAACGGACGCGCAGAAAGATCATCGACTACCTGGCTCGCATCAGCGCGCTGCTGACCGCTTCCCAGCACACCGACGGATACTGGAACCGCGACTGGTATCGGGGCTCCCCGGGTACCGCCGAAACGGCCACGGCCAAAGCTGGCGGCAAGCAGGACACCATGTACGACCGTATTCTCACCACCGGTCATCACCTGGAATGGCTTGCCCTGGCTCCGCCGGAAGTGCAGCCGCCGCAGGAAACGATCGTCCGCGCCGGCCAATGGCTGGCCAGGGCCATGCTGGCCGAAGACGCCAAGAATCTCAAAAAACATTATGGCCCCTTCTCCCACGCCGCCAGGGCCTTGTGCCTGTGGCGCTCCAGAGACCCGTACGAAGCATGGAAACCAGAATGACGAGTTCGCTGAAGCATGGGCTTCCAGCCCGTGCCGGCCGCGTCGCCAATCACGGGCTGGAAGCCCATGTTACATCTTCGCCATTTCCCTTAAACACATGTCCTACGACACCACCTTGTTCGCCGTGATGCAGCCGCCGATCGGCTCGACCAAGATCACTCCCCGCTTCCGCCGCCGGGCGGCGCGGCTGGACGCGCTGTTGCCTGCCTGCAGTCGCGGAACGCTGGCCGTGACCGTCGTGCTCTCCGCCGTGTTTCTACTGACTGGTCTGCACCGCCTGAACAACACAGATCTCTGGGGACATCTGGCCTACGGCCGCTGGATGGTGGAGCATCGCGCACTGGCCACGGCCGATCCGTTGGGCGTGGCGGACGGCGTCGGACGCTTTGTCAATTTGCCGTGGCTTGCCCAGATGGTTGGATATCTCTGGTACCAGGCCAGCGGCCCGGGTGGCCTGCAACTGGGACACGCGGCACTGGTGACGCTCACCGTGGGTGTGCTGATCGCCGCGGTGCGGCAGCGCGGTATCGGCCTGTTTGGTTCCGCGCTGGCCGGAGCGGCATTCTACCTTCTCGCGCTGCCGATCCTGGGTACCATTCGGCCGCAACTGTTTGGACTGCTCGGTATGGCGCTGGTGCTGCTCGCCTGGGCAGCCACGCAGCGCTGCAAACGCCATCCCATATTCTGGCTGCCGCTGGTGATGGCCCTGTGGGCCAATCTGCACGGTTCATTTTTGATCGGCCTGGGTGTGTTGGGCGTCGCCACACTGGGACAGATTTGGGATGTCGGCCGCCGTTGCGGCAGCATTCCGGCCGCGCTCAAAGCTGAATCGGTACGCCGTCTGCTGCGGCTGTCGCTGTTGGCCGCGGCTGGCACGCTGCTTAATCCGGCCGGGCCGGCATTGTGGTGGAACGTGTTGCTATTCGGGCAAAGCGCCAATCTGGCCGATATTTCCGAATGGGGCCCGACCACCCTCCGCAGCCTCACGGGCGCGTTGCTGTTCACATCGCTGACCATCACGGCTGTCCTGCTGCGGCGCAGTCCGCGACCGATCCGCGCCGCAGAAGTACTGCTGGTGTTGGGTCTGTCCGCCGCCACGCTTCTTTCCATCCGCATGTTGTGCTGGTGGTCGCTGGCCTGGGTCTATCTAGCCTCGCCTCACATGGCTGCTATTGCGCGGCGCTGGCAATCGCCCGACATGGCTGCCGATCCTCCCACCGCGATGCGGACCTTCATCGCCATGGCCGCCGTATTCCTCGCCCTGGTCTGGTCGCCGCCAACGCATGAGTTCATCACGGGCCACCACCGCAGCGAGGTACTGGTGGCCGCTGCCGACACACCCCTGTTTGTGGCCGAAGAAATGCGCGCCCAGGGCCTGACCGGCCGCATCTTCGCGCCGATGCAATGGGCCGACTATCTGGCCTGGCACACGAACAATGCGCTCAAGCCACTCGTCTACTCCCACGTCCACCTCTTCTCGCCCGACACCTGGCGCGACTATCTGGCGCTCGGCGCCGGCAGCCCGGACCTGGAGCAGATTGTCGATCATCACACCCTGCGCTATCTCGTCCTGCCGCGCTCGATGGCCGCCACGCTCGCCGAAACCCTGGGCCGTAACGAGCGTTTTCGGACGATCTACCAGGACCAGCAATCGGTGCTGGTGGAAGTCCGGCCGAAGGCGAAGTAGGTCTCCCGGCGCGCCGGGACCGGACTGGACCTGGAACTGCGGGACAGACCTGACAAGCGCGTTGGTCGTGTAGAACACCGTGATTCCAGGTCCGCATCGGCAAGGCAGACCTACTATCCATACTGCAAACGCCCCGGTGATGTCCGCTCAATTGGCACTTCGACCAGCCGCGGCCCGTCGCCACGGAACGACTCGGACACCGCATCGCTTAGCGCATCCGGTTCGGACACGCGAACGGCCGGCACGCCCAGAGCTTGGCTGAGCGCCACGTAGTCGATTTCCGGCCCCGTCAGATCCAGGCCCACATGCCGCCCGGCCATGGCCTGCGGCAGGTTCATCTGCCGCGCTCCCACTTTGAGAATCTGATACTGCGCGTTGTTGGCAATCACAAACGTCACCGGTATCCGATAGTGCGCGGCGGTCCAGAGCGATTGGATTCCATACAGCGCCGCGCCGTCACCGACGATTGCCAGTGTCGGCCGTGTGGGCCACGCCAGCCGCACGCCGATAGCGCAACCCAGGCCCCAGCCCAATGCCCAGCCGCGGTGACCGAAATAGCCGTCCGGCTGCTTGATCGCGCCCAGCCGATGCAGGGCCGTATTGGTCGTCGTTACTGCTTCTTCAATCACAGCGGCGTTCTCCGGCAACACCCTGGCGATGCTGGCCATGCACGTCAGCGGCGTCATCGGCCGGGTGCCCCCCTGCTCTGCCACTTCGCGCCGGCAAGCCTCCTGAGCAGCCGCATGCCGCTGTGCCAGTTCCGCCGCGCGATCCGCTGTTGTACGCCGCTGGTCCGCCGTCATCCGCTGCGAAAGCAGTTCGGCCAATTCCGCCAACCCCGTCTTCGTGTCGCCAATCAACCCCACCGCCAGCGGATAGTTCTTACCAAGCTGATACGGATCCTCATCCAAATGCACCAGCTTGATGTGTTCCGGAATGGCCCGGGCAGGCTCGTGATAGACATACTGCCGCAACAGGTCCATGCCGCAGACCAGCAGCGTATCAAACTCGTTAAGGCGCTCTCGGATCTCCGGCGACCACAGCGGCAGTCCGCCGGCATACTGCGGATGGGCTGGCGGAAAGCCGAGCCGGCCGTGCGTCGTGCCGGATTCCGCGATCACCGGCGCGCCGAGCGTTTCCGCCAGCCGCACCAGTTCGGCCATCGCGTCCGCTTCCACTACGCGGCTGCCACAGAGAATGGCCAGCTTCTGAGCCGACAGCAATACCTCGGCCGCCCGCTGCAGCGCCTCCACCGCCGGACGCACGCGGCAATCCAGCTTCGCCGCCGGCGCAACATCTAGTTCTGCCTGCTCCAACTGCACATCCACCGGCAGCGACATGAACACGGGGCCAGTCGGCGGCGTGGTGGCAATCTGGATCGCCCGCCGCAGTGCACTCGGCAGATCCTGCACCCGCTCCACTTCCACCGCCCATTTGGTCCACGGCCGCGCCACGGAGACCATGTCCCCCCAGAGAATCGGCTCTTCAAACTTCAGCCGCCGGTCCTGCTGACCGGCCGTGACCAACAGCGGCGTCCCTTCGCGAAACGCGTTGTAGAGCATTCCCATCCCGTTACCCAGGCCGCAACTGATGTGCACATTGCACACCCCCAGCCGCCGGCCGGCCATGGCGTAGCCGTCCGCCATCGACAGCACGGGTATCTCGTGCAAACCCAGGATGTACTGGATATCGCTCCGACCGGCCAGTGCGTCGGTCAGCGGCAATTCCGTCGTGCCAGGGTTACCAAAGATGTGCCGCACCCCGGCCTCGGCCAGCATGGTCAGAAATGCGTCGATCCCGGTCCGCAGCATCGGTCGAAGCGCACAGAAGGAGTGGGGCGGCTAAGGTCGAGCCACCAGTGTACGGCATCGGGCGCTTTCAAGCGAGCCGCAGGTTCCTGATATATGTGCTGTCCGACCCGGGCCTGATCGGTCGCGGAAACTATAACCGGCTGGCCTACACCAATAGCGTCTCGATCGCCTTCGGGCTAAATGCAATGCTCTATCACTAACGCCACGGCACCTACGCCGGCAAGATGGTTGAACTCTTCGACCGCGAAACCAAAGCCTGGACGAGCCTCACGCCAGCCGACGGCGCAGTCAGCTTCGAGATTACCCCGGGTCGTTTCCAATTGGTGCGTGCCAGGTTGCGCCAAATACTCCGTCCGGCAAGTTGTGGGGCGGCCATTCCCCCTGGCTGCCCAGCAAACTGGCAACGTCGCCCAGGGTGTTTGCGTTGTCATTGGGTTCGGTCTGCCTTGGTCCCATAGATAGTCGACAACATGAGCCCAAAGTCTTGGCGCCTAAGACCTGACCTCCATTGTACTAAACGCTCCACGGTCAGTTCTGGCCACTCCTCTGGATGATTTGGCGGAACGCCATTTGCATCCCTCGCCCGGGTTTTGCAAAATGGAGACGATTCGTCTCCTAAATGACGTTCCGTGATTTCAGGAGGTGCCGTCTCAGGCAGCCTTTTTTTGGCAGTACCGATATTGCAGGACGCGATCTCGCTTCCTGAGCCAGTGGTAGACTTCCTGCATCAGTTCCTTCATGCTGCGGCACTGATGATTCCGGGTAACGTTGG
>Ga0194132_10007061_pt1 | contig 17000 bp, 15 predicted proteins | sample TA2KigOf80mmetaG_FD_148612 | JGI IMG/M metagenome (GOLD analysis project Ga0194132, IMG submission 148612) | Freshwater microbial communities from Lake Tanganyika, Tanzania - TA2015054 Kigoma Offshore 80m | ecosystem: Environmental > Aquatic > Freshwater > Lake | place: Tanzania: Lake...
TCTCGCTCCTCGATCTGGGCCTTCCGCCCAGGGAGAGCCAGTGCGAGTTCATCGCGGGCGAGAACGAGGCTGACTCCGGCAGGCTTCTGGCGCTGCGGCTGCGTGAGGCCAAGCTGATATGAGCACCATCCTTGTGTTCGGCGAAACCCAGGACGGTCGTTTGTCCGGCACCACCGCCGAACTGGTTGCGCTTGGCAAGACGCTTGGCGGCGCCGTTGCCGTGGCGCTCTTCGGCGACGCCCTCGACGGCCCCGCCAAAGAGGCGGCGGCGCACGGTGCTCAACGTGTGTACCTCGTGCGCGACCCGCTCCTGGCAGACATGCAAAAAGATGCCGTCCTGGCAGCATTCGAAAAGCTCTCCAGGGACATCGGCCCCGGTGTTGTGCTGCTTCCCAAGTCGCCCGTGGGACAGGACGTCGGTCCCCGGCTTGCATTCCGCCTTGGCGTCGGCCTTGCCCAGGACTGCGTCTCGCTGGAGTCGCGGGACGGCGCTCTTGTTGTCACGCGGCCCGTCTACGGCGGCAACGCAGTCGCCACGTTCGCATTTCCCGGCGCTAATCCCCACATCGCTGTGGTGCGGGCGAAGGCGTACGAGCCGCTGGCTCCCGACCCGTCCCGAACCGCCGAGGTTGTCAGCTTCGAGCCGAAGCTCGACCCGTCGGTGGTGAAGGCGAAGGCCGTCCAGTTCGTCCGGCGCGAGTCGTCGGGCGTCCGTCTGGAAGATGCGCAGGTGATTGTCAGCGGCGGCAGGGGTCTCGGCGGGCCGGAGCCGTTCGCTAACCTGACGGAGCTGGCCGCGTTGCTGAAGGGAGCGGTGGGGGCATCCCGTGCCGCGTGCGATGCGGGCTGGCTCGACCACAGCTACCAGGTCGGACTTACGGGCAAGACCGTCACCCCGAACCTGTACATCGCCGTCGGCATATCCGGCGCCAGCCAGCACATGGCCGGCTGCTCCAGCGCTAAGAACATCGTCGCGATAAACAAGGATTCCAACGCGAACATCTTCAAAGAGGCCCGCTACGGCGTCGTGGGGGATTGGAAGAACATCCTTCCCTCGTTCATCGAAGCCGTGCGCGAACTGACCGAATCGTGATAGAGGCGATGAGACATTGATGGACGAAGACTACGGAATGGACATGACCGAGCTGCTTACCAGCGTGGATAACGCGGAGGTACTCTCCATCTTCTTCCCCACGTTCAGGAAGGCGCTCATCGTGGACACGCGCTCCAACGAGTCGCAAGGCCCCATGGTGCGCATCATGCCGATGGCCGCCTCGCCTCAGGAGCGGATGCGCGCCATCCGGCGGCTGCGGCCCGGCTTCCCCCGCCTGCGCAACCTTACCGTTGTCCCGTGGCCGCGGTACGTCGACAGCCTGGTGAACCAGGGCATCTGGCAGCGCATCATCGGCAGGTTCCAGGCGGGCGGGCACGCGGAAGCCCTTGGGCAGTTGCATGCAACCCTGCGCGAACTCAAGAGGATGGAGCGGGACGAGCTTACAAGCGTCGTCCTCGGCGAGAACTACCATACCATCTGGTCGTCCCGTAACTAACCGCTCGCAAGACCTCCCGCTCTGCTCATCCTGAGCCTGTTCAGGGACGCTCGGGGAATCGTTGCTAACCCGCGGCAGCGGCGGCCTGTTGCTGGCGCTCCTCCACGATCTTCGTCATCAGGTGCTCGGGCACCGGCTCCATGTGGTGGAACTTTGCGGTGAAGCTTCCGCGCCCTCCGGTCAGCGAGCGCAGCTCGGTTGCATAGCGCAGCATCTCCGCGTGAGGCACTTCTGCCTCGATGCGCGTGTACCCCTCGCCCTCCTGCGTCATTCCCAGGATACGCCCGCGCTTCCCGTTCAGCCCGCCCATGATGTCGCCGGTGGAGGAGTCGGGCGCTACGATGCTCGCCAGGAGGATTGGCTCCAGCAGCGTGGGGCTCGCATCGCGGATGCCCTTGGAAAACGCGTGCGAGGCCGCGATTTCGAACGACACCCCTGAGGAGTCGACGGGGTGGAAGCTCCCGTCCACCAGCGTCGCCCGCACGTCCACCACGGGATAGCCGGCCACCACGCCGTCGCCCAGCGCCTTGGTGACGCCCTTCTCCACGGATGGGATGTACTCCTTGGGCACAGACCCGCCCACGACCTTCTGGACAAACTCGAACCCGGCGCCCCGCTCCAGGGGCTCTATCTCCAGCCACACATGGCCGTACTGCCCGTGGCCACCCGTCTGCTTCTTGTGCTTGTACTCCACCCTGGCGCTGCCCCGCACCGTTTCCTTGTACGGCACCCTTGGGGTGCGCAGGTCCAGGTCGACCCCGAACTTCCGCTTCATCTTTTCCACGGCCACGGCCAGGTGCGTGTCCCCCAGGCCGTGCATCACGATTTCCAGCGTGTCCGGGTTGCGGTCGACCCTGAGGCTCGGGTCCTCCTCCGCGATGCGGGCGAGGGCGCTGGTCATCTTGTCCAGGTCGGCCTTCGTCTTCGGCGCGACCGCCATCTCGAACACGGGTTGTGGAAAGGTCAGGCCCGGCAAGACAACGGGCGTGTCCTTCATTGCCAGGGTGTCTCCGGTCTGGACGGTTTGGAGCTTGGCCACGGCGCCGATGTCCCCCGCGATGACCGCGGGCACCGACTCCTGCGACTTGCCTCTGATGAAAAACGCCTGCCCGATGCGCTCCGCCTCGTTGCGCGACGCGTTCCACAGGTGCGAGTCGCTGGTGAGCGTGCCGCTGTACACACGGAAGTAGGATAGCTTGCCCACGAACGGGTCGGCGGACGTCTTGAACACCAGCGCCGCCAGAGGCCCGCTTGACTTGCACTCCAGCTTCGTGCCACCGTCCGCGCGTTCAGCCGCCGGCACGTCCGCGGGCGACGGAAACAGCTCGACGATGAGGTCCATCAGCGCCTCGGCGCCGACGCCGTGCAGAGCCGACCCGAACACCACCGGCGTGATAGTCCCATTCGCCGTTCCCTTTTTCAGGCCTTTGTGCAGCTCTTCTTGCGTCAGCGCCTGCCCTTCGAGGTACTTGCCCACCAGCGCGTCGTCCGTCTCGGCGATGGCCTCCGTCAACTGCTCGCGGGCCGCCTCCGCCTCATCTGGATACGTCTGGCCCAACAGATCGACAGCCCCTTTGAACGACGCCTGCGTCCCCTCGGGGAACTGCACGGCCACGCACGAGCGTCCGAACCTGTCCTGGATGGATGCCATCACCTGCTGAAAGGACGTGTTTTCCCTGTCCATCTTGTTGACGAAGATGATGCGGGGAAGGCCCCGCTCGGCGGCCAGCTTCCACACCTGCTCGGTGCCGACCTCGACCCCCGCCGCGGCCGACACCACGATAACCGCCGCATCAGCCACGCGGAGGCCCGACACCACCTCGCCCCGGTAGTCGGCGTAGCCCGGCGTGTCGAGGACGTTCAGCTTGTGGTCCTTCCATGTGCACGGCAGGACCGACGTTTGCACGCTAGTGAGACGCTTCGTCTCCTCCGGGTCGTAGTCGGACGTCGTCGACCCGTCATCGGTCTTGCCCGCCCTGGAGATGGCCTTCGAGGCGAACAGCATCGCCTCGGAAACCATCGTCTTCCCCGCGCCGCTGTGTGAAAGCAAAACGACATTACGCAACCGCTTGGAGTCAATAACAGCCATGCTCTCACCCCTCCTCGTCGGTTGGCGACATTGTAAGCAGCCGGAGGACACAGTGCAACGATTCCCATCTATCCGTAGCTGAAACACCTGGCCTTGACTATCAGTGCAAAGCTAGGGGCAACGGGAAGCTATGGCCTGGGCCGCGACCTCTGCCGTAACCGCCATGCCATCAGCGCAACCAGCGCGGCCCCCAGCCCGAGCATCCCCGGCGTTGTCCCCACCGGCACTGGCGTCGGCGTTGGTGTCGGCGAAGGGGTGGAGCTGGGGGTGGAAGCAGGGGTAAGTGTTGGCGTTGGAGTGGGCGTGAACGTTGGCGTGCTGGATGCCGTCGGTGTTGGAGTGGGCGTGAACGTTGGCGTACTGGATGCCGTCGGTGTTGGTGTTGGAGTGGGCGTGAATGTTGGCGTGCTCGTGGGCGTCACGGTGGGTGTGGGTGTCGGAGTAGCCGTGGGCGTACTCGTGGCCGTGGGGGTTGGCGTCGGCGTTGGCGTGAGGCTGAGGCCCGATTGCGGTGTCACCGGGGCGGCCGCGGTGGATGGGGCGCCGGCGCTTTCGGAGTTCACCGCCACGACGACGAATGTGTAGCTTATCCCGTTGGTGAGTCCCGTCACGATGGTGCTTAGAGAGGAGCTGGCGGCCGATTTCGTCACGGGCGGCGTCGAGCTGGTGTAGCCGGTGATTTCGTAGCTGGTGATGGGTGTGCCGCCGTTGAACGACGGGGCCGTCCAGCTTACGAACGCCTGGGCGTCGCCCGCGACGGCGTCCACGTCCGTTGGTGGGCCCGGCGGGAGGAACGGGAGCTGCGCGAAGCCGTAGCCCCACGTGTTGTTGGGCACCGTGCCGCGCGGCGCTGCGTTGTTCTTCAGGTACGTGGCCACCTGCGCCGGCGTCAGCTCGGGGAACCGCTGCCGCACCAGCGCGGCCAGTCCCGCCACGTGCGGCGACGCCTGGCTGGTGCCGAACCACGGCCCCTCATACGACACCGAGTTCCCGTTGTCCGCTCCAACGATATCGGGCTTCACACGGTCGTCCATCGTCGGCCCCTGGCTGCTGAATGGCTCGATGGTGTTGGTGTCCGTCCAGTTTGCTGCGCCAACCGCCAACATCCCGGCGTTGGAGCTTTCCGCAGGGTTCGCGATGCTCCGCTCGGCGGTGGCGAAAAACAGGTTTTGTTGAGAGAAAACCTGTACTTGGACCCATGCAGGTGCGGCGCCCGCAAATCGGCCAATCGCGATGTGGTATGTGCCTGTGACCGGCGTAATATACTCAAGATATTCGAAAGGGATGTCACTGGCGCCGCCGGCCTGCTCATCAACCCCTGCGGCTACTAGGGTGGTTAAGGTAGGGTTGAACAACAAGAGGTCGAGGTCTTTGGACGAACCGCCCCACGTGTCGTCCCATCGTAGTTGAATCCTAATCTTCTGTCCTGTTCCTATGGTTACAGGGTTCGTCTCGAACTCTCCGTCAAAATTATGGAAATTATCTGCATCGGGATCGGCATAACTCCCGTATCACGTATCTTGAGCTGCATTCCCAGCAGCGTTCACCCATACGATTCCGCCGGTAACGGCGGTGTCCACCGTGTTGAGAACACCATCGGAATAAATGGTTGTGCCGTCTCCCGGCCCTTCCCAGACCCAGCCTAAAGATTGGTTAATGACGTCGACGCCTTGTGACAGCATCCATGTAACGATGGACTTCAAATCTCCCTGGCTCATAGGTCTTGCCAAATACACCATCACCCCTGGTGCAATATCCACAACAGCCTCCGTCACCGCCGTACCGTGAACCTCGCCGTTCTCGCAATCGGCCAGATTCGTCGAAAACACACCGATTGCTGTGTAACAGCGCACGGCCGCTGGCGAAGGGAGTTCGGTACCAATCAGGCTTGCATACCCCTCGAAGCCCGCATCGATGATGCCGACTCTGACCCCGCTGCCCGTGAAACCACCGCTATTCCACACGTTCGAGCGGTGCACTACCGTCCCTTCGCTGACGACCGCGAGAGGTTGCGGCCCGATGATAGACGTGACTTTTAACACGTCCGTGCGTGCGTTCAGACCCGGCAACGCCGTCACGGGTAGTTCAGCCTCGACATATCCTGCGCCGGTGTACGCAAGACGGCCACCTACGCCGGCGATGAATGCCAGCACGCCGCTGACGCCGCCAGGAGTGCGGATGGTGACCGGCACGCGATTGCCGCCGTTGTTCGTGCCGAACAGGGCGCTGGGCAACTGGGAGGGCAGATGTTTAACCTTCTGGTTAAGTTGCGAATCGAGCTTGGAGTACGCCGGCTTGGCGGGCCTGGGGATATTTCCACCAAGCACGACCTGTTGGCCGTCATCTCCGCGGTCTCCATGCGCGAGGTTGGCCGGGACACCGTCGGCCAGGAGCACGATGACAGTCACCGCGATGAAACGCCAGAGCTTAACGTATCTGTATGGCGTTCGTTTCATCAAGAGGCCAGGCCGTGAGTGGAATCGGCGCGACTGGAGCCAAACAAGAAGAAAGCCGCGTGTGCAAAGACGGTACACGCACTTGCATAGCTTGTCAAACTGACCTGGACTGTGGCGCATATTTGCGCCGCATCGCTATCGGCGCGACAATGAGAACGTTATTCCATGATAGGAAGTGTGGACGTGGCAAAGACCATCGGCATCATCGGGGGCACCGGCCCTGAAGGCAAGGGACTCGCGCTGCGGTTCGCCCTGGCCGGATTGCGTGTCATCATCGGCTCGCGCGAGGCGTCCCGCGCCGCTGAGGCCGCCTCAGTAGTTGCCCCCAAAGCGCCTGCCGGCAGCATCACGGGCGCTCTCAACGCCGACGCGGCGCAAGCCGGCATCGTCGTTATCTCGGTTCCCTACGCCGCACAGAAGGACACGCTGGAGCCACTGAAGGCATCTCTTGAGGGCAAGCTCGTCATCAGCGTCGTCGCGCCCATGACGTTCGCCAACGGCAGGGCCGCCGCCGTCGCCGTTCCCGAGGGCTCCGCTGCCCGTCAGGCGCAGATGCTTCTGCCCGGCTCCCGGATCGTCGCCGCCTTCCACAACGTCAGCGCCCGCGACCTTCTCGACCCGCAGAGAACCGTCGAGTCGGACGTGGTCGTATGCTCGGATGATGGGGATGCGAAGCAAGAGGTTATGGCCCTCGCCGAGCTCATCCCCGGCGTTCGAGCCGTCAACGGGGGCGGCCTGGACAACGCCCGCTACGTCGAAGACCTCACATCGCTGCTGGTGAACATCAACCGTATCTACAAAGCGCACTCCAGCATCAAGTTCGTCGGGATATAGTGTGAAGCGACTCATCCTTCCATTGCTGCTTGGTATCGCCGCCCTGGCACTGGCCGCCTTCGGCCCGGACCCTGACTCCACGGCCGTTCCAGGTTCGGGCATCGTCGCCCCGCCGGCCATCCGCATACTCGCCTCTTCCTATACCGTCAACTTTCCCGAAGGCATCGTGTTCCGGCTTGAAGCCGAGAGCGATGCCCCCATCACCGATGTCGTCTTCTACTACCGCGTGGGCGACAGGCGCATCACCGTGTACGGGTACCCCAACTTCACGCCCGGCGGGCGCGTCATCACACAGTTCAACATGGATACGGGCGTCCGGGGCTTTCTGCCGCTCGGCACCGAGATCGAGTACAGCTACAGCCTGACCGATGCCGCGGGCAACACGCTGGAGACCGAGCCGCAGACGCTGACCTACCTCGACACGCGGTATGACTGGAAGCGCGTCGAACTCGATAACCTGACTGTTCTCTATCACGACCGTTCGGAGCAGGACGTCATGTGGGCCGCCCAGGAGGTCAGCGACCGCCTGGGCGCTGTCAGGGAGCTGTTCGGTCTGGCCGGCTCAAAGCCGGGCACCGCCGTCATCCTCAACAATCCAATCGAGGCCGAGCGGTCGTTCCCGATGGTGAGCCAAACTGCGGGCAACGTGCACCTGTACGCCGGCTTCGCGTTCAGCCAGTACAACCTGTTCGTCCTCATGGGCCTCGATCCCGACGGCATGGTGCACGAGATGGTGCACCTGCTGGTCGGCGAAAAGGCATCCTCTCCGTTGTCGTTCGTGCCCTCGTGGCTCAACGAGGGGCTGGCGATGTACTTCGAGGACAGCGGCGCGGGATACGACCGCGACCTGTCTAAAGCGATACGGGAGAACAGGCTCATCCCCATCCGTCACATGACCAACCAGCCCGGCAAGCCGGAGGACGTCATCCTGTTCTACGCCCAGGCCAACAGCTTCGTTCGGTACCTCATGGACGAGAAGGGCAGCGAGGCCATGTCGAAGGTTATGGGGGAGATCGCCTTCGGCCGCAAGGCCGATGACGCCCTCCAGGCGGCGTACGGGGTGTCCCTCGACGACCTTGAAAGTGAGTGGCGCGCTTCCATCGGCGCCCCCCTTCCGGAGCGCACGCCCACGCCGGCGCCTGTCCTGGAAGGCTCCGCCGCCAACAATGGCGCGGTCCAGCCCTCCGATGAGCCCTCTGTGCCGCAGACGGTCAGTGAACCGGACGCATCCGGCCCGCGCAGCCTCTCGCCCGCCTACACCTCGGGGGCCATCGTGGGTGTCGTGGTCGTTGCGGGGGCAGTGACGATGCTCCTTCGGGTGCGACGCCGGATGCGCGGCTAGTCTTTCACCTTCGGCCCGTGGTCGGCTATCATGGCGGCCATGAACAAGAAGGCCGCTTTCATCTACGACGATGCGTTGTCCCAGCACACCCTGAGCGACACGCATCCCATGAAGCCGGTGCGGCTGCGGTACACCTACGAACTGCTGGATGCGTACGGGGCGTTCGATGCGCCCAGCGCCGCGCTGGTGAAGCCGCGCAAGGCGACCGAAGAGGAAGCGTTGTGGTACCACAGCCGCGCCTACGTGAACGCGCTCAAGGACTACAACGACGGGCGCATCCCCGCGAAGGCCTTCAAATACAACCTGGGGTACGGCGACAACCCGGCCTACGAGGGCGTGTACGACGCGGCGTTGTTGTCCACGGGGGCGTCGCTCAAGGCCGTCGAGCTGTTGCTGTCAGGTGAGGCGGACAGGGCGTTCAGCATCTCCGGCGGACTCCACCACGCCATGCCGGGCTACGCCTACGGCTTCTGCGTGCTGAACGACCCGGTCATCGCCATCAAGGCGCTGCTGGACTGCGACATGCGGGTGGCATACGTGGACATCGACTGCCACCACGGCGACGGCGTGCAGTACGCCTTTTACGACACCGACCAGGTTCTCACAATCTCGCTCCACGAGTCGGGGTCGTACCTGTTCCCCGGCACGGGATGGGCGCAGGAGATCGGAGCGGGCAAGGGACGCGGCTACTCGGTGAACGTGCCGCTGTACCCGTACACCACCTCGGACACGTACCTGTGGGCGTTCAATGAGGTCGTCGTACCGTTGCTGGAAGCCTACAAGCCCGACGTGCTGGTGACGCAGCTTGGCATCGACACGCACTACCTCGACCCCATCACGCACATCGCGCAGACCGTGCAGGGGTTCACGGACGTGGTGCGGGAGTTCGACAGGCTCAAGCCGGCGAAGTGGCTGGCCCTGGGCGGCGGCGGGTACGACCTGCAGGCCGTCGCCCGCTCGTGGGCGTCGGCGTTCGCGGTGATGTCAGGCCAGGAGCTGGACGACGAGATTCCGGACAGCTATGTGAAGAAGTACGGCATCCCGTTCCTGAGCGACCGGGAGCCTCTCAGCATCCCCGACGAGGTGGCTAAAGACGTACGGGCGTATGCCGAGTCCAGCGTGCAGGCGGTGCAGAGGCTCATCTTTCCCAGCCACGGCGTCCGGGGATAGGAGACAAAATAAAAATAGTAGGGGCAGGTTTCAAACCTGCCCCTACGTTTTCTCACAGTGCAGTCCAGCTACACTTCCCTGTACTCGCCTTCGACCGTACCGCCGTCGTCGGGCTTGGCTTGGCCACCCGACTCGGGCCCAGGCCCGGCAGGGCCGCCGCCCTGGGCTGCCTGCTTGGCGTAGACGGCCTCGCCGACCTTCTGCAAGGTTTTCTGCAGCTCCTCGACGGCCACGTTCATCTGGCCCACGTTGTTGGCTTCGAGGGCGCTCTTCACGGCTGAAATCTTGCCCTCGATGTCCGACTTCAGGTCGGCCGGGACGGCGTCGGGATTGTCGCGCAGCAGCTTCTCGGCCTGGTACACGGCGTTCTCGGCTGTGTTCTTCGTCTCGACCGCCTTGCGCTTATCGGCGTCTTCGGACGCGTGCGCCTCGGCGTCCTTCACCATCTTCTCGATCTCCTGCTGGGAAAGGCCCGAGCTTGCCGTTATGGTGATGCGCTGCTCCTTGCCCGTGCCCTTGTCCTTGGCGGACACGTTGAGTATGCCGTTGGCGTCGATGTCGAACGTGACCTCGATCTGCGGCACGCCGCGCGGCGCGGGCAGGATGCCCTCCAGCCGGAACCGGCCGATGGTCTTGTTGTCCGCGGCCTGTGCGCGCTCGCCCTGGAGGACGTGCACTTCGACGGTGGTCTGGCTGTCGGCGGCAGTGGAGAACGTTTCGGTCTTGGACGTGGGGATGGTGGTGTTGCGCGGGATGAGGGGGGTCATGACGCCGCCCAGGGTCTCGATGCCCAGGGTGAGAGGAGTCACGTCCAGCAAAAGCAGGTCCTTGACCTCGCCCTTGAGGACTCCACCCTGGATGGCCGCGCCAACGGCGACGACCTCGTCCGGGTTCACGGTGAGGTTGGGCTCCTTGCCGAACAGCTCCTTCGCGGCCTTCTGCACGGCGGGCATGCGCGTCATGCCGCCCACGAGGATGACCTCGTCGATGGCGCTGGCGTCCACTTCGGCGTCCTTGAGCGCCTGCCTGCACGGCCCCTTGGTGCGCTCCAGCAGGTCGGAGACAAGCTGCTCCATTTTGGCGCGGGTAAGCGTCATCACCAGGTGCTTGGGCCCGGAGGCGTCGGCGGTGATGAACGGGAGGTTGATTTCGGTCTGCATCGTGGTGGATAGCTCGATCTTGGCGCGCTCTGCGGACTCGCGGAGGCGCTGGAGCGCGAGCTTGTCCTTCTTGAGGTCGATGCCGTCGGACTTGAGGAACTCGGCGGCTATCCACTCGACGATGCGTACGTCGAAGTCGTCGCCGCCCAGGTGGGTGTCGCCGTTGGTCGACTTGACCTCGAAGACGCCTTCGCCTATCTGCAGAATCGTGATGTCGAAGGTGCCGCCACCCAGGTCAAACACGGCGATGGTCTCGTCCTTTTTCTTGTCCAGGCCATAGGCGAGCGCAGCGGCCGTTGGCTCGTTGATGATGCGCAGCACTTCCAGGCCGGCGATGCGGCCTGCGTCCTTGGTGGCGTTGCGCTGGCTGTCGTCGAAGTAGGCAGGAACCGTGATGACCGCCTGGGTGATTTTCTCGCCCAGCTTGGCCTCGGCGTCCTGCTTCATCTTCTGGAGAATCATGGCGGAGACTTCCGGCGGCGCGTAGTTCTTGCCGCCCATGGAGACGTGGGCGTCGCCGTTGCTATGGGCGACGACCTTGTACGGGACGTTTTTGATGTCGCGCTGGACGCTGTCGTCCTTGAAGCGCTTGCCCATGAAGCGCTTGACCGAGAAGATGGTGTTCTCGGGATTGGTCACGGCCTGGCGCTTGGCGGTCATGCCGACGTAGCGCTCCCCGGATTTGGGGTTCACGGCGACGACCGAGGGTGTGATTCTCGCCCCCTCGCTGTTCTCCACCACCACCGGCTCGCCACCCTCGATGACGGCCATGCACGAGTTGGTTGTACCCAGGTCTATCCCCAGGATCTTAGGCATCTTCGACTCTCCTGTCCGACTCTTCGGTCGTGTTGTTTTCGGATTGTGACTGTTCGGGTTGCCTGGACACGGACACCTGCGCGGCGCGCAGGATGCGGTCATGCAGCCTGTAGCCCTGCCGTACCACGTCGACGACGTGCCCGGGAGCTACCTTGTCCGTCTCCACGAAGAACAGCGCTTCCTGCTCCCGTGGGTCGTAGGGCTTTCCTTTGGCGTCGATACGGGTGACGCCTTCGGAAGTGAGGACGTTCTCGATGTTGCGCTCCACCAGGCGGAGCCCCTCAAGCCACGAGGCCGAGACCGACTCTGCGGGGATCGACCCAATGGCGCGCTGGAAGTCGTCGACGGCGCCGAGCACCTTCAGCAGCACGGAGGCCGTGCCGTACTTACGCGTGCCCTCCTGCTCCTCGGCGATGTGGCGCTTGAAGTTGGCCAGGTCGGCCTGGGCGCGCTGCGCCAGGGCGCGGAACTGCTCTTTTTCGCGTAGCGCTTCCTCGAGCTGCTGCTCGACGGATGGCGATTCTGCCGCCTGCGCGCTCTCGTCTCTCCGCCCCGACAGGTCGGGGCCCTGCTGCTCTTGCATCCTCAGTGATCCCCCTCGGATTAGTCGTCAGACCCTGTGGACTGTCCTGTGTACAGAAGTGTAAAAAGGGTGTCCAGGGCCTTCGTCAGATACGCTTTCAGCTCGGCCCCTTCGAGTTTCTCCGTCTGCGCGCGGGCATTTAGCAGCTCGTTGAATAGGTCGAGGACGAGCTGGACGCCGGCGAGGTTCAGTCCCAGGTCGCCGACAAGGTGTTTGATGAGCCGCAGACGGGCGATGTCCTCTTCGGAATAGAGGCGCCGTACGCCAACGGTCCGGAAGGGCGATATGAAGCCGAAGCGTTCGTATTTCCGCAGCGTTTGCGGGTGCATTTCGAGGATGCGGGCGGCCACACTGATGATGTACACACCCTGCAGCCCTTCCCCGGACTCTACGGACTCGTCCTCCTCGACCTCTTCGGGTGCCTCGGGGATAAGCCCCATGCGCTGAAAGTAGGCGTAGGTACGGTAACCCGGGGTTCCACTCCGGTGAAAGTGGCCCTGGGTCATCGGACGCCTCTTGAAATCCGGCTATTCACAGACATGGAGAAAGTATACAACTTGACACGAATTGTGTCAACAATCATTATACAAAAAAGTTTCCCGTCATCGCCGGCCCTTGAGCAACGGTTTCATAATATCTTCACGCCGCGGGTGCCTCGGTTCACGGGGAGATGATGGCGTACACGCATGATGTTGGATGAGATGGGCCAGGGCTAACCAGGGGGTTGACTCTCCGTTGTAAGGGTGAAGACACCCTGGCTTTGGCGTCGTCGCGGATGGAGGATAGAGTGCCTGGAACCGAAACGGGGTTTCGGGCGTCTAATGTATCGGGATGTCGAAAACCGAAGTAGGTCAAGCTGATATTCGTCCAGCGGGCCGTATCATTACAAAAATAAATACTGTTTATCAAGCGGAATCGGTTCACAAGATAGAGTAGGCCTTAGATAATCGATAAACATTTCGACGGACGCTATCCGATCAGGAAGTGGAACCGGCGATGGGAGGAACGGAAATGGTCAACTTCAAGAGCTGCCCCCGGTGCAAAGGGGATATGCATGTCAACACCGACATGTACGGCACCTATCGTGAGTGCCTCATGTGCGGGTACATGGTGAACCTCCGCGAGGTCGTAAAGACCTCTGCGCAGGCTCAGACGCAGACCTTGGCCAAAGCCAAGCGATACGCAGCATAACCCGACGCAGGCACGTCTCGCCTGCCTCCGAAAACGGAAAGGCCCCGATTTAATCGGGGCCTTTCCGTTTTCTATGAATCCGCTTAGTCGGCTACAGGTCGTCCCAGAACCGCTGCTCTTTCCAAGGGTCGCCTTCCATGTGATAGCCGCGCGCCTCCCAAAAGCCCGGGGCGTCCTGAGCCAGGAACTCCAGCCCGTTCACCCACTTGGCGCTCTTCCAGCCGTACCGCTTCGGGACGACCAGGCGCATGGGGCCCCCGTGCTCGGCGGACAGGTCCTCCCCGTCATGCTTGTACGCCAGCAGTACATCGTCGTCGTCCAGCACGTCCAGGGCGACGTTCGTCGTGTACCCTCCATAGCAGTGGGCCATGACGAACTTCGCCTCCGGCTTTGGCGTGACGAGCTTGAGAATCTCGCGGAAGGGTACGCCCTCCCAGGTGTTCTGGAGGCGGCTCCATTGGGTGACGCAGTGAAACTCGGCATCAAGCGTCAGTTTCGGCAGGGCTGTGAACTGCTGCCAGTCAAGGGTGATTTCTTTCCCTACGAGCCCGAAAGCACGGAAGCGCCAGTCCTTCAAGTCGATACGGGGGGTGGCCCCGAAGGTAAGGACGGGGAACTTCTGCGTGATGTACTGGCCCGGCGGGGCCGGCTGGGTGCGCTGGTCCTGTTCGATCTGTGTGACGCGTCCGAGCTTCTTGAGCATGTATGTCCTTTCCATCCGGGGTTTCGACGTGGCGAAGAGAACCCGCTATGCTGTGATTGTACCGTGCGGGCGGGGGTGTAACAAAACTGGGAAGTGGCGCTCCCGGTATTCTCTACGCGGGCGGACGTGGTGTGGATGTGATGTTGGTGAGATGTGGGCGATAACCGGACTCAGGACGGGCTGAAACGGCGGCTTGGCCTTTTTGAGCTGACGACGACCGGCATCGGCATCATCGTCGGTGCGGGTATCTACGTCATCATCGGGAAGGCTGCCGGCATGGCAGGGGGCGCCGTGTGGGCATCGTTCCTCCTGGGTGCGCTGGCTGCCACGTTCACGGGCCTCAGCTACGCCGAACTCTCCTCCCGCTATCCCAGGGCCGCGGCGTCGTACGAGTACACGAGGCGGGCGTTTGGAAAGCGGGCCGGGTTCGCGACAGGATGGCTAATCCTGTTTGCGACCATCATAGCCTCGTCGGCCGTATCCATCGGGTTTGCCGGGTATCTGACGTCGTTCGTGGACGTGCCTGTGGTGCCGGTCGCCATCGGGTTGGTACTGTTGAGCGGGGCCGTACTCATCATTGGAGTGAGGGAAGCGGTGTGGGTCGGAGTGTTGTTCACACTCCTAGAGGTTGGTGGGCTGGTGGTCGTCATCGGCTTCTCCGCCGCGCACTTCGGTGAGGGGGAGTACCTGGAGATTCCCGCCGGGCTCCTCGACGTGTTTCGGGCCGCGACACTGCTTTTCTTCGCGTACACAGGGTTCGAACAGCTTGCAACGTTAAGCGAAGAGGCGAAAAATCCAAAGAAAATGATGCCGCTGGCAATCATCGGCGCCATCGGGGTGACCACGGTGCTGTATGTGCTGGTGGGCTTTTCGGCGGTGAGCGTGCTGGACTGGCAGGTATTGAGCGGGTCGAGCGCACCTTTGGCCGATGTGGTGGAATCGGCGGCCAACGTAAGCATCGCACGGGCCATCGGCTATATCGCCCTGTTCGCAACCGCTAACACTGCGCTCTTTCTGCTGCTGACCGGGTCGCGGATGCTGTACGGGATGTCCAGGTGTGGGAGTTTGCCAGGGGTTCTTGGCAGGGTACTGAAGTCGCGGGGCACGCCTTGGGTGGCCACGCTGGTGGCCGTCGGACTGGCCATCGTGTTTGTGCTTCCCGGGGATATCGAGGTGGTGGCGCAGATGACCAACTTCGCGACTATCGCAGCGTTCGCACTGGTAAACGCGGCGTTGGTGTGGGTCAGGCTCTCCAAACCACGGGAAGAAGGCGGGTTCCGCATCCCTCTAAACGTGAGGGGCGTCCCTGTGACGGCGGTGGCGGGGGTCATTATCGCGATACTCATGCTGGCAACGATGGACTGGCAAGTGCTCGGGTATGGACTTTTGATACTGGCGCTGGGAATCGGACTGCCGTTCGTTATGGAGCGGCTGAAAATCATCCTGCCGCCGGATGTGCAGCCTGACGAAGCTGTAGAGAAGGAGCCTAGCGTCCCAGGCGGTTGATGCCGTCCAGCGCGGCCGTCTTGTAGCACTCGGCGAGGGTCGGATAGTTGAAGACGGTCTCCACGAAGTAGTCCACGGTGCCGCCGAAGGAGAGGACCGCCTGTCCGATGTGGACGAGGTCGCTGGCGCCCTCGCCGATGATGTGGACGCCGAGCAGCTCGCGGGTTTCCAGGTGGAAGATGAGCTTGAGCAGCCCCGTGGTGTCGCCGATGATGTGCCCGCGGGCGATTTCACGGTAAAAGGCCTTGCCTATCTCGTATGGGACGCCCTCGTCTGTGAGTTCCTGTTCGTTGCGGCCGACCATGGAGATTTCGGGTATGGCGTAAATGCCATACGGGAAGAGAGCAGGCACCGACTTTGCGGGCACGCCGAACGCGTGGCAGGCGGCGAGCCGGCCCTGCTCCATGGAGGTTGAGGCCAGGGACGGGAAGCCGATAACGTCACCCACGGCGTAGATGTGGCCCGCTTCCGTCTGGTAGTGCTCGTTCACCTTGATGCGGCCCTTATGATCGCTGGCCACTCCGGCGCTCTGGAGATTGAGGCCAAGGGTTTGGCCGGAGCGCCCGGCGCAGTACAGAACGGCGTCGGCGTTGATTTCCTTGCCGCTGGTGGTCATGATTTGAACGCTCTCGCCCCTGCCGTTGGAGACATTCTTGACGCTGGCAACCTGTTCGCCGAGCCGCATAGTCACGCGGTTCTGGCGGAGGTGGTACATAAGAGACTCAACGATTTCTTCATCGGCGAACGGCAGGATACGGTCGCGTTTGTCGATCAGGGTGATGCGGATGCCGAGGGCTGCGAAGATACTGGCATATTCAGCGCCGATAACCCCCGCCCCGACGACGGCCATGGTGCGGGGCAGCTTGTCCATCTCCAGAACGTTTTCAGGGAAGTATGTGCGGTGGTGGTTGTCGGGGACGTCCGCGTCTATCTGGGAACCGGAACCGGTGGCTATGACGACGTTTGCCGCGGTCACGTTGCGCTGGTTGCTTCCCTCGACATAGTCCAGGTGTACCGTGTGAGGGTCGACAAACGAGGCGTATGCGTTAATGACGGCGACGCCGTTGCGGCTCATCTGTGCGCGGAACACGTCGATTTCGTTCCGGATGACGTGCTGGGCCCGGAACATGAGGTCTTGCATCGTGATGTCCTGCTTTACAGCATACGACGCGCCGTAAATCGAACGAAGGCGGTACCCAGAGAGGTACATCACGGATTCGCGGAGGGCCTTGCTGGGAATAGTGCCGGTGTTGACGCACACGCCGCCGACCACGGCCTTCCGTTCGACGACGACGACGCGTTTGCCTATCTTGGCGGCCTGGATAGCCGCCCGTTGACCCGCCGGTCCCGAGCCGATGACCAGCATGTCGTAATCGTAGTGCGCAGGGCTCATTCGGCCCACCCGAATCCGTCAGACATCCAGCCCATTGTATAGCACCCGTATTAGGGAACTGTTATGAGGATTTAGGTTTGTGTATGGCGGATTGCTGTGCTACGCTCTCTCGCCCGGAGGCTCGAACTCCTCATCCATAGGGCCATCGAATCCGTAGAACCCACACCACCATAGCGTCCAGGGACAGCATGACGACACTTGTACGGC
>Ga0194132_10007062_pt1 | contig 16997 bp, 21 predicted proteins | sample TA2KigOf80mmetaG_FD_148612 | JGI IMG/M metagenome (GOLD analysis project Ga0194132, IMG submission 148612) | Freshwater microbial communities from Lake Tanganyika, Tanzania - TA2015054 Kigoma Offshore 80m | ecosystem: Environmental > Aquatic > Freshwater > Lake | place: Tanzania: Lake...
GCGCGCTGGCGCCGCCGTGGCCTCCGTCACACCCGGTTCCAGCCCATTATTTCCGTCCATGCTCTACCTCCGTCTTTACGATCGGTAGCGCAGTGCGCTGTCTCAGGAAACCGTGCCCCACCCCACGGAGCCGCTGCTGGCCTCGGGCGGTCGCATCTATCGCTATGTCGGCGACGAGGCGATCTTGACCTGGGAGTGGACCGGCAACACATCCTCGCGGGCGCTTCGCTTTGCCGCCGACGCGACCCTGGCACTCACCGCCGACGCCGAGCGATGGAAACGCGACTTCGGCGCCGTGCCTCGCATCCGGACGGCACTGCATGCCGGCCCGGTCATCGCCGGCGAGATCGGCGACCTGAAGCGCGAGATCGCCTTCATCGGCGACACGCTGAACACAGCGTCCCGCATCGCCGAAGAGGCCCGCAACCATGACGCCCTGGTTCTGGCCTCGGCCGAGGCGATCGAGGGTGCCCAGCTTCCCGCCGGCCTCGACAGGCAGGATCTCGGGCCGGTCCAGCTTCGCGGCAAGGCCGAGCCGGTGGCGCTGGTCCGATTGACGAGCAGCCTGCCAAGCCCGTAAAGCCAGACCGACGAAAACCTGGGAGAGGCCGATGAAACTGCTTTCGATCGCCGCGGCGGTGGCCCTGCTGGCGACACCGGCCATGGCCGAGAAGACCTCGCTCTCGGTCTTGAAGCTTGCTTCCTCGGGCCCGGTTTTCCTGGCGCAGGACCTCGGCCACTTCGCTGCCGAGGGGCTGGAGGTCGAGCTCAAGTTCTTCGCCGCCGCACAGCCGGTCGCGGTCGCCGTGGTCTCGGGCGATGCCGAGTTCGGCGTCACCGGCCTGACCGCCGGCTTCTACAATCTCGCCGGCAAGGGCGCGCTCAAGATCATCGCCGGCCAGTCGCGCGAGCAGCCGGGCTACAAGCTCTCGGCCTACATGGTCTCGAACAAGGCCTGGGAGGCCGGCGTGCGCTCGCCCGCCGACTTCGCCGGCAGGTCCTTCGGCATGACCCAGGTCGGATCGACCTTCCACTACATGGTCGGGCTGCTCGCCGAGAAGAGGGGCTTCGATGTCGCCAAGATGCGGCTCGTCCCGCTGCAGAGCATTCCCAACATGGTCTCGGCGCTGCAGGGCGGGCAGGTCGACACCGCGATCCTGCCCTCGACCGTGGCCGTGCCGATGGCCGATCGCAACGATGCCAAGATCGTCGGCTGGGCGGGCGACGAGACCCCATGGCAGCTCGGCGCGCTCTTCACCTCGCCGAAGATGATCGACACCAAGCGCGCCACCGTCGAACGCTTTGTCCGCGCCTACAAGAAGGGTGTGGCCGCCTACGACTTGGCCTTCCAGAAGAAGACCGATCAGGCCGCGACCGACAAGGCGCTCGACATTCTCGCCAAGTACACCGAGCAGCAGAAAGGCGCGATCGCCGCCGGCCTTCCCTATATCGAGCCGGAAGCGCGCTTCAGCGCCAAGGACATCGCCAAGCAGGTCGCCTACTGGCAGGCGCAGAAGCAGGCCGACGCCTCGGTCGACGCCAAGGAGATCGTGGTCACGACCTTCGTGCCATCCTTGGATTGAGCTTGCGGCGATCCCCCCACCCCAACCCTCCCCCGCAAGGGGGGAGGGGGCTTGGCACACCTCATACTCCCTCCCTCGTTGCGGGGGAGGGTTGGGGTGGGGGGTGGCGCCGGTGCGCCTGATCGTCGAGCGCGTCTCGCATGGCTATGGCGCGCTCGAGGTGCTCGACGACATTTCGCTGACCGTCGAGGAAGGCGAGATCCTGGCGATTATCGGGCCGTCGGGATGCGGCAAGTCGACCCTGCTCGGCATCCTCGGAGGGCTGCTCAAGCCGAGCAAGGGCCGCGTGCTGACCGATGGGTCTGCACCCGAGGGTTCGCTCAACCCGATCACCTACATCTTTCAGGACTTCGCCCTCCTCCCCTGGCGCAGCGTCGCCGGCAATGTCGCGTTTGCGCTCGAGCATCGCCGGCTCGGCGCGCGCGAGCGCGAGGCGCGCATCGACGAGGTCCTGGCGAAGATCGGGCTCAGGGACTTCGCCAGCGCCCTGCCGCGCCAGCTCTCCGGCGGCATGCGCCAACGCGTCGGCATCGCGCGCGCGCTCGCGGTCAGGCCGGCGATCCTTCTGCTCGACGAGCCGCTCTCGGCGCTCGATGCGCAGACGCGCGAGATCCTGATCGAGGAGTTCCTCGCCCTCTGGCTCGCGCACCGCACGACCGCCGTCTATGTCACGCACAACCTCGACGAAGCGCTGCGCCTCGCCGACCGCGTCTGCGTGCTGTCGCGCCGGCCGGGGCGCATCCGCGAGATGGTCGCCGTCGATGTCGGGCGCCAGGACCGCACCCCCGCCCGCCTGGCGCCCCTGCGCGAGCGCCTGTGGCGATCGATCCAGGACGAGGCGCGCGCCGCCGATCGCGAATATGTCTGAGCCGCTGCGCTTCCGCGGCGGCGGCTTCGTCACCCGTCCGAAGCCGATCTCGAGCTGCCTCGCCGGGCTCGCCGTGGTCGCGATCTGGCAGGCCGTCGCCAGCGCCGGCTGGGTCTCGCCGGTGTTCCTGCCGAGCCCCGCCGGCATCGCCCGCGCGCTGGCAGAGATGGCTCTTTCGGGCCAGCTCTGGCGGCATCTTGCCGCCTCGCTTCAACGCATCCTGCTGGGATTCGCCCTCGGCTCCGCCGCCGGCCTCGCCTTCGGCTTGGCGCTCGGACTTCTCAGCCACGCGCGTGCCGCCGGGCTGCCGATCGTCTCGGCGCTCTTCCCGATCCCGAAGATCGCGCTCCTGCCGCTGTTCATCCTGTGGTTCGGCATCGGCGAGCCCTCAAAGGTCGCGACGATCGCGCTCGGCGTGTTCTTCCCGATGGCGATCGCGACATATTCCGGCGTCGACCAGGTGCCGCGCACGCTGATCCGCATGGCGCAGAGCTTCGACGTGCCGACCCATGCCGTCGTCGCCAAGGTAATCCTGCCCGGCGCGCTTCCCGGCATCCTCTCCGGGGTGCGCATCTCGGCCTCGATCGCGCTCATCCTGGTCGTCGCCGCCGAGATGATCGGGGCCGAGTTCGGCGTCGGCGCTTTCATCCTGACCGCGGGCAACCTGATGCGCACCGAGGACCTGCTGGCCGGGGTCTGCCTGCTCTCGATCCTGGGCCTTGCTGTGGGGTTCCTGGTTTCGCTCGCCGAGCGCCGCCTGCTGGCCTGGCGCTGAGGGAATAGGGACGGCTCGCCTCTCGTTGCTCTCATCACAGGCCGGCGAGGGACCTACCGCCTCGCCGCGCCGACGCCTAATCTGGCGGGCACGCGTCCACGTAAGAGCAGCATGATGGCGGATGACAGCCCGGACACGACCGGCCGGATCAAGCAAAAGCTGATCGATACCAAGGAGAAGTGGGCCAGGGAGGGCCGTCTCCTGACGGGCGAGCCATCGCGCGGCGGCACCGAGTGGCGCCAGCGCCGCCGCCTGCCTCCGGGCCAGCGCGAGGTGAAGAACTGGCCGGTGCTCGATCTCGGCGTGCACCCGAACGTTCCGGCCAGGGAATGGGAGATGAAGATCGGCGGCCTGGTCGAGCGTCCGGCGACCTGGCGCTGGAACGACCTCATGGCCCAGCCGCAGGTCGGTCACGTCTCCGACATCCACTGCGTCACCGCCTGGTCGCGTTACGACAACCGCTGGGACGGCGTCTCAGGCCGGCAGCTCCTGTCGGCGGTCCGGCCGAAGCGCGATGCCCGGTTCATCGTCTTCAAGAGCTACGACGGTTATTCGACGAATGTGCCGATCGAGCATTTCGACGATGACGATGTCCTGCTTGCCCATAGCTGGGAGGGCCAGCCGCTCTCGCGCGACCACGGAGGCCCGGTGCGCGTGGTGATCCCGAAGCTCTTTTTCTGGAAGTCGGCGAAATGGGTTCGCCACATCTGGTTCACGGACAAGGATGCGCCGGGCTTCTGGGAAGTGCGCGGCTATCACAATCTCGGCGATCCGTGGAAGGAGCAGCGCTATGGCTGAGCTCGGCGACCTCGTCCGCGCGGCGATGATCATCGCGGCTGTCGGCATGACGGTCTCGATGCCGGCGACGGCGGGCCCCAACGGCTTCGGCTTCACCTTCACGTCGATCGAGGGCGATGAGCTGCCGCTCTCGAAATTCGCCGGCAGGCCGATGCTGGTGGTGAATACCGCCTCGGAATGCGGCTACACTCCGCAATACGCCGACCTCGTGAAGCTCTGGCAGGGCTATCGCAACAAGGGCCTCATCGTGCTCGGCGTGCCGTCCAACGATTTCGGCGGCCAGGAGCCGGGCAGCGAAGCGCAGATCAAGGGCTTCTGCGAAGTGACATACGGCGTCGACTTCCCGATGACCGAGAAGCAGGCGGTGATCGGCGGCAAGGCGCACCCGTTCTACAAGTGGATCGTAGCCGAGCTCGGCGAAGGCGCGGCACCCCGCTGGAACTTCCACAAGTACCTGATCGGCCCGGACGGGGCGATCGCCGGCGCCTGGCCGTCGAGCGTGTCGCCGATCTCGGCGACGATCACCAAGGAAATCGACAAGCTTCTCAAACCGTGAGGTCCGCCATGCTTCGATCGCTCGTCTTTGCGCTGACGCTGGCGCTGCCGCTCGCAGCGCATGCCATGGGCAGCGGCTCCAATACCGCACCGGCCAACATGGTCAATCCGGACTATGTCGCGGCCGAGAAGCTGATCAAGGAGTGGAAATATGCGGAGGCCATCCCGCTCCTCGACAAGGTAGTGAAGGCGGATGCCAAGAACGCCGATGCCTTCAACCAGCTCGGCTACGCGCACCGCAAGCTCAACAAGCTGCCGGAGGCGCGCGCGCACTACGACAAGGCGCTCGAGATCAATCCCGAACACAAGGGCGCGCTTGAGTATCAGGGCGAGATGTTCCTGATGCTGGACGACCTCAAGTCGGCCGAAGGCAACCTCGTGAAGCTCGACAAGCTCTGTTTCTTCGGCTGCACCGAGTACACGGACCTGAAGAAGGCAATCACCGAGTACAAGCGACGCAAAGGAATTACGTCGTAGGCCGTCCGGAGGGGGCTGAACTGCTCAGCGCCGACTCGTCCAGTCGGCAAGGAGGACTCTCATGCTCCGCCTATTTGCGCTCCTCATTGCGCTCGCCTTCCCGCTCGCCGTCCATGCCGCCGGTGGCGGCGAGTCGACCAATACGCCCGATCCGCGCTTGAGCGGCGGCACGCCGCGGAACCCCGACCTCGTCATCGCCGAGAAGCTGATCAAGGAATGGAAATACGCCGAGGCGATCCTTCACCTCGAGAAGGCGACCCAGGCCGATGCACGCAACGCCGACGCCTTCAACTGGATGGGCTATGCGCACCGCAAGCTCAACAAGCTGCCGGAGGCGCGCATTCACTACGCCAAGGCGCTCGAGCTCAAGCCTGACCACCGGGGCGCGCTCGAATATCAGGGCGAGATGTTCCTGATGCTGGACGACCTCAAATCGGCCGAGGGCAATCTCGCCAGGCTCGACAAGCTCTGCTTCTTCGGCTGCAGCGAGTATGCCGACCTGAAGAAGGCGATCGTCGAGTACAAGCAGAGGAAGGGCATCGCTTCGTGACCGTGACTCGCGACCGCATCACGGGCCGCCGCTTCGGCCTCCTCGCCGACACCCATGACGACGCGGTCGACTGGCCCGGCGCGGTCGAGAGGATTCGGGCCGCCTGGGGCGAGGTCGATGCCATCATCCATTGCGGCGATCTGACCTCGCCGAACGCAATCGCGACCTTGAGCGCGATCGCGCCGGTCTTTGCGACGCGCAACCCCGGAACCGATCCGCCGGCCTCGCCGCCGGTGCTGGTCGACGGCCCGCGAGTGCTCGAGATCGGATCGAGCGGCATCGGCGTGCTGTTCTCGCTGACCGGCGAGCCGGTCCGGGCCGAGACCGACCCGGTCCTGCGCTTTTCCGGGCTGCCGCCCGAAAGAGCGATGCAGGTGCTGTTCGGCGGCAGGGTCGATGTCTGCGTCTGGGGCGGCACGCATGCGGCGCGCGTCACCTCGGCCGCCGGAACGCTCTTCGTCAATCCCGGCAGCCCGACGCTGGCAAGGACGCGCACCGTCGGCGTGCTGACCATCGAGGACGGCGCCGCGAGCGTCGAGATTCTGCCCGTCTAGAGGTAGGGCGCCAGCGCCTCGCGCCAGGCGGCGAGCTTGCGCTCGAACGGCATGCCCGCATGCGCCGGACTGGTCGAAGGAAGGCGCATACGTGGCAAGGCCGCGTGCGCCGGCGAGATCGTCGGGATCACCAGCCGCTCGAACAGCTCGGTCGCGGTGCCGCCATTGAGGAAGATGGCACGGATCTCGGCGTGCCGCAGGAAAAAGGCCTCGAAGCGGTTAAGGATCACCGTGTTGCGCAAGATCGAGGAGTCGAGGCTTCCGGCGCGTTCGGCCGCAGCGCAGACATCCCAGACGGCGATACGTTTTTCCCGAAGCCTTTCGAGGCGTTCCGCATAGGGAAGCGCGCGGTCGGCGTCGGCGAGCTCGGCCATGATCCGCCAGAAGGCGTTCCTCGGCTGGGCGTAGTATTCGCGGCGTGCCAGAGACATTGCGCCGGGAAGCGAGCCCAAGATCAGCACCCGCGCATCGCCGCGCGCGATCGGCGCGAAGCTCTTCGATCTCACTTAGGGTCTGGTGGGGGGCGGAACGGTGAGACGGCCCCGTCGCTCGATGTCCTCGGGCTTTCGCTTGCGCAGCACGAACTCTATGGCGGATTCGGAGGCCGGCAGCATGGTCTGGTCGAAGCGCTGGGCGCCGTAGAGGTAGTTGTGGTCGAGCAGCTCGAGGCGGAGGATGTCGACCACGTCGTTGAAGCGGCCGAGGAGATCGAGGAGGTTGACCGAGCGCGGGCTCCAGCTCTCGCGCTTGGCGATGGTGAAGGTCCAGCGATGCGTCGGGTTGAAGGTCGAGGGGAAGACTCCCTGCTCGTAGAGGTCCTCGTCGGGGACGACGACGACCAGATGCCCGCCCGGACGGCAGATGCGAATCCAATGCGAGAGCGCGACGAAGGGATCCTCAAGATGCTCGAGACAGTGGCTCGAATGGACGAAGTCGAGGCTGGCATCGGAGATGCTCGCCATCATCATGGCGTCGCCATCGGCAAGGTCCCAGGCCCGGACCGACTTCATCAGCGGGAAAAGGCTGGCGTAGTTGCCGATCGGATCGCCGCCGGCGCCGATGTCGATGCCCTCGCCGACGAGAAATCGGGTGGCGAAGCGCTGGTCGTGCGAGCGCCGCATGATCGACTTGCTTGCCTCGAGCATCCGCCATCCTACGTGTCAGAAAGGGCGCCACTCGGCGCCGGGCGAGACTTGGTCGCGAGTCGGCCTTCCCGTCAAGCGGGTCGGCGGCTGTCCCCGAGCCGGCCATTGACACCGCCCGCCGGGGGGCGGCATAAGGGGCGCCTTCCTCCTGCCCAGGTGGCGGAATTGGTAGACGCGCAGGTTTCAGGTACCTGTGGCCGCAAGGCTTTGGAAGTTCGAGTCTTCTCCTGGGCACCATCGATCCGATGAGCATCACTCTTCATAAGGGCGACCTGCCGAGCGGCCTCGACCTGGGACCTCTGATCGCGATCGACTCCGAGACCATGGGGCTCAACCCAGGCCGCGACCGGCTCTGCCTGGTCCAGCTCTCGGCGGGCGACGGCACCTGCCACATGGTGCAGATCGCGCAAGGGCAGACGAGCGCGCCGAACCTGGGCCGGATGCTCGCCGATCCGAAGACGACCAAGCTCTTCCACTTCGCCCGCTTCGATATCGCGATGTTCAGGCGGCACCTCGGCGTCACGACGGCGCCGCTCTACTGCACCAAGATCGCATCCAAGCTGACGCGCACCTTCACCGACAAGCACGGCCTCAAGGATCTGTGCAAGGAGCTGCTCGGCGTCGAGCTCTCCAAGCAGCAGCAATCCTCCGACTGGGGCGCTTCCACTCTTTCGGAGGAGCAGCTCCGCTACGCCGCCTCCGATGTGCTGCATCTCCACAAGCTCAAGGAGAAGCTGGACGCGATGCTGAAGCGCGAGGGCCGCTTCGAGATCGCCGAGGCCTGCTTCCGCTTCCTCCCGGTCCGCGCCGAGCTCGACCTTCTCGGCTGGGGCGACGAGGACGACATCTTCAGCCACTAACGCGGGACGACGTCGCGCTTGCCAAGCTCCGGGCCGCCGCTCGGAAAGGGCTTGGCGCCGAAGATCCGATAGGCGGAGTCGTGCGCCAGATGATCCTCGCGGATCAGCGGCCACACCGCATGCCTGAGGAACGTCTGGTCCTGAACCCGCGCGTTCAGCGGATGCGGGTTGGCGGCGATCCAGGCCGAGACCGACGGACCCAGCAGCGGCAGGCGCGGCGCATGCGCACCCCACAGCCCGGCCAGCATCAGATCGCAGTGAAGGATGTGATCGCGCATGACATGGGCAAGCCGGCCCGAGTCGAGCCAAGCCCGCACCGCCGCCGCTTCGCGCTCGTTGAGGAGCGAGTCGCAGTCGCGGAACAGCACATGGCGAGCCCCCGGATCGTCGGCGGCGAGGAAACGCCAGAAGAGCCCGTCATAGGGGCGATCCGCCGCCGGGCGCGGCATCGTTACGACCTTGGCGCCGCCCTCTGTCAGCCCTGCGCGGGCCGGCGACGGCACGGTATCGTCGCGATAGATGCGGCAGGTCCAGCCGGGATAGAGATCGCGCGCGCGCTCGACGTTCTGCACAGCGCCATCGAGGTAGATCGGCTCGGTTCCCCACAGGCTGAAGGCGATCAGGTCCCGGGCCGGTGCCGGCGACTTCGGAGTCAGCAGGGGCCGGTATCGCCTGAATTCTTGGGTGGCCTCGCGGTCCTTGAGCTCGAGCGCGCGGGCGCCATGCCTTGCCGCCTCGTCGAGACGGCCGAGCTCGACCAGCGGCTTGACCAGCGAGTTGTGCGTGCGCTGGCTCTCCGGCGAGAGCTTGAGCGCGGCACGATACGAGGTGATCGCCTCGCTCGGTCGGCCGAGCTCGACGAGGACCGCCCCGAGATTGTGATGCGCTTCGAGCGTGCGCTTGGCCGCGAGCGCCGCCCTCAGCTCGGCCTCGGCCTCGGCGTAACGCCGCGCCACCATCAGCGCGACGGCACGGTTGAAGCTGTCGTCATACGAGGCGGCGGGTCCGGCGGCTCGCGCCCGTCGTTCCTTGCGATTCATCGTCATCCGTCGAGTGAACGGGCGATCCTACCAGCTCCCGGCATCCGAAAAGTCTCGGCGGCCGCGCTCCAACGAACCGGATCGGGGATCGTCGGAAGACGGAAGGCAGGCCTGTATCTTCCTCGCTGAATACAAGGCTGGCGGAAGCTGCGAATCGACGGCATACTCTCGCCCGAGCAAGAAACATGCCGAAACACCCGGCGTTTCGCGCAACTTTCTTGCGACAGGGGACAAAAGGACCAGGAATCGCCGTTGCGGCCGAACCCTAAGACATCGCGGATCGCCGAAGCCGAGGCGGGCCGGCGCGTCCTCTCCCTCGAAGCAGACGCGTTGAGGAGCCTGGCGGAGACGCTGGCGGGCGACGCCGGCGCCGAAGCCTTCGCGCGCGCGATCGACCTGATGGCCGGCGCCACGGGACGCATCATCGTCTCGGGCATGGGCAAGTCGGGGCATGTCGCGCGCAAGATCGCCGCGACGCTCGCCTCGACCGGCACGCCGGCGCAGTTCGTCCATCCGGCGGAAGCGAGCCATGGCGATCTCGGCATGATCGCGCGCTCGGATGCAATCCTGGCGCTGTCCAATTCCGGCGATACGCCCGAGCTCGGAGACCTGTTGGCCTACAGCCGGCGCTTCGACATTCCGCTGATCGCGATGGTCGGCAAGGTGCCCTCGGCGCTGGCCGAGGCCGCCGATGCGGCGCTCGTGCTGCCGCGGGCCCCCGAGGCGTGCCCGCTCGGCCTCGCGCCCACCACCTCGACGACGCTGATGATGGCGCTCGGCGATGCGCTCGCCGTCGCCCTGCTCGAGCGCCGCGGTTTCTCCGCCGATGATTATCGCGTGCTGCATCCGGGCGGACGCCTCGGCGCGCGGCTCCTCAAGGTCGAGGACCTGATGCACAAGGGACCGGAGATGCCGCTGATCGGCGCCGATGCGCGCATGGCGGACGCCGTACTGGTGATGACGGAGAAACGCTTCGGCTGCGTCGGCGTGGTCGAGCCGCCGACTGCGAACGGCAGGCTGATCGGCCTCGTCACCGATGGCGATCTCCGCCGCCATATGGCGCCCGACCTTCTCGAGCGGAAGGTCCATCAGGTGATGACGCGCGGGCCCTGGACCATCGGGCCTCGGCTGCTTGCCGCCGAGGTGCTGAAGGAGATGAACGACCGCAAGCTCTATCGCGCCTTTGCGGTCGAGGAGGGTCGTCCGGTCGGCATCGTCCATATCCTCGATCTGCTCAGGGCCGGGGTGGCGTGAAGGCCATGGCCGCGCAGCCGCTGACGCAGCCGGCGAAGCCATCCAGACGCGGCCTCACCTCGGTCCGGCCCAGGCTCGCCCCGGCGATGCGCCGACGGCTCGGCTCGCGCGGCGTCGCCGTCCTCAAGGCGACGCTGCCGCTGATCGCGCTCATCCTGCTCGGCCTTGTGCTGGCCTGGCCGCGCCTCAACCCCGATCCGCGCGAGTTCAGGCTTGGCGCCACTGGCGTCGCCACGGTCGCCGATGCCGATTCCTCGCGCATGCTGAAGCCGCGCTATGTCGGCACGGACGAGAACGACCAGCCTTTCAGCGTCGTCGCCGATGTCGCGACGCATGCCGGCTCGGCCGACCACATCCTGCTCGCCTTGCCCAAGGCCGACGTCACCATGAAGGACGGAAGCTGGGTTGCGGTGAATGCGAAGGAGGGCCTCTACGACCGCATCCGGCAGACCCTGGGCCTGCGCGGCCAAGTTCAGGTCTTCCACGATTCCGGTATCGAGTTCCGGACCGAGATGGCGGACATCGACATGGCCGCCGGCACCGCCTCAGGTACGCAGAAGGTCGAGGGCCAGGGTCCCTTCGGCCACCTGACCGCCGAGGGTTTCCAGATCCTCGACAAGGGCGGACGCATCGTCTTCACCGGCAAGGCGCGACTCGAGCTGCATCCGCAGGCGCTGAAGAAGAGCGAGGCGAGGCGATGAAGTTCGTCTTCACCTTCCTCGCTCTCCTCCTTGCCCAGCCCGCGATGGCGCAGGGGCTCGGGCTTGCCGGCGGCAATTCGGATCAGCCGATCCAGGTCGATGCCGATCAGGGCATCGAGTGGCGCCGCGACCAGAACGTCTATGTCGCGCGCGGCAACGCTAAGGCGAGCCGCGGCGGCGTCACCGTGCATGGCGACACGCTGACCGCGAAGTATCGCTCGAAGGGCGATGGCGGCAGCGAGATCTATCAGCTGGAGGCCGAGGGCAATGTCCGCATCGTCTCGGCGAACGAGACCATCCTTGCCGATCGCGCCGTCTACGATGCCGACCAGTCCGTGCTGGTGATGACCGGCAGGAACCTCAAGCTCACCACGCGGCAGGACGTGATCACCGCCCGCGACAGCCTCGAGTACTGGGAGAAGCGCCAGCTCGCGGTCGCGCGCGGCGACGCGGTCGCGCTGCGCGACAAGAAGCGGGTGCGCGCCGATGTCCTCTCCGCCCAGCTCGTCGAAGGCGCCAACAAGGAGCTCAAGCTCCGCCGCGTCGACGCCTTCGGCAATGTTGATGTCCGCACCGACCAGGAGGTCGCGAAGGGCGAGAAGGGCGTCTACATGGTCGAGCAGGGGACCGCGACGCTCATCGGCGGCGTCCGCATCACGCGCGGCCAGAACCAGCTCAACGGCGAGGTCGCCGAGGTCAACCTCAACACCGGCGTCTCGCGGCTGCTCAAGGGCGCGCGCGCGCTGGTGGTCCCGAGCAAGGAGCCGGCCAAGCCGGCGACCGGCGGATGAGCGCGCCCCCGACCCGCCCCGAGAATCCGCGCCCGACCGGCCCCAGGCTGGTCGCCGCCAATGCCGGGCTCGTCGCGCGCAATCTCGGCAAGCGCTTCAAGAAGCGCCCGGTGGTGCGCGACGTCTCGGTCTCGGTGCAGCGCGGCGAGGTCGTGGGCCTGCTCGGCCCCAACGGCGCCGGCAAGACCACCTGCTTCTACATCATCACCGGGCTGATCGCGCCGGACTACGGCCTGATCCAGCTCGACGGCCAGGACATCACCGACCTGCCGATGTATCGGCGCGCGCGTCTCGGCATTGGCTATCTGCCGCAGGAGGCTTCGATCTTCCGCGGCATGTCGGTCGAGGCGAACATCCGAGCGGTCCTCGAGGTGGTCGAGCGCGAGGTCGACCGCCGCCAGGCGATGCTCGACGACCTGCTCGCCGAGTTCTCGATCAGCCATCTCCGCCGCACGCCGGCGCTGGCGCTCTCCGGCGGCGAGCGCCGCCGCGTCGAGATCGCGCGCGCGCTCGCCTGCCAGCCGAGCTTCGTGCTGCTCGACGAGCCCTTGGCCGGCATCGACCCGATCGCCGTCAACGATATCCGCGACCTGATCCGGCATCTGAAGGATCGCGGCATCGGCGTGCTGATCACCGACCACAATGTGCGCGAGACGCTGGATATCGTCGACCGCGCCTACATCCTCCATGACGGCCGCGTGCTGATGGAAGGACGGCCGAGCGAGATCGTCGCGCACGAGGATGTGCGCCGCGTCTATCTCGGCGAGCGCTTCTCGCTCTGAGCTCCGCGTCATGACGATCAATCAGCGCCTCGACCTCCGCCAGGCCCAGACGCTCGTGATGACGCCGCAGCTGCAGCAGGCGATCAAGCTTCTGCAGCTCTCGAACCAGGAGCTGGCCGAGTATGTCGAGCGCGAGATCGAGCAGAACCCGCTGCTCGAGCGCGACGACGGCCCCGAGCCCGATGTTTCCGAGCGCACCATCGATACCTTCGCCGACGGCGAGGCGCCTGCCGCGCCATCGGACGTATCGAGCGAGGTGGCGCTGAGCTCGGCGATGCCCGAGGCGGCCGATACGCCGGTCGATACCAATGACGCCAATCTCTACGAGTCGGCCGAAGACTATCTGCCATGGCGCGGCGCCGGCGGCGACTTCGATGAGGAGGGTCGCAGCCTCGAGGAGACCGCCGCGGCCAAGGCACCGACGCTGCGCGAGCATCTGTTCGACCAGCTCTCCGTCGACATCGAAGATCCGGTCGACCGCATGATCGGCGCGCATCTGATCGACCTGCTGGACGAGTCGGGATACCTCACCGGCGATCTCGCCGAGGTCGCCCAGCAGCTCGGCTGCCCGCCCGAGCGCGTCAGCGCGACGTTGAAGCTGCTTCAGCGCCTCGATCCGGTCGGCGTCTTCGCCCGCTCGCTCGGCGAGTGCCTGGCGCTCCAGCTCGCCGAACGCGGCCGCTTCGATCCCGCCATGCAGGTCATGGTCGAGCGCCTCGATCTCCTGGCCAAGCGCGACCTGGGCCAGCTCATGAAGCTCTGCGGCGTCGACGCCGAGGACCTCAAGGAGATGATCGCCGAGATCAAGACGCTGAACCCGAAGCCGGGCTCGGCCTTCGACCAGTCGATGGTGCAGCCGGTGATCCCCGACATCATCATGCGCCCGCAGCCGGGCGGCGACTGGATGATCGAGCTCAACACCGAGACGCTGCCCCGCGTGCTGGTCAACACGCGCTACTACAGCCGCGTCAGCAAGGATGCGAAGAAGAAGGACGAGAAGGACTATCTCTCCGAGCGTTTCCAGGCGGCGAACTGGCTGGTGAAGTCGCTGCACCAGCGCGCGACCACGATCCTCAAGGTGGCGACCGAGATCGTGCGCCAGCAGGACGCCTTCTTCCGCCGCGGCATCCAGCACCTGAAGCCGCTGATCCTGCGCGACATCGCCGACGTGATCTCGATGCATGAGAGCACGGTCAGCCGCGTCACCACCAACAAGCACATGGCGACGCCGCGCGGCCTCTATGAGCTCAAGTACTTCTTCACCGCGGCGATCGCCTCGGCCGAGGGCGGCGAGGCGCATTCGGCCGAGGCCGTGCGCTTCCGCATCAAGAGCCTGATCGATGCGGAGAAGCTCGAGGACGTGCTCTCCGACGACAAGCTGGTCGAGATGCTGAAGGCCGACGGCGTCGACATCGCCCGCCGCACCGTGGCGAAGTATCGCGAAGCGATGAAGATCCCCTCCTCCGTGCAGCGGAGAAGGGAGAAGGCGATGCAGATTTAGGGCAGGGCGCGGCACTCGCGGCGCTCCTGGTCATATTCCCTAGGCCTGCCTAGCGTCTACCACTCGGCCGTGGCTTCTCTCAGACGGGTTTCGGAGCTCAGCAGGGTCTGGAGCAGCGCCAAAGACTGCGACGTTGACGCCTTCGCCCAAGATGATGTGCGCCTCTGAGACGGCCTCGCGGAGGGTGATGGCCATGCGGAACGGAATTCGAATCGACGGCGGCTCATGCTGACTGGTCCGGACGACCTCGCCTTGGATCTCAATCGCGCAACGGGTGGCGAGCACCACGCTTTTGAATGTGGTGAGGAAGCAGTCGCCGGTGTTCTTGACGATGCGGCCCTCGTGACGAATCACGCTCGGCTGGAGGAGACCAGCACGAAGCTGCATAGGCCGGGCATGCGTACCATCCCCGTCAGCTTCCACTAGGCGCGTGTAGCCGACGACATCGACCGCAAGCACAGCGAAGAGCCTTCGCCCGGTGCTGACGCCGAAGTTTCGCGGTGGACTTCATGCATCACAGCGGGAGACAGTTGTGGATCAGCGGATGGCGTCAGACGCACCTCCACGCTGCCGCACGGCCCACCTCAACCGTCTCGTGGTTGCGGATACGACCGTACGTGATCTCTCCGCCGGAATTGGGCGTCGTGAGCGCGGTGCCATCAGACCAAGGTCCCCACCCTTAGGTGTTCAAAAAATGTTACGCCGATGGAGCCCACAACATCAGCGCCAGTGGCAATAAGCGAAGCACTGCTCTTTCTGGTTCGCGCCCTCGTGCAGCGACGATGAGTCAAGTTGCTGTGATTTTCTATCGTCGACCGAAGATCGCGGCCCGAGTCAAGTTGGGACGTTGGCAATACGACCGGACCTTCGGACAGGAGATAGCCCGATGACGACCTCCCGCCTCTCCCGCCGCCGTGCCCTCGTCACCGGGGCCGCCACCGGTATCGGCAGGGCCATCGCCGTCCGCTTCGCCGAAGAGGGCGCGGAGGTCTGCCTCAACCATCGTGACCGCAGCGACGACCCGGATGCGGCCTTGGCCGAGGTCGAGGCGGCATCCCGCAAGGCCGGCTTCACCGCCGCGCGTCACCTGGCGATTGCCGCCGATGTCGCCGAGAGGTTTCAGGTCGAGGCGATGGTCGCCGAGGCGGTCGCCGCCTGGGGCGGGCTCGATATCCTGGTCAACAATGCCGGCATCCAGTCCTTCGCCCCAAGCGAGGATCTGGCCGAGGCCGAGCTCCGCCGCATCCTCGACGTCAACCTGATCGGCGCCTGGCATTGCGCGCAGGCGGCGATCCGCCATTTCCTCGCGGCCGGGAAGCCCGGCGTCATCCTCTCGAATTCGAGCGTGCACCAGATCGTCCCGAAGCCGGGCTATCTCCCTTACTCGTTGAGCAAGGCGGGGCTCGGCAACATGACCCGCACGCTGGCGCTCGAATACGCCGGTCGCGGCATCCGCGTGAATGCGGTCGCGCCGGGCGCGATCGACACCCCCCTCAACCGGGGCTGGACCGGGGACCCTGAGAAGCGCCGCGCGGTCGAAAGCCATATCCCGATGGGCCGTGCCGGAGCACCTGAGGAAATCGCCGCCGTCTTCGCCTTCCTCGCCTCCGACGAGGCCTCCTACATAACCGGGCAGACAATCTATGCCTGCGGCGGGCTCACGCTGTTCGGCGAGTTCCGCAGCGACTGGTCTTCGCAGTCGGACTAGGTGCCTGAGGCATCTTAGCCCGGACTTCTCCCACTGGTTACGGCCTGCGCCGGTTCAAGAAGCCGCCAGGGCAGGAGCCGCGCGCTGGCCGATGAAGCGCATCGGGGGAGCGCGGCGACGCACCCTGTCGGCTTCTTGAACCGGCGCAGGCCGTAACCAGTGGGAGAAGTCCGGGCTAACCCGCAGGTCTGCGACCCTGACGGCGGATCATGAGCAGCGCCGCTTAGATGACGGCCAGCGCGCCGAAGATCACCGCGTTTCGCAGGTAGCGTGCGTGAACGAAGGAGTCGAGCAGATGCGTTATGTCCTGGTAGATCTCGAACACGCTGTCGATACGTCCGGCCGTATCCGTGATCGGCACGTAGCTGGAGAGCAGGTTGCGGTCGACGATGATGTCGTCGAATGCGCTGAACTGGTTGCGGTAGGTGAGCTCGGTCGCGATGCCGCCGGCGAGCGCCCGGCGAAAGCCGGCATTTGCCGCCTTGTCTTCGCCGATCTGCGCAAGCTCGGTTGAAAAGACCGTAAGGCCCTGTTGGTCGTAGATCTTGACCTTGACGATCGGCAGACCGGTGAGGTGAAGCTGCATCGCCTGACGAAAGGCGGTGGCTCGCGGCGCGCTGCGCAGGTCCTCGGCGTTCATCTGCTGCGCATCGGTAAGGAATTGCCGGACGTCACGGCGAAGCGTGCTCGCGAGCGTGCGCGCCAGGTCGATGTTCTGCTGCTCGGCGAGCCCGATTGCCTGCGCGTTGCCGGCACGGTCGAGATACCAGCCGAGCCCCCACCCGACGGCGAGGAGAAGCAGGGCGGTTACGAGTGCGAAGCGTCGATCCGCGGACATCTGTATCCTTCAAATTTTCGCTAAGGGGCTGTCCCAGATAACTCGGTTATGGAGTTATCATGGGACGGATACGACGGAGCCGATTGAGGGTCTCGAAGCAGGATCGCCTGATCGAACATTTCGTAGCAGGAACGACGGCGCGTACCGCATCGAGTCTCTGCGGAGTGAACCGCAAGACAGGGGCGTTTTTCTTTCATCGCCTTCGTGAACTGATCGC
>Ga0194132_10007064_pt1 | contig 16995 bp, 9 predicted proteins | sample TA2KigOf80mmetaG_FD_148612 | JGI IMG/M metagenome (GOLD analysis project Ga0194132, IMG submission 148612) | Freshwater microbial communities from Lake Tanganyika, Tanzania - TA2015054 Kigoma Offshore 80m | ecosystem: Environmental > Aquatic > Freshwater > Lake | place: Tanzania: Lake Tanganyika...
GAGCGAACCGTCGCCGCCTTCTTCCGCCTCGCCATGATCCGCCTCATGCTCCGCCGCTTGACCCGAACAACAGCTTGCTCCTGAATCTCAACTTCCTGGATCGGCTCTTAGCGTAAACGCTGTAGCCGGACATGGATTAGATGCTCTTCTGAGCGACCGCCGGCTTGCCCGCCTGCGTCCCTGCTGCCCGTCCGACATCGACTGAGGCGTCGTCGGCCGGTATCGTCAACAGCTCGCCTTCGAACTGGATGAGCGCCTTGCATGCCTTGAGGGCCGGATAGAAGCGCCGCTGCTGCACGTTCTCGAAGATGATCATCAGGTTGTTGCGCACGGTCTGCAGCGTCGTGACGCCCATCAGGTCCAGCATGCGGTCCATGAACGTGCTGTAGTAGACCTGATAGTTCTCCTGATCGAGATACATCAGCATCAGGTAGAAGTAGATGCGCTTGGCCGGTGTGTTGGCCTCGTCCTCCTGCATGATGTCCTTTTCGCGCAGGAAGGTCGCGTGATTCTGAAGGATGAGGTAGGTCGCTCCCTCGCCAACCGTGATCACCGCACCGTTGATGACGATCTTCTCACCGGGCTTGATGTTTATCTTGAGGGCCATTCTTCAGCGACCGCCAAATTTCGCGGAAAAATAGAAGCTGCCTGTGCAGGGCGGCAGCCCCGCTCAGGCAGCTTCAATATACCTCATAACGCCGTTTGTCTCAACAGCGCCTTGATTCCACTCGAACCTCGGGCACCAACGCCGGTCGGGGGGCATCCCCAGCCCGGCGCCAGTCCAGTATCGATCACGGGATGCCGACCCTGACGGGCCGGCCCCGGTCACTTAACCCTCGGGCCCTACTGGAACAGACTGAGCAGGACCGTCGGGTTCTGGTTCGCGATATTGAGGGTCTGGATCGAAAGCTGCTGCTGCACCTGCAGAGCCTGCAGGCGAGCCGACTCTTTCGCCAGATCCGCATCCACGATCGAACCCAAGCCAACCTCCTGTGCGTCCGATATCTTGGTGACGAAGTCATCCTGGAAGGTAATCGTACGCGTGTCTGCGCCCAGGTTGCCGAGCACCGTCGACAGGGTCGCACGCGCGTCGTTGACTCGCGTCAACGCCACGAGCGCCACCGAGGTCGACGTGATCGCCTGGGCCGCCAGGATGGTGGCTGCCGCCGTGACCTGGCTGTTGCCGCGGATCGCGATCGTCGAACCGTCGATGTTCGAGATCACTGCCGCGTTCGTCGCACCCGAGCTCAACAGATTGCGTCCGTTGTAGCTCGCCGACGAGATGAACTGGTTGATCTGACTGACCAGGTTCGAGAAGTCAGCCTGCAGGATCGCCTGCTGCTGCGTCGTGTTGCCTGGGTTCAGACCTTCCGTGATCTTCGCCTGGATGTCGCCGAGCAGATCGGAGATCGCGTTGGCGCCGGCGAGTGCAATGCCGGTCGTGCCCTTCGCGTTGGCGATGCCTTGAGAAACCGATGCGTAAGCTTTGACGTCGGCCCGGATGCCCTGGGCGATGGCGAAGCTCGATGCGTTGTCGACCGCGCCGACGACCTTCAGGCCGGTCGAAACCCGGTGCTGCGTCCTGTCGAGCTTGCTGTTGACAACGTTCAGGTTTTGCAGGGCGAGTAATGCGCCTGCATTGGTGTTAATAGAATTTTGACCTGCTGGCATAACTGACTCCTCATTCTAAGGGTCGGGGGCGGATGCCCACTGATCTCAGGCCGATTCTGGCCCGAGCTTGTTCAAGAGTGCCCAAGACGCTTCACAACGTCAAGGGGAAAATGCCTAGGTGTTTGGCGCGATCCCTAGCCCTGCGTCAAAACGCGCGGGCCGCCGATGGAAAACCGGCGGCCCAGCAAACAGCGCGACATCCGCCGATCGGCAACTAGCCGCGGAACAGACTGAGCAGCACGTTCGGCGTCTGGTTGGCGATGTTGAGGGTCTGGATCGAAAGCTGCTGCTGCACCTGGAGTGCCTGCAGCCGCGCCGACTCCTTCGCCAGATCCGCATCCACGATCGAGCCGAGACCGACCTCCTGAGCGTCGGAGATCTTGGTCACGAAATCGTCCTGGAAGGTGATCGTGCGGGTGTCGGCGCCGAGGTTGCCGAGCACGGCGGACAGGGTCGCACGCGCGTCGTTGACGCGCGTCAACGCCACGAGCGCCACCGAGGTCGACGTGATCGCCTGGGCCGCCAGGATGGTGGCTGCCTGGGTGACCTGGCTGTTGCCGCGGATCGCGATCGTCGAACCGTCGATGTTCGAGATCACCGCCGCGTTCGTCGAGCCGGAGCTCAGCAGATTGCGGCCGTTGTATTCAGCCGACGAGATGAACTGGTTGATCTGGCCGACCAGATTGTTGAAGTCAGCCTGCAGGATCGCCTGCTGCTGCGTCGTGTTACCCGGGTTCAGACCTTCCGTGATCTTCGCCTGGATGTCGCCGAGCAGATCGGAGATCGCGTTGGCACCGGCCAGCGCAATGCCGGTCGTGCCCTTCGCGTTGGCGATACCTTGAGAGACGGCCGAATAAGCTTTGACGTCGGCCCGGATGCCCTGGGCGATGGCAAAGCTCGATGCATTGTCGACCGCGCCGACGACCTTCAGGCCGGTCGACACCCGGTCCTGCGTCCTGTCGAGCTTGCTGTTGACTGCGTTCAGGTTCTGCAGGGCAATGAATGCGCCTGCGTTTGTGTTGATCGAATTCTGACCAGCGGGCATGGCTGGAACTCCTCATTCTAAGGGATTTGGCATGAAACCCTTCGGCGACGCTGATTCTAGCCGCCTTTGGGCATTTAGTCGATAAGGTACTCTGGTTCCTAAGCCTTCTGCGATGGCGCCTCCTTCAGTTGGTGGCTTAGTCGGCATGGTCGGGCCCGAAGAGGCCGCCATCGGGACGCTTGCCCGCCCCGATGGCGAGTTTCATGACAGCCGGCCAAGCACGAAAAGCCCGAGATCAAGCATCTCCTATGTCTGCTGCGGCCCTTACTGGAACAGACGCTGCAGGATGAGCGGCCGCTGGTTGGCGATGCTGAGGGTCTGCACCGACAATTGCTGCTGCACCTGGAGTGCCTGGAGCTTGGCCGATTCCTTGGCGAGATCCGCGTCGACGATCGAACCGAGACCAACCTCCTGGGCGTCGGAAATCTCACCGACGAACTCGTCCTGGAAGTTCAGCGTCCGGGTATCGGCGCCGAGATTGCCGAGAATGGATGCGATCGTCGCGCGGGCGTCGTTGATGCGGGTCAGCGCCACGAGCGCCACCGAGGTCGACGTGATCGCCTGGGCCGCCATGATGGTGGCTGCCTGGGTGACCTGGCTGCCGCCGCGGATCGTCACCGTCGAGCCGTCGATGTTGGCGATGACGGAGGCATTCCCCGAGCCGGAGCTCAGCAGATTGCGCCCGTTATACGCCGCCGACGAGATGAACTGATTGATCTGGTTGACCAGATTGTTGAAGTCAGCCTGCAGGATCGCCTGCTGCTGCGTCGTGTTGCCCGGGTTCAGACCTTCAGTGATCTTCGCCTGGATGTCGCCCATCAGGTCGGAGATCGAGTTGACGCCTGCGAGCGCGATACCGGACGTGCCCTTGGCGTTGGCAATGCCCTGCGACACCGCAGCGTAGGCTTTGATGTCGGCACGGATGCCCTGGGCGATGGCGAAGCTCGATGCGTTATCGACCGCACCGATGACCTTCAAGCCCGTGGAAACCCGGCTCTGGGCGACGTCGAGCTTGTTGTTGACGCTATTCAGATGCTGCAGCGAGATCAGTGCTGCGGCATTTGTGTTGATCGAATTTTGGCCGGCTGCCATGCCAGCTACTCCTAAACTGAGCTTTACCGGCGTGTGACAAGACGCTGATAGAGCTGGTCGCTTCTAGGCAAGAGAGATTTTGCCTAAAATTTTATGTTTGTCAACTCCGAATGAAGAATCAAAGGCTTGACCTCTAATATCATGATTTAGCTAAAGTTTTATAGATATTTATGCGAATTATCTTAGGCGCGTGCACCAGCGCCGCCACATCTCCCGGTAGGCGCGATCGAGCTCGCGGGTGTGGCCGACCATGTCGAAGAGCGGGCAGCCGCGCAGCCGGGCGCGCATGCCGGCGCGCAGCTTCGCCAGCCGCGGCAGGTCGCCCGCCAGCGCGACCGCGATATCGCGATAGCCGGCGCGATCGGCGCCCACCAGTTCAGGCAGGTTGGCCCGGCTGATCATCGAACTGGCGACCCGGGCAATCATGCTCGAGCCGGAATAGGCGATCACCGGCACCCCCATCCACAGCACGTCGCAGGTGCTCTTGCCGCCATTGAACGGAAACGGGTCGAGCGCGATGTCGGCGCGCTGGATGACCCGAAGGTTGTCGCGCGAGTCGGGCACGCGCCCGACCATTTCGATGCGATCCGGGTCGATGCCATGTCCGGCGAACAACGACCGATAGCGCTGCCGCGCCGCCCCGTCGCTGAGGGTGATCGCCTTCATCAGCAGTCCGGCCGAGGGCACCGCACGCAGGATCTCGGCCCATAGGGCGACCACCTCGGGCGTCACCTTGGTCAGATAGTTGAACGAACCGAACGTGACGTGGCCGTTGCGCGACGCCGGCAGGGCATCGACATCCGGGGCGTCTGCGGGCGGCGTGTAGCAGGCGTAGCCGGTTTCGAGCCGATAGAGGGTCTCCGTGTTGAACGCCTCGGTGCGCCCCGGCGGATCGATCCACCGGTCGCTGATCCGATAGTCCATGTTGGCCAGCCCGGTGGTGCTGACATGGTTGATGTAGGCAAGCTGGACCGGGGCCATGCGCTGGGCGAACAGCGCACGATGGAGCGGCAGCCAGCCGCAGAGGTTGACCAGAACGTCGATGCGGTCCCCGCGGATCAGCTCGGCGCGCTGCCGGTTGTCCATCCCATGGATGTCGCGCCACACACGGGCAAGCGATGCCACGCGGCGCGTCGTCTCGTCGGGCGCCGCGACATCGCCGTAGCAATAGATGTCGAAGGCGTTCCGATCATGGTTGGCGAGCACCGCCTCGAAGAACGCCATGTAGTTCTGTTCGCGGCTGAACTCGGGAGAAACGAAACCCAGGCGCAGGCGTCGATCGGGATCCGGGTCGTTGTCGAGCTCGAGCGCCGGCGGCATCGCGCGCTCCAGGACCGCGGCCCATCGCCGGTTTTCCCGAGCGTGATCCGCATCCGTGACGTCCGGCAGGTAATTCATGAAAAACAACAGGTTGCTGTAGCACTCGTGATAGTCCGGCTTGATCTCGAGCGCGCGCCGGAAGCACGCGAGCGACTGCTCCAGGCGGCCCTGCCCCTGGATCGCCGCGCCGAGGCTGTTCCAGGCCTCGGCATAGTCCGGCCGCAAGTTGAGCGCCTGCTGCAGACAGGCTTCGGCGAGCGCCAATTGCCCCGAATTGAGCGCCACGATGCCGCGATTGAAATGGGCTTCGACATGGTCGGGGGCGAGCGAAGCGGCGCCGGCCAACGCGAGCGCCGCCTCGGCCAGATGCCGACGCTGGTAGTGCAGCGTCCCAAGATTGTAGCGGGCCACGGCGTCCGCCGGATCGAGCGCCACGCCCCGCGCAAAATCGACGACCGCCGCATCGAGCCGGCCGTCGGCCTGATGCAAGGCGGCGCGCTTGTGGCGCCACAGTGCGCACGCGGGCTCGAGCGCGATGGCGTGTCCAAGATGGCCGATCGCCTCGGCGCGGCGCTGTCCCTTGGCCAGCAGGTTGGCGAGCTCGACATGCGCGCCGGCCATGTCGGGCGCCAGTCCGAGGGCGCTCCAGATGTGGCGCTCGGCGCGGTGCGACCCGCCCTGGCGCTGCGCGGCGATGCCGGCGGCCAGGCGCGCCTCGACGCGCGCGGGATCGAGGGCACAGGACCGTTCCAGGGCCGCCATGGCACCCGCGCTGTCGCCGCGCGCATCCAACAGCATGCCCAGGAGCCGGAGCGCATCGGGCTGCTCCGGGTCGAATGCCAGCACCTGGCGATACACCTGCTCGGCCCGATCGAGGCGACCGGCCCGGAAATGGGCCACGCCTGCCGTCAGGGCTTCGACAATGGTGGTCATTCGGTGATCCGCCTCGCCGGCGCCACCCCATCCTCCGGCGGCGGCGTGCGCAAGCCCGTCAAATCGGCCGGCACCAGCGCCGCCAGAGATTGCGGTATTCGACCTCGAGCGCCCGTGCGGAGGCCGGCGCGTCGTGAAGCGGCGACCGCGCCAGACGGTCGCGCATCGACTGGCGCCATTGCGCAAGCCGGTTCACATCGGTCGACAGGCCGACCGCCTTCGCGACGTATTCATCCTCGCTGTATGCCACGCAGTTGCCGAGGTCGATCGCGCTGAGGATCAGCAGCCCGTAGCGCGACACCAGCAGCTCCGAGGCCAGCGAGATGACCGGTACGCCCATCCACAGCGTCTCGCATGTCGTGGTGACGCCGTTATAGGGCACGCTATCGAGCGCGATGTCGATCTCCTCGAACATTCGGAGGTATGCGACGTAGTCCGCCGCCGGCGCGCGCAGATCGAGGCGATCGTCGGCGATGCCATGCGCGCGGAATCGCGCAAGCATCGCCGCCCTGCCCTCGCTGGCGCCGAAGGTTTCACCCTTGATCAGCAAGCGCGCGTGCGGAACCTGCAGGAGGATGCGCGCCCATAGCGCGACCGACTGGTCGGATACTTTCGCCAGGGTGTTCATGCTGACAAACGTGATCCGACCGGGGTGGCGCGCGGCGGGCGATTGCGCCACGTCGGGAATCCAAAGCTGCGGGCGGAATACGTATCCGAACGGCACGCGAACGATCTCTTCGCTGTAGCCGTGCTCCAATGACGGCGGCACCAACCGGTCGTCGGCGATGAGGTAGTCGTAGCCGACCTGGCCGGTCGTCATGGTCGCGTAGAGCGCGACCTGGACCGGTGCGGGCCGGTGGGCGAATACCAGAACGCGCGGGCCGCCCATATGCCCCGTCAGGTCGACCAACAGGTCGATCCGGTCGTTGCGCACCACGGCGGCGACTTGCTCGTCGCTCTGGCCGACCGTCATGCGCCACTTGTCCGCGACCGCCCGAAAGCGTTCGGTGAAACCGTCCTCCTGGCCCTTGACCAGATCGGAGATGCAGAAAATTTCGACCTGGCTGTGATCGTGAGCCTCGAGCAATGGCAGGAAGGTGTGGATCACCGTGCTGCCGAACAGCTGGCTGCCGCCGAGATAGGCGACGCGCAGGCGTCGGTCCGGATCGCGATCGTTGGCGTAGATGCATGCGCCTGACGCAACCGCCTTTTGCTCGATCGGCCTGGCGTGACGGTCGCTCCACCGCCGGCGTTCGGCCAGGATGGTGGCGGCATCGTAGCCCGGCAGCAGTGGCAGAGACTGGACATACGCGCGATGCGCCTCGGCGTGATCCGGATTCCGCCGCATCACCGCGCTGTACGCAGCGACCGCGGCCACGACGTCGCCATCGCCGAAGGCGAGTTGACCCAGCCGGATCTGCGCGTCGTCGAAGTCCGGATCGAGTGCGAGCGCGAGCCTGTAGCGGTTGGCGGCGTCGGAGCGCCGGCGCAGCCATTGCAGCGCGATGCCCAGATGGGTCTGGATCGTTGCCTTGGCCGGCCGCAGCGCCGCGGCGCGCCAGAGCGCGTCCGCAGCGAGCGAGGAGTTGCCGGCGGAGATCGCGGCGGTGCCCATGTTCTCCAGATGCTCGTCGTCAGTCAGCCCGAGCGCCAGAGCGAGGCGATAGTGCTCCAGGGCTTCGCCATAGCGGGTCGCGCGATGAAGCGCGGCGGCGAGGCCGGCGTGCGCCTCCATCAAGTCGCCGGCGATGGCGATGGCCTGCCGGTACGACTCGATCGCCTCCTCGCCGCGGCCGACATTGGAGAGCGCGTCCGCCAGCGTCAGCCGGTAGCCGGGGTGGCTGCCATCGACCGCGATGGCGCGGGCGATGTGCTCGAGCGCCTGCTGATGGCGACCGAGATTGCTGTCGAGCACGGCCATGAGATGAAGCGCGTCAGGCTGCGCTGGATCGTAGTTGAGCACCTGACGATAGGCATTCTCGGCTATGTCGAACTTTCCGACGCGGTGCGCGGCCAGCCCGTAGCGCAGGACCTCATCGATGGTCGGCACGACACCACCGGCGCCACACGGCGCGATAGGCTTGCTCGACCGAACGGGCATAAGCAGGCGCGTCGCACAGCGGCGATCGCGCGATGCGCTGACGCAGCCCCGCCCTGATCCGGGCCAGAGCGTCGATGTCGCCGGCCAGCCGCACGGCCGTCGCGACATAGCCGGGGCGATCACGGGCGATCCATTCGGTCATGCCTGCCGTGCTCAGAAAGCTCGTCCCCATGCGCCCCAGCCAGCGTCGACCGGCCAACGTAACCACCGGCAGCCCCATCCACAAGGCCTCGAAGGTCGAGGTGCAGCCGTTGAAGGGAAACGGATCGAGCGCGATGTCGACGTCGGCCATCCGCGCCAGGTGATCGGCGCGCTCGAAGGCGATGCCCAAAGTCTCGACGCGGCCGGCGCCGATGCCGTGCGCGGCGAACCGCTCGATCAGCCGGCGGCGATGGACGTCGTCGTCGAGCACGTTCATGTAGCCGAGCACCAGGCGAGCGCCGGGTACGGCGTGCAGCACCTGAGCCCAGGTGGCCAATACGGCCGGCGTGAGCTTGGCGGGGTTGTTGAACGAACCGAACGTGATTCGTCCGGTTCGGCCGGCCGGCAGCGGTGCGACGGGCGGCGCGTCGGCGGGCGGCTCGTGCAGAACCAGCATCGGCAGCCGCACCAGCTCCTCGGTAAACCGCTCGCGGGTGTCGGCGGGATGGATCACCGCGTCGGTCAGCCAGTAGTCCATGGTCGACAGGCCGGTCGTGCTGAGATCGCCGTAGCTGACCTGGATCGGCGCGGGCTTGCGCGCGCACACGGTCAGTCGATTTCCCGCCGTGTGCCCCGCCATGCTGACGAGGATGTCGATCTGATCGTTGCGGATCAGTTCGGCGACGTCGTCGTCGGACACGCCGACCGTCGTGCGCCAGCGATCGGCCGCGGCCTGGAACCGGCGCGTGAAACGATCCGGACGACTGACTTCGGCGTAGCAGGTGATCTCGACCTCCGCGCGATCATGCCGTTCGAGCAGCCCGATCGTGTTGGTGGCGATCGGGTGATGGATGAAATCGGCGGACAGATAGCCGATGCGAAGGCGCCGGTCGGGGTTGCGATCGTTGCGGTGCGGGCGGATCGACGCGTAGTGCGGGCGGGCGTGGAGCGCTTCCCAGCGGCCATATTCCGCGAACAGGGTGTCGGAATCGACCTCGTCATCGTAGTTCATGCAAAACAGGAGGTTGCTGTGCGCGGTGGCATAGTCCGGTCGCAGCGCGAGCGCGAGACGGTAGTAGCGGACGGCCTCGCCGTAGTCGCCCAGCGCCTGCGCCTCGGTACCGAGGTTGTTGCACGCCTCGGCATTGCCGGGCTCGAGCGCCAGCGCGCACTGGAAGGACTGCACCGCCTGCGCGATCCGACCAAGCCCGCGCAGGGCCAGTGCGCGATTGAGGTGGAGGTTGGCGAATTCCGGACGTTGCGCGATCACGCGATCGTAGCAGCCGAGCGCGTCTGCAAAGCGGCCGGCGACGTACATGAGATAGCCGACGTTGCTCAGCGCGGCGAGCTGGTTCGGGTCGAGGGCGTAGGCCGCTTCGGAATGGCAGATCGCGGCAGCCAACTCCCCCTGACTCTGCTGCAAGGCGCCGAGCTCCGTGTGCCCCTCGGCCGATGCGGGATCGAGCGCGAGGGCGCGGTGAAGCGAGGCGACAGCGTCCCGTGCCTGCCGCCTCTGACGCAGCGCACGCGCCAGCATGAAGCTCGGCAACGGCCACATCGGGCGCAACTCGCGCAGCGCTTGGAAGGCGTCGATCGCCTGCTCGACGCGTCCCTGGTCGATCAGCACGTTGCCGAGCTGCATCAGGAGCTCGACATCGTCGGGCGCCAGCGCGAGGGCACGCCGATAGGCCGTCACCGCCGCCGCGTAGTCGAAGCGCGCACGGTGGACGAGCGCCAGCAGCTCGAGCGTGGTTCTCGTTTCGGCGCCGCATGCCAATGCGCGCTCGAGCACTGCGATGGCCTCCTCCAGCCGGCCGGCGAAGCGCAGGCTGCGGCCCAAACCGACCAGGAATTCCGGCCGCTTCGGCTCGAGCTCGACCGCGCGTTCCCACAGCGTCGCGGCGCGCGCGTGCTCGGCGAGCTGGGAGGCCGCCGCGCCCAGCGAAGCGACCGCGTCGGCGAATCCCGGATCGAGCGCCACTGCCCGGGAATATGAATCGAGCGCATGACCGGGGCGGCCTTGCTCCATCAGCGCGTTGGCCAGGCTGACGTGGAAGATCGCGCGCACGCCGTCGGAGTCGATCGCCGCCCGGATCGACCTGACGCTCTCGTCCAGGTGACCGCGCGCGCGGGCAATCTGCCCCAGCAGATGCAGCGCATCGGGCTGTCGCGCGTCGAAGTCGAGGACCTGGCGGTAGACGGCCTCGGCCCGGTCAAGATGACCTTGCCGGTGCATGTCGAGCCCGCGGTTGAGAACTTCAGCGACGGTCGGCATGAGTTCCACACCAGAGGCGCCAGATTCGACGATACGCCGCCTCGACCGAACGCGCGTAGGCAACGTGATCGCACAGCGGCGAGCGGAGGACGCGCTCGCGCAGTCCGGCGCGCAGATCGATCCTGCGCCGCTCGTCGCGGGCCAGCCCGACAGCGATCTCGACGAACGCGTCGGCATGATCGCCGACCAGCTCCGGCAGACCGGCCGGCACGAGAATACCGGCGCTCATGCGGCCCAGCCAGCGTTCGCCAGCGAGCGTCACGACCGGCACGCCCATCCACAGCGCCTCGAAGGTGGTCGTGCAGCCGGTGAACGGGAAGGTGTCGAGCGCCACGTCGACGCGTGCATAGAGTTCCGCCTGCCCCTGATGATCGAGGACACCGCCTTCGAACAGGAGACGGTCGGCGCCGATGCCGTGCCGTGCGAACATGGCGATGAAGCGCGCACGCACGGACGGGCTGGCATACACGTCGAAGAAATGCAGCATCAGGACAGCGCGCGGCACGGCGTGGAGCACGCGCGACCACAAGGCGACGGTGGGGGCCGTGATCTTGGCCGGCGAGTTGAAGCTGCCGAACGTGACGTGCCCCGCGGCGAGCGACGGCACGAGCGTCGGCGCCGCCGCCGCCCGCGGCCGATGGACGACGAGCAGCGGGAGATGAAGCAGCTCTTCCGTGAACAGCTCACGCGTGCCCGGTGGATGGAGAACCGGATCGGTCATCCAGTAGTCCATGGTGGCAAGGCCGGTGGTCGTCAGATCGCCATAGCTCGCCTGGATCGGTGCCGGCTTGCGCGCGCAGATCAGGATCCGGTTCGCGCCTGTGTGGCCGCCGAGGCTCACCAGGATGTCGATGCCATCGCGTCGAATGGCTGCGGCCGCCTCACGGTCGCTCAGCTCGTGGATCGGCCGCCACGCCGGAACCAGGCTACGAAACTGCCGCGTGATCTCGTCCTCATAGGGCGCGTGGGCATAGCAGAAGACCTCGAACTGCGCGTCGTCGTGCTGGGCGATCAGGCCTTCGATGTTGAATCCGATCGGGTTGGCGCGGAAATCGGCGGACAGATAGCCGATGCGCAGCCGTCGTTCCGGATCAGGCACGTTGTCGTGCCGGGGCACTTCGGCGTAGAGCGCGCTGGCATGCCGGCGTTCCCAGTCACGATAGGCGGCGAACAGGGACTCGCAGGTCTGGCCCGCATCGTAGTTCAGGCACGACAGCAGATTGGTATGGGCGGCCGACAGGCCCGGGTCGAGATCGAGGGCGCGGCGGTACCAAACCGCGGCTGCCACCAGGTCGCCATGAGCCTGGAGCGATATGGCGAGGTCGTTGTGAAACCCGGCCTGGCTCGGATCGAGAGCGATCGCGCGCTGCACGGCGGCCATGCCAGCATCGATCTGGCTCAACGCTAGGAGGGTCGCCCCCAGGCCAGCGGCGGCCGCCGCCGAGTGCGGCTCCAGGCTGACGGCTCTCCGGAGCCGCGGCACGGCGCGCGCGTACAGCCGCAAGGTGTTGCACAGCGCACCCGTGGCAAGCAGCGTCGCGACATCGTCCGGGGCAAGGGCGAGCGCCAGCTCGTATTGGTGAAGAGCGCTCTCGAGCTCGCCTGCGCGCCGCCGGACCGCCGCGAGATTGACATGGGCGCGGACGTCGTTCGGCGCGAGCGCCACGACGCGCAGCAGACTGGCGAGCGCCAGGCTGTCCGAGCCCGTGTCGAGACGCAGCAGCCCGAGCGCCGAATGGTAGGCGGGATTGGCCGCATCGATCGCGATGGCGCGCTCAATGCGCGCCGACGCCATGGCAAGCCGGCCGCGCCGGCAATCGACCAGGCCCTGGAGATGGAGGGCATCGGGCTGATCCGGATCGAATGCCAGAACCTGGAGATAGATCCGCTCGGCCTGATCGAGGCGATCAGCCTGGTAGTGCGACAATCCGGTCGCCAGCGCCTCAGCCACCGATGGCATGCTTCGCGCACCATCGATGCCACATCTGGCGGTAGGCCGCCTCGACGTGACGGATGAATCCCGTGTGGTCGAACAGCGGCGAGCGCCTGATGACCGCGCGCAGCGCCCGGCGCAGCGCCGCGCGGCGCGCGTCGTCCTTGGCCCATGCGACGGCACAAGCGACGAAGGACGCCTCGTCGGGCGCCACCAGTTCGTCCAGACCGACGGCATGCAGATGGGCGCCGGCCGAGCGCGCCACGTAACGCCGGCCGGCTAGAGACACCACCGGCACACCCATCCACAGCGCTTCGAGCGTGGCCGTCCATCCGTTGAACGGAAATGGATCGAGCGCGATATCGAAGCCGGAAACCGCGTTCAGATGTGCCGTTCGCTCGCCTGCGCCGGATTCGAAGGCGATGCGCTGGGACTCGATCCCGTTTCTTGCGAACTGCTCCAGATAGCGCGCGCGGATGTCCGGGCTGGCGTACCAGTTGAGATATTTCAGGACGAGGCGTGCGCGGGGCACCGCACGCAGGACCTCGCTCCACAAGCTCACCACGCGCGGACCGATCTTGATCGGGTTGTTGCACGACCCGAAGGTGACGAAGCCGTTGACGAGAGACGGCACGGGCCCGATCGGCGGATCGTCGTTCCAGGGCAGGCACGTGCTCAAGTGAGGCAACCGCACCAGTTCCTCGACATGCGGATCGTCCGTGTCCGCCGGATGGAGATAGGCATCGGTCAGCCAGTAGTCATTGGCGCCCAGTCCGCTGGTCGCCGCATCGAGCGCGGTGACCTGGATCGGCGCGGGCCGGCGCGCAGCAATCATCGGCCGGTTGCCGTCGAACCAGCCGGCCGTGGTCACCAGGATGTCGATGCGATCGCGTCGAATGAGCTCGGCCGCATCGTCATCGCTCAGCCCGACGACGGAGCGCCAATGATCGCCGAGCGCGCGGAACCGCTGCGTGAGGTCGTCCTCGGCCGTGACATGCGCATAGCTGAACAGCTCGAACTCCGCGCGATTGCGATCGGCGTAGAACGCCTCGAGGTTCTGACCTGTCGGCGATCGCCGGAAGTTGGCGGAGAGGTAGCCGACCCTGAGGCGCCGATCCGGATCGCGCAGGTTGGAAAACGCGCGCGGCGCAACGGTGGGCGCACGACGCTCGGTCACGTCGCGCACGTCCGCCAGGAAATCGGCGCTGGTCAGTGCGGGATCATAGAGCAGCGCGAACACGAGGTTGACGCATGCCGGTTCGAAATCCGGCCGGACAGCCAGCGCCCGGCGATAGCAGGCGATCGCCTCGTCCAGCCGGCCGGCCGCCTGCAGCGCGATGCCGAGGTTATTGTGGCCGGGCGCCTGATCGGGGCGCAGGTCGACGACCTGCCGGTCGACGGCGATCGCGAGGTCGATCGAACCCATGGCGAAATAGGAGGCCCCGAGGTTCACGTAAGCCAGCGACAGCCCTGGCGACAACGCCAGCGCCTTGAGCTGGCAGCTGACCGCATCTTGGTACCGGCGCTGGCCGTGTCGCGTGTTGCCGAAATTCGCCCAGCCGGCGGCATAGCCGGGATCGAGCTCGAGCGCGCGGCAAAAGGCTTGGACGGCGAGCTCGTTGCGGCCCTGGGCGCCGAGCGCGGCGCCCAGGCCCGCATAGGCCTTCGCCAGGCGCGGTGCCAGTTCGAGGGCCCGCCGATGACACTGCTCGGCCTCGGCGGGGCGCTCCAACTGCAGCAGGACCTGGCCCAGATGGTCATGGGCTTCGGCAAAGCCCGGGTCGAATGCGAGCGCTCGCGAATAGCTGGCCGCGGCGCCCTTCGGATCGCCGCCTTGGTCCTGAGCGGTGCCCAGATTGCTCCATGCCACGGCGTGTTCGGGACGAATGGCAAGCGCGCGCCGGTAGCATGCCGCGGCCGGCACCGGCTCGCCGCGGTCCGAATGCAGAAGCCCGAGGCTGTTCCAGGCGTCGGTCGTTTCCGGGGCGAGCGCGACCGCGCGGGCGACCGACGCCATGGCCTGCGGGCCGCGCCCCTGGGCGCGCAGCGCCGCGCTCAGATTGATGTGATAGTCGGGATTGGCCGGCTGCGTCGCGATCGCTCGTCCGATCAGATCGACGGCCGTCTCATTGTCGCCGCGCTGGTGACACGCGACGCCCAGGAGATGCAGCGCATCGGGCTGCGCGGGATCGAAGTCCAGCACCTGGCGGTAGATCGCCTCGGCCCGGGCCAGCCGTCCGGCGCGGTGGTGGCCAATGCCGAATGCCAGCGCCTCAGCGACGGTGGTCATCGAGCCTCGATTCCGGCCGAGCCATCCTCAGATACGCTGTCTCGAGCGCGCGCGCGAGCCCCGGGCCGTCCCCCAGAGGCGATGCCGCCATGTCGGCGCGCAGCGTGGCGCGCAGCTGCTTCAGGGCGTCGATGTCGTGCGCAAGAGCGACCGCCGCCTCGACATAGTCACGCCGCGTCTGCGCCGTCAGGCGCTTGACGCCCAGCGCCGATAGCAGCGCCGCGCCCATACGGCCGACCGGTCGGTCCGCAGCAGCCAACGTCACCACCGGCACGCCCGCCCACAGCGCTTCGCAGGTCACCGTCAGGCCGTTGAACGGGAACGGATCGAGCGCGATGTCGACGCGGCCGTATTGCGCCAGCGTGACGTCGTGCGGCGCGGTGGCCAGAAAGTCGAGCCGATGCGGCTCGACCCCCTGCTCTTTGAACAATCGCGCGAGGCGGTCGCGCGTTGCGGCGTCGGCGAGCCAGCGGTTGTTGAGCAGGAGACGCGCGTTCGGCAGTCGACCAAGGATGGCTGCCCATGTGGCGACGACGTCCGCATTGAGCTTTGCCAGATTGCTGAACGAGCCGAAGGTAACATGACCGGGTCGGGTGGCCGGAACCGGCGCGACCGCGGGAGCATAATCAGGCGCGCGGTAGCACACCCATGGCCGGTCCAGCCGCTCGATCCGCTCCAGAGCCGGCATGCCATCGGGCGTCAGGACTGCGTCGCCGATCAGGGCATCTATGGTCGACAGTCCGGTGCTGAACGGGTATCCGAGCCAGGCGAGCTGCAGGGGCGCCGCGCGCCGGGCGAAGACCTGGAGACGGTTCCCTGCCGTATGGCCGGCCAGGTCGACCAGCACGTCGACCTCGTCGGCGCGCACCAGATCGGCGACCGCATCGTCGTCGAGCCCGACGGTCGACCGCCAGACCGTCGCGCAACGTCGAAAACGCTGCGTGACGTCATCGGGCGCACTGACCTCGGCGTAGCAGTAGATCTCGACCCGGTCGTGATCGTGACTCTCCAGCACCGGCTCGGCGAAATAGCAGACAGAGTGCCGACATAGATCGGGTGAGACGTAGCCGACTCTCAAACGTGGTCTCGCGCGCCGAACTGCAATCGGGACCGGCCGCGCAGTCGGCGCATGACAGGCACCCCACGCGGCATGGGCCTCGACCAAAGCGCGGCCGTCGTCGCGGTGATCGTAGAGGCGCGCGAAGACCAGGTTCGAATGAGCGACCGCGAAATCCGGGTCGAGGAGCCTGGCTTGACGATAACTCGCCAGGGCCAAGTCGAGGTCTCCCATGTCCTGCAGCGCATTGCCGAGATTGTGGTGCCCCGCCAGCAGGCCCGGCTGCAGGGCGCACGCCCGCCGGAAACAGCCGATCGCCTCGGCCAGGCGACCCGCCTTCTTCCAGGCATTGCCCAGGTTGTACCAGCTCGCCGCCCGTGCCGGCGCACGCGCAACCGCCTCGCCCAGATCGGCGACCGCAGCGTCCAGCGCGCCGCGCTGGAGGCGAACCGTGCCGCGATTGTCCCAGCCCTCGACGAGCTCGGGATCTTGACCAAGCGCGCGGTCGAGCGCCGCCTCGGCCTCGGCGAGCTTGCCGCCATCGCGCAAGGCGATGCCGAGATTGCTCAGTAGCCGCGCATTGGTCGGGTCGAAATCGAGCGCACGCTCGGCAGAGGCAATGGCGCCCGCCGCATTGCCCTGGGCGCGGAACGCGATTCCCCGGTCGCCGTGCAACGCAGCCGCCTCCGGCCGCAGCGCCAGCGCGCGCGCATAGTGCTCGAGCGCGATGGGATAGGCTGCGCGGTCGTGTAGCACGCTGGCCAGACAGGCCGACGCGATCGATTCCGGCCGTTCGCCAAGCACGTAGCGGAACAGCGCCTCCGCCTCGGCCGATCGACCGATGCGTTGCAGCCGCATGCCCTGCACCAGCAGGTTTTCGATCGGCGACGGGGCGGCGTCAGTGGCGGATGGCAGCATGGTCGCGTCACATGGCGCAGCCGCGGGAGCCCGGCCTAAAACCGGCCGGCACAAAGTCCTTCGCGGAGCAGGATGTCATGTCCCGATGTGCGCTCTCGTGGGATGCCAATCCTCATGCACCTGGCGGCGTGCACCTGGCGGCACGTCCGCACGCCGCGGCAACGCCAAAATACCAGCCTCGCCGGTGGATTGTCTAAGAACTCGGCGACTCGGGAGCCG
>Ga0194132_10007065_pt1 | contig 16995 bp, 13 predicted proteins | sample TA2KigOf80mmetaG_FD_148612 | JGI IMG/M metagenome (GOLD analysis project Ga0194132, IMG submission 148612) | Freshwater microbial communities from Lake Tanganyika, Tanzania - TA2015054 Kigoma Offshore 80m | ecosystem: Environmental > Aquatic > Freshwater > Lake | place: Tanzania: Lake...
GGTCCGTGCCGCCATGCGCATCCGTCCGAAACCCTCTGTAGCGATGACGGTAAGACCGATATCTTCGCCGCCGGTGATGGCGACACCGATCTGGTAGCCGAGCAACGCGCCGATGTCGTGATACGGCACGCCACCGGTCACGACGCCGGCGACACCAATCTGCTGCATTCGGCGCAGAGCGTCAAGGGTAACCACCGCGCCGCCGCAGACGATACGCCCGACAAAATGGTCTTCGACACGATCAGGCGTGATGACGGCGTCCGGGTCGTCCGAGAAAAACACCAGCGGGGCGTAGGTTTCGCCACCGATGCCAAATATGCCCTGAATCAGCGTGCCGTGCGTTTCTATGGCAACCCCCTCACCGGGAAAAACCTCGACAACTCGGCCACGGATATAGGCGTTGACCTGAACAGGAACGGGGGGTTCGCGTACCAGCACCTGTCCGGTGACTCCGGAAATGAGTTCGATGACACCCGATACCGGCGTTTTGACGCTCGACCGTAACAAACCGAATATGCCTTTGGACTGCGCAATCTGCTCGTCGGCGGCGACCTGATCGCCCGTCTGCCGGGTCATAAGCGCCGGCACGTCCTCCGGAGCGACACCCAGCGCATTGGCGACATTTACATTGTGTACGTGTCCGGGTAGATGCGTCTGCGCTACTGCCGTGTCCGGTTCGACGTTCTGCGCGACTTCCACGCACACTTCGCCCGCCAGCGGAAGCCGCCGGATTTTCCGGACGACCGCAAGCGGGGAAACCCGCAAACCGGGGGTATACGCATGCGCCATGATGTTACTCCGGATACAGGTGAAGCGTTTTGTACCAGTTTTTGAGCCGGGAGATACGTTGGTTGCTTCGGTCCGGTATGGCCAGCGGTCTTCCACGGGTGTCCACGATGATGCCTACCACGCCGTTGCGAACGCTGTGCCGCGTGGCTGCGCCCTTGCCCGCACCGACGTCGAATCCGCGTGTCGGCGTTACACACAGATCGAGCGTCTCGGCGTCTTCCACAGAAATGATCGTCAGTTCCCCGGCGGGAATGTCCCGTTGTATGGACGTGCCTGGGGCTTGGATTTCCACGCGTACGCAAGGGCTGCCCGGCGCCCCCGTCCCCACCGGCGCAATACAAGGTCCGAGATGGATAAGACAGTCGCGCTCGAACACTTCCAGTGCCGCTTGTTCGTGTACGGTGGACAGCACACCCAGATGGGGCATCATAAAGATGCTGTCCACGGCCAGCCCGGTGATGCCTTCGGGTTGAAAAGCATCGATCATCATAAGGGCGGACTGGACCCGACGCGGGGCATGGGAAAGCACGCCTCCGCTTCCGATGATGAGATCGAGGTGCATCATGTCCACAAGCGACTGACCCGTGGTTTGCTGATCAAAGGTATCCGAGATGGTGCGTTCCTGTTGGACGCCTTTCAGGGATACGGCAAAGGATTTGTGCTGGTCAAACGCCAGCCGGAGCGCTTCCCGGCTGACGGCTTGCTCGACGATCAGTTCTTCGACGGTTTGGGGAATACTGGTCGGGCGGATCATCTTGTTGCCGAGCCGGTCCTTGAGATCGGCTTCCGACAGGTCAAAGGGCAGCCAGCGGGCGATAGCGGCGACGCCGGCTTCGGCAAGGACGTTCGAGATGCTGTAGCTTATACCGAGGTTGGCGCTTACAGTTCGGTTGAACATACCGTCAAACACCGAAAAAACATCGGTCGTCGCACCGCCGATATCCACCCCCACGACATCGATCCGGTTTCGTTCCGCCGCGACCTGAATCATGCGGCCTACCGCGCCGGGTGTAGGCATAATCGGGGTGTGGGTCCAAGCCATGAGCTTTCGGTATCCGGGCGCCTGGGCCATCACGTGTTCCATGAAAAGATCGTGAATTCGTTCGCGCGCCGGGCCGAGATTTTCGCGTTCCAGTACGGGCCGCAGGTTGTCCACCACGCTCAACGCGGTCCGGGAACCAAGAAGACGTTCCACTTCTTCACGCGCCTTCTGGTTGCCTGCATAGATGACGGGCAGATGATATCCACTGCCGAGCCGGGGGCGAGGGTCCGCCGCCGCAATCAGTTCGGCCATCTCCACGACATGCGTCACCGTGCCGCCGTCGATGCCGCCGGACAACAGAATCATGTCGGGACGAAGCTGTCGGATACGTTCGATGCGTCTGTACGGCAGACGCCCGTCGTTGGCGGCCAAGGTTTCCATGACGATGGCGCCGGCGCCAAGCGCGGCGCGTTCCGCGCTTTCTGCCGTCATACTCCGGACAACCCCGGCCACCATCATCTGCAAACCCCCACCCGCACTGCTGGTGGATACATACAGGTCTACACCCGTAAGCCCTTGCGCCGGCGATACGATGCATTCGTCTTCCAGTATCGTTCGTCCGGAAAGCTCCTCCACTTCGCGGACGGCGTTGAGTACGCCGCGTGTCACATCCTCAAAAGGCGCTTCCACTGTGGTGGGTGCCTCGCCACGGACGACAAGCCGGAAAGAGTCTTCCCTTTTTTCGATCAAAATGGCTTTGGTGGTGGTACTGCCGCAGTCGGTGGCAAGGATTATGCGCACCTGATCAGGATCGCTCATGGGTCTCTATACGCTGTATCAGATATTCGACGTTTTCACGGTCTTCGATGGCTTCGGCAAAACGATCGTACGACGAAGCATCGAGCGCAAGATGGACAAAGGGACTCAGAAAGGCCATAAACTGTCCGCCGAGAAACGACAGCGGTTTCATGGACTCTAAAAAGAGGATGGCGGGAGCTGTAAGCCGACGCGCGACGATCGACCGGGCGACTCGGTCCAGCAGTTGCTTCTGGTCGGACATGCTCACTTTGCCCTTCGCACTCCCTCTCCGCTGGCAGGAAAGGCTGGGATGTTTACACCCATCACCGCGTAACATGAGTCGTTTATATCGTCAAGGGGCCGGGATCAACAGTACATGTACGAGAAGACAATGTCAACCTCTTCGTTTTTTCTCTTGACCAAATCTCGATTAACTTCTACATTAGAATATTTCGAAAAAAGAAATATTCGAAAGGGGAATTACTATGAAGACACTGGAAGAAAAAACCGCCGAGTTGGTCAATCATTTCGAGTGGCTGGTATTTCGTTACATCATGACCGAGCAGAAAACGCCCCCGCTTTGCGCCGGGCAGTTTAATCGACAGGAAATCCGGGTCGTTCATCTCCTTGGCAAATCAGGCCGGTGTACGATGAGCGAAATCGCCGACCGGCTCATGTTGGCCGTCAACAGCGCGACAAGCGTCGTCGATAAGTTGGTCGAGAAAAGCGTGGTGTCGCGCGAGCGTTCGGACGGCGACCGGCGTATCGTGCAGGTGGAACTGACCGAAGCCGGACGGCAGATTTACGAGGCGGCACGCGAGGGGCGCATGCATATGGGACGCGCCATGCTGACCACGCTTACGGAAAAGGAGCAGGACGAGTTACTGGGTTTGTTCCGAAAAATGACACAGGATATGCCGCAACCGGCAGTGGGTCGGACTGCGACGGGAGAGACGCCCGAGGCCGCTTCGTCATAGGTGGCGGGATAGCTCGCGCAACATAAAGGAGGAGAACGTGTTGTCTTTTTATGGATCGGATGGTCCCAGTCGGAGATTGTCGATGTCGCTATCCGTTTTGCTTGTTCCCGTTTTGCTGACCGCAGGGTGCGGGGGATCGTCGAACGCCGATCAGAAGCCTGTGGAGCCGTCCGGCGCGGTGGTGGAAGCGGTTTCGGTGGTTCGGCAGACACTCCGACGCGAACTGGCCTTGACCGGCTCGTTGTTGCCTAACGCCGAGGCGACGGTAAGCGCCGAGGTGTCGGGGCGGGTCGTCGAACTGATGTTCGACGTACAACGTAGCGTTCGCAAGGGCGACGTGCTGTTGCGACTTGACGATACCGAGTACCGGCTTCAGTTGGCGCAGGCACGCGCGGCACTGGCGCAGACGCGTCTGACCGCCGAACGGGCGGAACAGGATTTTGCCCGTGATACCAAGCTTATGGGAACGGGTAGTGTTTCCCAACGGACGATAGACGTGTCCAGAACCGCGCGGGATGCGGCCAAAGCCCAACTCGAAGCGGCGGAAGCTGGTGTTACGCTCGCGGAAAAACGTCTTGACGATACGACGGTTCGCGCGCCTATCTCCGGAGCGATTACGCTTCGCTCGGTCAACGTGGGCGACTATCTGCGCGCTCCGCAGGCCATCGCCAAAATTGTCCAGACCGCTCCGCTCAAGATACAGACACAGGTTCCGGAGCGTTTTGCTTCGGAAATCGAAGCAGGCCAAGTCATCTCTCTTTCCGTGGATGCCTATCCGAGTGTTTTGTTCGAAGGGCACGTCGCACGGGTCAATCCGGCAACCGATCCGGCTACCCGTACCTTTACGGTCGAAGGCACGATCTCTAACACCGACGGACGACTCAAACCGGGATTTTTTGCCAAGACGTCCATCGTTCGCCGCGTATCGGATCAGGTCCTTATGATCCCGATAGAAGCCGTTGTCACACACGACAAAAAGTCGCTGGTATTTGTCGCCCGTAACGGAGCCGCCCTACTCACCCCCGTGGAGTTGGGCGACCGTCAAGACCGGATGATCGAGGCGCTGACCGGCGTAACCGAGCGGGACTCCGTTCTTGTTTCCGGGCATACGACGCTAATGGACGGCGCGCGCATCGTCCTCGTCAACCGATAGGAGGGGTTGCATGATTCTGGCCGACGTCTCTATCAAACGCCCGGTTTTCGCTACCATGATCATCCTCGCCTTGGTGGTGATCGGTCTTTTTGCCTTTACCTCGCTTGGTCTCGACTTGTTTCCCAAGGTGGACTTCCCCACGGTGACGGTAACGACCGTGTTGACGGGAACCAGTCCGGAGGAAATGGAAAATCAGGTCACAAAGGTTATCGAGGAGGCCGTCAACACGATCGGCGGCATAGACGAACTCCGGTCCCAGACGTTCGAGGGGGTGTCGCAGGTCATCGTTTCATTTGTGTTGGAAAAAGATGTGGACACAGCGGCGCAGGAGGTGCGCGACCGTGTCGCACGGGCGCTGTCTCGACTGCCGCAAGGTACCGATCCGCCGGTGATCGAAAAGATAGATCCCGATGCCGCGCCCGTCATGAGCATCAGCGTCTACGGTCCGCTGCCCATGCGCGACCTGACATATCTCGCCCGCAAACAAATCAAGGAGCCGATGGAGTCTATCAACGGTGTGGGCGCGATCAACATCGTCGGTGGACGCGAACGAGAAATCCATATCTGGCTTGATCCGGATAAACTCAAAGCCTACGATCTTTCGGTAGCGGCGGTGCGCAATGAGCTGCGGAGCCAGAACGTCGAGACGCCCGGCGGGCGCGTCGATGCGGTGACACGCGAGCTGACGCTGCGCACCCGAGGCCGTATCGAAGCCGCCGACCAATTTTCGGTTTTGGTTGTTGGGTCAAAAAATGGCGTACCCATCCGCATTTCGGATATCGCCCGCGTGGAAGACGGCGAACAGGAAGCGCGTTCGTTGGCACGGCTCGACGGACGCAACTCGGTGTCGCTGGTCGTCCAAAAACAGTCGGGTGTCAATACCGTAGACGTGGTAAACCGGGTGCGCGAACGGCTCGACGAATACCGATCACGGCTCCCGCAGGGTGTCAATGTGGTGGTCATCCGTGACCAATCGGCCTTTATTCAGGCGTCGGTACGCACGGTGGAAGAACATCTGGTGCTGGGCGCGATCCTTGCCAGTCTTGTGGTATTTTTGTTTCTCCGCAACTGGCGCAGTACCCTGATCGTCGCGCTTGCGATTCCCAGCTCGCTTATCGCCACGTTTGCGGCCATGCAGTGGCTGGGTTTTACGCTCAACAATATGACCTTGCTCGGATTGACCGTTTCGGTAGGTATCGTCATAGACGACGCCATCGTGGTATTGGAGAACATTTTCCGACACATCGAAGAAAAGGGAGAAACTCCGATGCGGGCGGCCAGCATCGCCACCAAAGAAATCGGGTTGGCCGTCATGGCAACGACGTTGTCGCTGGCGATCATCTTTTTGCCTGTGGCGTTCATGACCGGCGTCGTCGGACGTTTTCTCAACAGTTACGGGTTGACGGTGGCGGTTGCCGTCATGGTTTCGCTTTTTATCTCGTTTACCCTGACGCCCATGCTGGCGTCGCGTTTTCTCAAGGTCACCGGGGCGGGTGGCACACACTCGAACGGCGCGCATGGGTCCAAAGAGTCACCTGTCTATAGATGGATAGATTATGGGTATACCCGGCTGTTGGCCGCCTCGCTGAGACATAGAGGCCGCGTCATCGCCTTTGGCGTGGTGTGCGTGCTTGCCATTCCGGTGCTCGGACGGTTTATCGGGTTCGACTTTTTTCCGCCGGACGATCAGGACGAGTTTCAGATTTCGATCAAAGCGCCGGAAGGATATTCGCTGATGCAGACGGACCGTGTGCTTCAGCAGATCGAAAAGGACATCAAAACACTGCCCGACATCGCCCATGTCCTGACCTCCATTGGCGAAGCGTCCGGATCGGGCGTAAACGACGCTTCGGTCTATGTGCGGTTGACACCGCTCAAACATCGAAGTTGGGAAACGCTGTTTTTGACTTCCGTGGGCGAGCGGGAAATCAGTCAGTTTACGATCATGGCGCGTGCACGGGAGATGCTCAAGCGGTATCCCGACCTGCGTACCGGTGTGCAGAACGTGGCCGGTCTCTCCGGAGCCGGTGTACGCGCTCAGGCGATTCAGTTCAATGTCCGAGGGCCGGATCTCAAGCAGTTGGAGACGTACACGACGGAACTCAAGGAGAAGATGAAGGGGTTGGACGGTCTGCTGGACGTGGACGCCACACTCAACGTCGGAAAACCCGAACTTCATGTCGTCATCGACCGGGAGAAGGTAGCGGATTTGGGGGTCAACGTGGCGGACATCGCCTCCAGTCTACGGTCGATGGTGGGGGGCGATGAACAGATTACCCGATATCGGGAAGGGGATGAAGAATACGAGGTGCGTTTGCGGGTGGACTGGCCGTACCGAAGCGGCGCGGAGGCTATTTCGGCGTTGTACGTGCCCTCGTCGCGTGGAGGGCTGGTGCGTCTTGACAACGTAGTGTCGCTGGTCGAAGCGATCGGTCCGGGGCAGATCGAGCGGTATAACCGTCAACGCCAAGTGACGCTCCTGGCCAATCTCGAACCCAATCGCGCCATCGGTGACGCCATGAACGACATAAGCGCCGCCGCGCAGGAACTCAACCTTGATCCGGCATATTCGACGGGTTTTACCGGTCGCGGCAAGGTGTTTATGGAGTCCATCCGAGGCTTTTTTATCGCCTTCGTACTCAGTCTGATCTTTATGTACATGGTACTTGCCTCGCAGTTCGAGCATTTTCTTCATCCGATCACGATCATGCTGTCGATACCGCTGTCCATCCCCTTTGCGCTGATCTCGCTGAAGGTGACGGGCGGCTCGCTCAATTTGTACGCGATTTTGGGGTTGTTTCTTCTGTTTGGCATCGTCAAGAAAAACTCGATTCTTCAGGTAGACTATACCAACACGCTTCGGGCGGAGGGCAAACCGATGTACGAGGCCATTTTGGAAGCCAACCGTGCGCGGCTTCGCCCGATTCTCATGACGACCGCCACGTTGGTGGCCGGTATGTTGCCCATGGCGCTTTTGACCTCCGGCCCCGGTGCGGCCAGCCGTTCGGCGCTTGCCAACGTGATCGTGGGAGGACAACTGCTCTGCTTGCTGATCACCCTGCTGATCACCCCTGTAGCCTACACCTATTTTGACGGGCTTACACAGTGGTTTTTCCGTTTGATCGGACGCCGCGACACGGCACTTGTCGAGAGACGGGCAGGAGAGCCGCGCCGGGAAAAGGCCGAGGAGCAGGATCGAGAGGACGTAGGAGAACCGTTGCCGCAGCCGGGTGGTGGTGGCGCATAAAGAGGGGGAGGGGGCTTTTACCCCACCCCAAAGGGGAGATATAATACATGACATGGATAGGACGCATGGCGGTCATAGCGAACCTGCTTGTGCCCGTCGCAACACAAGGTCAGGAACGTCTTACGCTTGAGGATGCTGTTCGTTTGGCATTGGAACGAAACGAAACGGTCTTGATCGCCGAGCAGAGCGTGGCAAAAGCCAAAGGACAGGTAATGAGCGCACGATCCGAGGCGTTTCCCAAGCTGTCTCTTACCGGGTTTTATAACCGGAACTGGCGTGTGCCCACAAGCGTCATCAACGGCAACACGTTGCGTTTTGGCAGTACAAACGTGCTAAACGGCGGTCTGAGTCTGTCGATCCCGATATACCGAGGTGGGAAGATACAGGCGGCGCGGCGTGCGGCGCGCGCGTTCGAGGAGTTTTCCGAAGCCAATCTGGCCGTCGCGCGTCAGCAGACGGCGTTTGAAGCTCAGCGGGTTTTTCTGAACGTGCTGCTTTCCGAAGAATTGGTCCGAGTCAACGAATGGGCGCTCAAGCAGGCGGAAGCGCATTTGGAGCAGGTTGCTCAGTTCCAGCGAGCCGGTTCGGCATCCGAGTACGAAGTATTGCGGGCCAAGGTGCAGGTCGCCAATCTGACGCCCGCGGCTATCACGGCGCGCCACAACCGCGAACTGGGACTGCTTGACCTGAAACGGACCGTCGGTATGAGTCTTTCGGCCCCGTTGTCCGTCGAAGGAACGCTTTTGCAGGCGGCAACGATGGAGACGGCTATCGCGGCGACGGTCGAGGAGGCGGTGACGGGAGCTCTCAAAAAACGACCGGAGTTGATCGCGTTGGAGTCGCAGATGGAAGTATTTGAAGACAATATCCGCGTACAGGCGGGCGAGTGGCGCCCCAGTGTCAACCTGATCAATGCGTATCAAAATCAGGCGCAAGTCAACGATCTCGGCGATTTGGGATCGGATCGTTTTGTGCAGAGTTACAATTCGAGATTGACCTTGGACTTTCCGGTGTTTGACGGGTTCAAAAGCCGAGGGGGTGTCACACAGGTACGGGCGGACCATCGCGCGGCGGGTTATACCCGACAGCAACGGATAAAGCAGATCGAGTTGGAGACGCGACAGGCGTTTATGCGGTTGGAAGAGGCGCGAATTCGGTTGTGGGCACAGCAGGAGACCGTGGGACAGGCGGAAAAGGGGTTGCAGATCGCCGAGACCCGTTATCGAACGGGGGTAGCTACCCAACTCGAAGTATTCGACGCGCAGGTGACGCTGACGCAAATCCGTACCAGCCACGCGCAGGCGTTAAACGACTATGCGATATCGGCGGCCGGACTTCGGCGGGCGATGGGAGTGATACGGTAGTAGAGGACGACATGTGTCGCCCCTGCGAGAGGTTTTACATCCTTTGGCCTGCCAAGACGCGTCCTACCGCTTTGCCGACACGGGAGGAACCCGTGTACAGCGTTCGCACCGTGATCCCGCCCGGCAGACGGCGGTCAGCCACCGCGTTTACCCCGGCGGATGCGATACACCCACACTGCGTGCAGTCGGGGTTTCCGCTGATTTGACACGGCGACACGACTTGTTCGAGGTCTGCTGTAACGCATAGGGTGGTCTGCGCAAAAAGACACTGCTCCGGGGAAGACGGCGGATACATAAGCCCCTCAAGCACCCATTGGGGAGGGTGTATTTTGGGATAGATACGCCGCAGTCGGTCCAGTTCGGCCAGCGTGGCCACCCTTTCGGCAGGCGGCAGAATCTCTTCGTCGTTTGCGCCTTTTTGCGGAGTAAACAAGCTAAACCATATCTTGCGCACTTCCGGTTTTTTTGACCAGAAATCGACAAACTCTTCGAAATAGCCGGGCCGGAGGGTCATTTGGCGTGTGATCGTGCAATGCACCCGGATCGGTATGTCTTGGATATGTTTCAAGATACGTTCGTAGGTGGCGGGTTTGCGACGGACGTCGTGGTCGGGTTGTAGGCCGTCGATGGACACGGCAAAATGCAATCGGCGAATATGCCGCCATGTCTGCGGGATGGGGCGGACGGCGCTGGTAACCAAGAGCACCTCGATGTTACGCCGACTCAGTTCAGGCAGGATGACGTCCAACTCACGAAAACGAACCAGCGGTTCTCCCCCGACGATAGAAACATGCAGCGGTTTGTGCCGGTCCACCAGTTTCAGCATCCCATCGATCAGCGCTTGGCCTTTGTAATCGGTCAGTGATTCGAGCGGTCCGGCTTCTCCGAGATGGCCGGGATCGAAAGCATAACAGCCCAGACACCGCTGGGGGCACTCTCGTGTGATCTCTACCGACAAAAGCGGATTTTTGAAATCGACCGGGATGTGTACATACGCAAGGCCGGCCGAAACTACGGAAAAACCTTCTTCCTTGTTTACCTTTTCGTTTGCCGGCGCCAGATTGACAAGCACCTGATAACCGACTTCCTTGATGGCTTTGACATGCTGTGTGGCGATTTGAGCGGATGTCGCCAGATGGTCCGAAATCGGGACCAGCGTTTTGATGGATGCAAGCGTCGTATCCGTTTCGGTATAAACGGGCATCTGGGCGTACGACCGACCGACCGACAACACGAGCAAAGCAATGGCGGTTATGTAGCGCATTCAGCCTCTCCTGTTACCAGGTGCGTTCTTTGAGCAGTTCTTGTATCGCTTCCTTGGGAACGGGAAGCTGGTCGATGCGATCTTCGAGCCAGCGCGAAAAATCGATTTCGATTTCATCGGTCCACCGGTCGTCGATTTGGCCGGGGGTGTAGCGACCCTCTTGGAGTCGCTGTTTGCCAAACATGTCGCGCAGACTGATCAGTTCGGAGGTTTTGACTACTTTTTCGGCAAGATGCGGCGGCACGAATACGACCCCCTCGCGTTTTGCCAAAACGACGTCGCCCGGCATGACGGTCGCTTGTCCGATACGTACCGCCGTATTGACGCCCATGAGCATGATGGTCGGAGAGGCGTATGAGGGATGCCAACCCCTTACGTAGCAGGGGAAATCGGGAATCTCTTCGATGCCTTCCAGATCACGCACCGAACCGTCAAACACAACGCCGTTACCGGAACGGGCATGGATGGCCATTCCGAGATTGTCACCGATGATGGGGCCGTCAAGAATTTTGCCATATACATCCGCCACATAGACGTCGCCGGGACTGAGCAGGTCTATGGGCCATGAAATCTGGTCACCGATACACCCCGTGCGTGCCCCTTTTTCTTCCATGATCTTGCGGATCGCCGGACGACGTGGCATGTACATGGCTGTCAACGCGCGTCCTACAAGCGTAAGACCTGGATGCGTGCATTGCCAGCCGTCTTCGAATTGAAACGCGTATCCCTCGCCTCTCAGCACCCCCCATGCCTGCGTGGTGGTTACGTGCCGCATACGCTCCAGTATGCCATCGGGTACTTTGGGACGACCGTCGGGAAACCGTTCACCGTTCCACTCCGGCGTATATTCGATCAACTCTCCCGGGGTAAGATTAAGCGGACAAAATTTTTCCGGCATGTCCTACTCCTTTCTGCTATCATGCGTTACAAAAGTTCCTGATGACTTGACGATCAAACGAGACAACAGCTTGGACAGGCCAAGGGTTGCCTCTACGGAATCATGTCTTGACGTGCGGCATGGATAAAATCCGTATAGGGCGGCGTTATGCCGGCGGCTCGGAGCGCCGCTGCGATCTGGCCGCGATGATACCCACCGTGTACCCCGATATGGGTCAGGATGTCGGCCAGAGGGCTGGTAAACCGTTCTCCTCTGGAGTTGGCATACGAACAGGGTTCTGTCAGCGTCTTGTCCGTGCAGATGGCCAGATAACTTTCCCATTTCCGGATACCCGTTTCGAGTCGGCTCCGGCATTCTTCCGGCGTCCACGAAGGCCATACGGGAATCCCCGGATCGGCGTTTTGCACGCGTCCCAGCCATAGCCATTCCGCGGCGACGATATGCGCCATCCCATTGAGCGCGGTCGAGGGCGGCTGTGCCAGATTTTCGAGCGCCATCATCGTTTCTCGGTTTGCCCACATGCCATAGCGATAGAGTCGAAGATAGAAAGAAAGCGACATAGTTTAAGTCTCCGGATGCCATTGCCATGTAGAAAGATGTGGAGGCGGCCCTTCTACGGCAATAGCAGCGATATAGCCGGGTTCCGGCTTCAACCCGAGTAGCGACCAACGTCCGGCCTCGGACGGGTCCCATCGGGTCGCTGTCAGCGCCGGCGGATCGTATTCGGTCAGCGTAACGTCATATTCACTCAACGGGCAGGTCAGTCCTTCCCCTATGGCTTTTACAAAGGCTTCTTTGCGGGTCCAGCACCGTAAAAACGCCGCATCCTGTCGGTCTTCTGGCAGGCTTTCCAGCGTTCGGGATTCGGACGCCGAGAAAAAACGCTCCGCCAGTTTGAGCCGGTCGGTGTAGGTGGGGCGGTCGAGGCATTCCACATCCACGCCGACCCGAAAATGGCGGATGACCCCATAGATCGCCACGTTACGGGTGTGGGAAAGATTGAAACATATCCCCGATCCATCGTCGGCCAGTTCGGGTTTTCCGTGTTCGCCGTAGGCAAAGTGCACTTCCGATGCGGGGCGACCGAGATATTTTCCGAGTATGTCTCGGAGCGCAGCTCGCGCGACGATAAACCGGTCTCGGACCAGATGGATGACAAACCGGTCGGCACGGTCGCGTTCCTCATTGTTGAGCGTAGCGAAAAGCCGTTCCTGTTGATGCGGAGTGACGCTGAGCGACGCTTTCCAGAGGTGCAACTCGCCCGAACCGAGCGCGGGAAAACGGGAGGATGGGGTCTGAAAGGATAGCGCCATAAGACCGATTGGGGGTTTTAGATTTTGGATTGCGGACATGGATTCAATCGGTCAGGGGATAGGGTTTTCCGTATAGCAACAAGGACAAGCGGGTCCAGGGATGAAGACGGATCTATCGGTTCTGTGTAAAGTCGTTGAGCCATGTTTTGTCCCACAGGGCATGGAAACTGTTTTTTTTGTACGGATGTGCGGCACAGGCGTCTACGTTTAGTTCGAGACCCAGCCCTGGGCGCTCCGGCAAGACGTATTCCCCTTGGCGGATAGGGTTCCAGCCGTATACAAGGTCGTTTCGCCAAGGGACATCGTATTCGGCAAAAGCTTCTTGGATCATGGCGTTGGGTGTGGCCCAGTCGAGGTGGAGCGCGGCGCAGAAGGCGACCGGGCCGATGGAACAGTGAGGGGCGATCCGCATATCCTGCGCTTCGGCCATGGCCGCGATTTTTTTGGAGATAAGAAGTCCCCCGCAGTGCGCAGGATCCATCTGCACGATGTCCGCCGCGCGCAACGCGGTCAGCCGATAGAAATCCGGCAGGATATACAACCGTTCTCCGGCAGCGATGGGAAAGGGGAGCGCGGTCTTGACTTCCTTAAGCAAATCGAGACTGTTGGGTGTCACCGGTTCTTCGTACCATGTGGGACAATATTGTGCCAGTCGGCGCCCCATTGGGACGGCGCTGCCGACGGACAGCCTGCCGTGTACTTCGATCATAAGCTGTACCGCCGGTCCCACCCCGTCTCGGATCGCCGCGACGATAGCCTCGGCCTCGTCCATTTCCGGCTCGACCATATCTTTCCACGCCACCCCGAACGGATCGAATTTGAGACCGCGGTATCCTTTGGCAACTGCCTCTTTTGCCCGCTCCGCATACTGCTCCGGGGTGTGTGCTCCCCCGTACCATCCGTTGGCATAGGCAAACAGACGCTCGTGACAGCGTCCGCCAAGAAGGCGGTAGACCGGCTGTCCACAGGCTTTGCCGATCAAATCCCAGCAGGCCGTCTCCACCCCGCTTATGGCCGTCATGACCGTTGATCCGCCCTGATACTGATCTCGGATCATGTGGCCGGCCATCCGTTCCACGTCAAACGGGTCAGCGCCAAGGATACGGTCCTCCACCCACTCATGGAGCATGGTCTGCACCGTCTGTTCCTGCCATTCGAGCGATGCTTCCCCAAGACCAGTAAGTCGGGTGTCCGTCGTCAAACGAACAAACAGATAATTGCGTAGTCCCGCGTTGGTCAGAAAGGTTTCGATTTTGACGATTTTCACGACCGTGCTATTTCCTCTCGAATACGATACGTCCACCGACTACGGTCATCATGATTTTGGCGTCTCGGATGTTTTCCGGCGCTATGGCGGTCAGATCGTGGTCGATCAGGACAAAGTCGGCCCATTTTCCGGGTGTGAGCATTCCTTTGGCGTTTTCTTCGAACGATGCGTAAGCGGCATGGGACGTATAGCCGCGCAGGGCTTCTTCCACCGATATTTTCTGCTCCGGAACCCACCCATCGGGATTTTTGTCGTCCAATGTCCGTCGGGTTACGGCGGCGTAGATGCCTTCGAGGGGTGTAGGCGGCGCGACAAACCAGTCGCTGCCAAGCGCCAATTTGGCCCCGGCGTCGAGCAGGGCGCGAAAAGCATAGGTCGTTTTGATCCGCTCCGGGCCGATGACTTTTTCTGCCCATCTTCCATCGTCTATGGCATGATAGGGCTGCATACTCGGAATGACAGCCGAAGCGCCAAACCGGGTGATATCGCCCGGTGCGATATGTTGCGCGTGTTCGACACGAAAACGCCGGTCTCGCGTCCCGTTTTCCGAGGCGACCCGGTCGAAGATATTGAGCAGGGTATGGATCGCCCGGTCGCCGATGGCGTGGACCATGACGTGAAGACCGGTTTTGTCCGCGCCGGAAATCCATGTGTACAGGTTTTCGGGGGTATTGACAAAAACCCCGCTGTCGTTCGGGGCATCGGTAAACGGGGTCATAAAAGCGGCGGTATGCGAGCCAAGCGATCCGTCTACAAAGCCTTTTAGCCCGCCGATGCGTACCCATGCGTCGCCGCGTCCTTCTGCGGCTACCCGGTCACGTAGTTTCTCCCAGTCGGCAAGCGGGACGACGGCGTAAACCCGCGTGGTAAGCCTGCCTGTATTTTTAGCGCGCAGTACGGCGTCCAGTTCGCTCCATCCGGCCATGTTATGAACGGAGGTTACCCCTTGTTGGGCGACATAGTGCATGGCAGCGTCAAGCGCGCGGTCTTCGAGTTCGGCCGGTGGGGTCGGAACGACGCGCCACACGGCGTCCATGGCGTTGTCTTTGAGGACACCTGTCGGCGATCCGTCCGGCAAACGGACAATGGTTCCACCGGGTACGTCTTTTAATGCGGCGGTGATATCAGCGGCGGTGAGTGCGGCGGAGTTGGCAAGCGCCATGTGACCGTCCAACCGGCTGACCCACACAGGATTGGCCGCGGTGACCGAGTCGATCCAGTCCTTCCGGGGCAGTTCTCCACCCCACAGTTCATGATCCCAGTCGCCCCCCGTGATCCATGCGCCGGCAGGGATCGTCTTGGCAAACGCGGCGATACGAGCGATAAACTCGTCCTGAGTTTTGGCGTCTCGCAGTTGAACGGACGACAACCGGAACCCCCCGTCGATAAAGTGTACATGGGTATCTATAAATCCCGGTGTGACCATCTGTCCTTTTGCGTCTACGAGGCGGGTTTGCTCGCCGGTCAACGCTTCGATCTCCTCGTTCGAACCGACCGAAAGAATACTGTCGCCTTTTACGGCAAGTGCCTCGGCCCATGGACGAGCGGGATCGCCGGTCCATATTCGCGCGTGGGTTACGGCAAGCGTAGCGGGGTCGGAAGGACCACCGCAACCGGAAAGACCGGCCAACAAAAAAACCGGGAGAAAGCGGGAAAAAATTTTTCCAATACGCCGCATGGTGTACCCCTTTGCCCGATTCGAAAACCGCATCTCGATAGCGAAGTTTACCAGTCCGCCACGCTTCCGTCGGTTTCGTAGAAGTATTCGCCGCCGAGTTCTTCTTGATAGACGGCGGTTTGCCGTATCCGTTCTTCGTCGATTTCGAAACCGAGCCCGGGCTTGTCGGGTAAATCGATGTGCCCGTCCTTTACCTTCCAGCTTTCTTTGAGCAACCCGGCGCCCAGTCCCTGATCGATCTGTTCCTGCGCCAAAAAGTTGGGTACGACTGCGTCCACCTGGAGCGAGGCGGACAAGGCTACGGGACCGATGGCGCAGTGTGGCAGGATGTGCATGTAATAGACTTCCGCCATGTTGGCGATTTTTTTGAGTTCGGTGATACCCCCTGAGTGCGAAGTGTCAGGCTGTATGTAGGCGACGGCATGTTTTTCGAACACTTCTCGGAAACCCCACCGGGTAAGCAATCTTTCCCCCGTGGCGATCGGAAAGGGAACGTGGTCCGACACCTGTTTGAGCGCATCGACGTTTTCCTGTGGGACGGGTTCTTCGACAAACATGGGCCGCATGCCCTTGATGGCGTGACATACTTCGATGGCCAGTGCGGGTGTCATTTTGCCGTGAAAATCAAACGCCAGTTCCACGCCGGGACCGACCCATTCGCGCATCAGAAAGGCGCGTTCGGCAAATTCGTCGATCATGGCGGGGGGTTCGTGACCGCGCCATTTGCCGCCGGGACCGGATTTGAACGCCGTGTATCCCTGTTTCATGAGCATGTCGAGACGCGCTCTTGCGGCGGCTTTCCCCTCGTCCGTCAGGCTGCCGATGCCCCAGTGGGCATAGACGCGGATACGGTCACGCACGGCTCCGCCCAGCAAGCTGTGTACTGGGACGCCGTAGTATTTGCCGGCAATGTCCCACAGTGCCTGATCGATGCCCGACAGCGCGGTCATCAGCACATTGCCACCCCGGAAAAAGGCGGAACGGTAAATATGCTGCCAGTGGTGTTCGATCTGCAGGGGATTTTTGCCGACAAGGTATTCGGCCAACTCTTCGACAGCGGCATGGACGCTTTGGGGTTTGCCTTCGAGTGTGGTCTCGCCCCACCCCGTGATCTCGGTGTCGGTGACGATTTTGACAAGACGGACACGCGGCATGGGAAAAAATTGTTCGATAGCGACGATTTTCATGCGGGTCTCACCTCTACGGTTTGGCCTTCCTGCGCATACGAAACGTTGGGGAAGATGTCGGCGGCAAGGGCGAGCGAT
>Ga0194132_10007066_pt1 | contig 16992 bp, 17 predicted proteins | sample TA2KigOf80mmetaG_FD_148612 | JGI IMG/M metagenome (GOLD analysis project Ga0194132, IMG submission 148612) | Freshwater microbial communities from Lake Tanganyika, Tanzania - TA2015054 Kigoma Offshore 80m | ecosystem: Environmental > Aquatic > Freshwater > Lake | place: Tanzania: Lake...
ACAACCGGCGTATCCTGGAGCCCATCGGCAACATCCCGCCGGCCGAAGCCGAGGAACGCTACTACGCCATGGCAGACCAACCTGCCATGGCCGCGTGACTCAAACGACAATGCCTCCGGGAAACCCGACGCGGTTCAGTCTCGCGTCCCAGCAGTTCGCAAAGGAACGCCCTGAGCCCGGCCAGGTCGAGCAGCGAGAACTTCCGCCCGGGCGCCACATCGATCACGACGTCGATGTCGCTGGTCTCCGTCGCCTCGCCCCGGGCGGTCGAACCGAACAGGTCCAGCCGCGTGACGCCGCGCGCGCGAAGCTCGGCGGCATGCGCCCGGAGCAAGGCCGCGATGGTCTCCCGGTCCATGCCGGAAAGTCTCGCTTAACCGAGGCGCCCTGGGAAGCCGCGCCGCGCGGTGCCGGCCGTTCTGGTGCCCGCTGCCGGACTCGAACCGGCACAGCCTCGCGGCCTTCGGATTTTAAGTCCGATGCGTCTGCCTGTTCCGCCAAGCGGGCCGGCCGCAGTGTTACGCCGCCGCGGCCTTCCTGCCTAGCCGCCGCCGGCGGCATCGAGCAGCGGCGGCAGCGCCGACCCGAGCGCGATGGCCGACAGGCCGGCCGCGCGTTCCTCCAGCCGGTAGAGGTCGGGCCACTGGTAGCTGACCGCCGGCAGCTTGGCGCTGCCCATCTGGTAGGTCCGCTGGCGGCCCAGTTGCCCGCCCAGGGCCTCGTAGAAGCCGCGCGCCGGATTGTCGAACAGCACCCAGACGATGGCCCGCGCCTGGCCGTCCGCCAGCAGGCTCTCGGCCGCCGCCGCCACCAGCCGGCGGCCGAGCCCCAGCCCCTGCTGTTGGCGCAGCAGGTAGAGGGTGAAGATCTCGGCCAGGCCGTCGGCCGCCTGCTCGGCCGGACCGCAGGACAGGAAGCCGACCACGCTGCCGGGCGAGCCGGCGCGGCCGGCGACGAGGGTGTGCTGGCCGGGCTTCGGGCTGGTCAGCGTCTGCCGCCAGCCGAGCGCGATCCGCCGCTCGTCCATGCCGTCCAGCACCCGGTCGGCGATGATGCCGCGATAGCTCTGCCGCCAGCTGCGCACATAGGTCTGGGCGATGCCGGCGGCGTCGAACGGCCCGGCCGGGCGGACGCGGTAGGGCGCGGTTTGGCTCATCGGCTCAGCCCGGGCTGTTGGTCGATTCTTCCAGCGGCTCGGCCCCCAGGTCGCGCATCAACTGGCGCAGCTCGGCCGCCGCCGCCGCGAGCCGGTCCGGGTCGGTCGAGCGGCCGACGATGGAGGTGCCGAAGCGGCCCTGGCGATAGAACGGATACGAGCCGAGATCGACCTCCGGATGGCGCCCGGCCAGTTCGCCCAGGCCCTTGGCGATGGCGCCTTCGGCCAGATAGGCGGCGATGGCCAGCGAGCGCACCGGCAGACCGCCCACCAGCTTGTGCTTCAGGCTCTCGAACATCGCCTGCATGATGGCCGGCACGCCGGCCAGCACGAACACGTTGCCGATCTGGTAGCCCGGCGCCTTGCTGACCGGGTTGTCGATCAGCTCCGCCCCCGCCGGCACCCGCGCCATGCGCAGGCGCGCCGTGTTCAGTTCGGCCCCGGTATTGGCATAGTGCGCCTTCAGGATCGCCACCGCCTCGGCATGGTAATCGATGCCGACGGCAAACGCCTTGGCGATGGCATCGCCGGTGATGTCGTCATGCGTCGGGCCGATGCCGCCGGTGGTGAAGACGTAATCGTGCCGGGCGCGGGTCTCGTTGACCGCGCGCACGATCTCATCCTCGAGGTCCGGCACCACGCGGGCTTCGCGCAGCTGGATGCCGAGCTCGTTCAACCGCGTCGCCAGGAATGGCAGGTTGCGGTCGGCGGTGCGGCCCGAGAGGATCTCGTTGCCGATCACCACGACGGCGGCGCTGACGATGCGATCGCTCATGGCGGCATTCTAGGCCGGGACGACCGTTTCGTCAGCGCCGGGCATAGACGCTGCGCTCGCTGACCACGCAGTCGATGCGGCCCTGCGCCAGGGCCCGGGCGCATTGCTCGGGCGTATTGACGATCGGCTCCTCGTGCACGTTGAAACTGGTGTTGACCAGCACCGGCACGCCGGTCCGCTCGGCGAAGGCGGCGAGGATGTCGTAATAGAGCGGGTTGGCCGCGCGTTCGATCAGTTGTGGACGGGCGGTGCCGTCGACATGCACCACGGCGGCGATCCGCTCGCGCCATTGCGGCCGCACGCCGCAGGTAACGGTCATGAAACGCGCGGAATAGCGCGCCGCCGCCGGCAACTGGAACACCGCATCGGCATCGACCGCGCGCACCACCGGGGCGAACGGCATGAACTCGCTGCGCTCCAGGCGCGCGTTCAGCTTGGCGTTGACGGCGGCATCGCGCGGGTCGGCCAGGATGCTGCGCGCGCCGAGCGCGCGGGGGCCATATTCCATGCCCTTGGTGTAGATCGCGACGATGCGGCCTTCCGCCAGCAGGCGGGCGGCGGTCGCCGCCGGCTCGCCCGGCAGCGTCCGGAAGGCGGCCTCAGCCGCCAGCGCGCGGTCGATGGCCTCGCCCTGGTCGCGCCCCAGATAGAGCTGCTCAAGTCGATAGCGCTCGCCGAGCCAGGTTTGCAGGCCGTCGCGTTCCAGCAGGAATTGCAGGATGCCGCCGGCCGCCAGGCCCTGGTCGCTCATCGCCGGATAGACAAAGACTTCGTCGATCGGCAATTCCTCGGCCAACCGCTGGTTGAGCCGCACGTTGGCGAACACGCCCCCCGACAGGCCGAGATGGCGCACGCCCGTCCGCGCCAGCAGCCGGCCGACCGAGGTCAGCATGGTCTTCTCCAGCACTAGCTGCACGGAGGCCGCCACGTCCTCGCGCGCCGCCGCCTTGGCCCAATTCGCGACGAAACGCTTCAGCGCCGGATAGTCGGGGAAGTCGCTGTCGATCCGGCCATCCTGGCCGACCCGGAAATGCGCCGCCAGCGCCGGCGCCAGCACCGGCCGGCCGAGTGCCGCCAGCCCGGTCAGCTTGCCTTCGTGCCGGTTGATGCGGAAGCCCAGCGCCTGGGTCGCATAGCCGTAGGCAAGGCCCAGGCTGTCGATGCGCAAGGGCTGGCAGAGCGCCGCATCGCCGCCCTGCAAGGCGTGCAGCCGGCCGTCGCGCAACAGGCGGTGGCTGTACTGCTCGTTATCGCCGCCGCCATCGGCGGTGCAGAGCAGGGCGGCGTCCCAGTCGGTGTGGAACAGCGTCGGCAGGGCATGCGCCAGGTGGTGGTTGAAGAAGCGGACCGGGATGCCGGCGCGCAAGCCGTGCTCGGCCAGGAAGCGGGCGGCATCGAAGATCGCCAGGCTGTCGGCGTGGCCGGCGCGCACCAGTTCGCGCTCCATGCTCTTGACCTTGTCCCGGCCGAGCAGCTGGCGCACCCGGCCCTCGACCTGCCGCGCGCCGCGGTAATGGGTGAAATAGCGCCAGGGGAAGGCGCCGCGCCCCAGCACCACGGCATCCACCGCTTCCGCCGGCTGGCCGGCGATGGCCAGGCACTCGGCGATCGCCTCGACCGGCACCCGGCCGCCATCGATCTTGCGCCGGGTCAGCCGTTCCTGCGCCACCGCGGCCACCAGCCGGTAGTCCCGGTGCAGGGCGGCGCAGGCGTCGTGATAGCCGGAATGGATTCCAAGGATCAGCATGGCGGGCAGGGCTCGGCGCCCGTTAGAGCATGGAAGCCCGCCCCGGGCCAGCCCGGGCCCGAGCGGCGGCTAGCGAAACGCCGCTGCTCTCGCATATATAGATGGCATGAACTACGTCATGGCGGCGGATGCCCGCGCCACCTATACGGGGCAGATCAAGCTGCACGGGACCGAGGATTTCGCCGGCATGCGCAAGGCAGGGCGGCTGGCGGCCGAAGTGCTGGACATGCTGGTCGGCCGCGTCAACCCGGGCGTCAGCACGGACGAACTCGACCGGCTCTGCCACGACTACATCGTCGCGGCCGGCGCGAGCCCGGCGCCGCTCAACTATCGCGGCTATCCGAAGTCGATTTGCACCTCGGTCAACCATGTCGTCTGCCACGGCATCCCGGGCGATCGGCCGCTGCGCGAGGGCGACATCCTCAACATCGACATCACCGTGGTGCTGGACGGCTGGTATGGCGATACCAGCCGGATGTTCCATGTCGGCGAACCCAAGGTGAAGCCAAGGCGCCTTTGCGAGGTGACCTACGAGGCGATGATGCGCGGCATCGAAGCGATCCGGCCGGGCGTGCGGCTGGGCGACATCGGCCACGCCATCCAGAGCCATGCCGAGGCGCAGCGGTTTTCCGTCGTGCGCGACTTCTGCGGCCACGGCCTTGGCCGCGTGTTCCACGACGCGCCCAACGTGCTGCATTATGGCGAGCCCGGCCAAGGCATCGAACTGAAGGAAGGCATGTTCTTCACCGTCGAGCCGATGATCAACGCCGGCAAGTGGCAGGTGCGCATGTTGCAGGACGGCTGGACCGCGGTGACCCGCGACCATTCCCTGTCTGCGCAGTTCGAGCATTCGGTCGGCGTGACCACGACCGGTGTCGAAATCTTCACGCTTTCGCCGGCCGGCCAGCACAAGCCGCCCTACGCCTAGGACGGGGCGCTGCTCGGTGGCCGGGAACGAGACGCATGCGGGCCACGGTCGGCGCTTGCGGGCGCGGCTTCTGAAGGACGGCGCCGGTCGACTGGCCGACTACGAACTGCTGGAATTCCTGCTCTACGGCGCCAGCGTCCGCGGCGACACCAAGCCGCTGGCCAAGCGCTTGCTGCGCGGCTTCGGCGGGCTGCCGCAATTGCTCGCCGCCGATCCGGCGCGACTGGCGGAAATCGAGGGGATGGGCGAAGCCGGGATCGCGGTGCTGAAGGCCGTGCAGAGCGCCGCCCAGCGCCTGGCGCAAGCCGAGATCACGGAGCGGCCGCTGCTGACCGCCTGGCAGCAGGTGCTGGATTATTGTCGCCTCAAGCTGGGTCACGAGGACACCGAGCGGTTTCACGTCCTCTACCTCGACCGCAAGAACCGGCTGATCGCCGACGAGCCGCAGCAGGTCGGCACCGTCGATCAGGTCGCGGTCTACCCGCGCGAGGTGGTCAAGCGGGCACTCAACCTGGGCGCCACTGCGCTGATCCTGGTGCACAACCACCCCTCCGGCGACCCCACCCCCAGCCGCGCCAACATCGCCATGACCAACGACGTGGTGGCGGCGGCCAAGCCGCTTGGCGTCGTCGTGCACGACCATGTGGTGGTGGCACGCCACGGCGTGGCCAGCTTCCGTTCGCTCGGCTTGCTGTAGGCGTTGGCCGACCGCAATCCAGCGTTGCGGGGCCGGGGCCTTGCCGAGCCGCGGCGCCACCCCTAGTTATTGCCGACCTGAAGCAAAGGCAGGCCGCCAGAATGCCTCGCCCGCCAGCCGGATGGCGCCGCTGCCCGCGGGCGGCTGCGCGCCGATCCGGCCCATGACCGACGCCCGTTTGGCGCGCCGATCCGCATGAGGGCATCCACCCCGCTAGGGGGGCAGAATGCGCTGCTCGGGATCCTTTATATGTGCCTCGCCGCCTCGTTGTTCCCCTTCCTCAACGCTTCCGTCAAGCATCTGACGCAGCATTACCCGCTGTTCGAGGTCGCCTGGGTGCGCGGCCTCAGCCATTTCGTGTTCCTGGCGTTGTTTTTCTGGCCGAGGCACGGCTTCCGGCCATTCCGCAGCTACCGGCCGAAACTGCAGGCGCTGCGCTCCTGCGTCAGCCTGGTCTCCAACCTGTGCTATTTCGCGGCCATCAGCCGCCTGCCGATGACCGATGTCGCGGCCATCAGCTTCGTTTCGCCGTTCATCGTCACCGCGTTGTCGGTGCCGTTCCTGGGCGAGAAGGTGGGTTGGCGGCGCTGGGCGGCAATCGGCTGTGGCTTCCTGGGGGCGATGATCGTGGTGCGGCCGGGCGGTGCGGTATGGCACTGGGCGGTGTTCTTCGCCTTCGGCAGCGCCTTTCTCTATGCGGTCTACCAACTCTTGACGCGGCATGCCGCGCGCTTCGACAGTTCCGAGACCAGCGCGCTCTACACGACGTTGGCCAGCGTGCTGGTGTTGGCTCTTGCCATGCCGATGCTGTTCGAATGGCCGCGCAGCCTGGTCGATGGTCTGCTATTCCTGGGCTTGGGCCTGTTCGGCGGGCTCGGCCATTTCTGTGTCGCCAAGGCATTGCAATTGGCCGAGGCCTCGAAAGTCTCGCCGTTCAATTATGCGCAACTCGTTGGCACGGTGATCTTGAGCTACGTCGTGTTTGGCGATTTTCCGGACGCCTATGTCTGGTTCGGCTCGGCGATCATCGTGGCCAGCGGCCTGTACATCGCCGACCGTGAACGGCGGCTGGCGCGCCGGCGCGGAGCGGCCGGATGACGATGGTCGGCGGGCAGCGCCACGGCGCGCCCAAGCAGGACGTCCTGCGCGGCATTCTGCTGATGCTGGGCACGGCCTTGGTCTTTCCGCTGATGAATGCCTGCGGGAAGTTCCTGAACGCCGAGTATTCGCCGGTGGAAACCATCTGGGCGCGCAACTTGGGACACTTCATCCTGGTGGTGGCGATGTTCTGGCCGCGGTTCGGGCCGCGGCTGTTCGTCTCCCGGCAGCTGCCGGTGCAGTTGCTGCGCTCGGTGTTGATGGTTACCTCCACCACTTTGTTCTTCATCGCCATCACCGACGTGCCGTTGGCCGATGCCGCCGCGGTCGGCTTCACCGGCCCGCTGATGGTGACGGCGCTGTCGGTGCCGCTACTGGCGGAGAAGGTCGGCTGGCGGCGCTGGACGGCGGTGGTGGTGGGCTTCGTCGGCGCGCTGATCGTCATCCGCCCGGGCGGCGGCGGGGTGATGGAGGTCGGCTCGCTGCTGATTCTGATCAGCACCGCCTGCTATGCGCTCTACCAGATCTTCACCCGGCGCCTGGCCGCCTATGATTCGCCGGAGACGACGGTCACTTACAGCGTGCTGCTTGGCACCGTGCTGTTCTCCTTCGTCGTGCCGTTCTATTGGCAGACGCCTCAGAGCCTGCCGCATGTCGGCATGTTCTGCGCCATGGGCCTGCTGGGCGCCGCCGGTCACTTCCTGGTGGCCAAGGCCTTCATGTACGGGCCGGCGGCGGTGCTCTCGCCGTTCAACTACGCGCAGTTGATCGGCGCCACCGCGCTCGGCTATCTGGTGTTCGGCAACTTCCCGGACTTGTGGACCTGGGTGGGCGCTGCGGTGATCGTGGCCAGCGGGCTTTACATCGCCTATCGCGAGACCGTGGTGAAGCGCCGGTGACCCCGCCGGCTGCCGCGGCCCCGCGCCAGGACGCCCTGCTGGGCATCCTTTGCATGCTGACGGCGGTCTCGCTGTTCCCCTTCCTCAATGCGTCCAGCAAGTATCTGTCGGCGAGTTACGCCATTATCATGATCGTCTGGGCACGCAATGCCGGGCATCTGCTGTTCGCCGTGGCAGCGTTCATGCCGGGGCGCGGGTGTCGGCTGTTCACCACCCGCCGGCTAAAGCTGCAGATCGTCCGCTCGCTGCTGCTGCTGGCCTCGACCAGCATCTATTTCACCGCGATCAGCATGATCCCGTTGACCGAGGCGGCGGCGATCAGCTTCACCGGGCCGTTCATCATCACCGCGCTCTCCGTGCCGTTCCTGGGCGAGCGGGTGGATCTGCGCCGCTGGCTGGCCGTGGCAACGGGGTTCCTGGGCGCCCTAATCATCATCCGGCCCGGCGCCGGCATCCATCACTGGGGCACCTGGTTGATCGTCGCCAGCACGCTCTGTTCGGCCAGCTATCAGTTGCTGACCCGCAAGGTCGGCGCGGTCGATCCGCCCGAGACGACGGTTGTCTACAGCGCCCTGATCGGCAGTGCGGTGATGACCCTGCCGTTGCCCTTTGTGGTCGCCTGGCCGGCCGACTGGCTGAGCTGGGGCCTGTTTCTGGCCATGGGTGCGTTCGGCGGTTCCGGGCATTATTTCCTGGCGAAGGCCTATCGCCTGGCGCCGGCTTCGGTGGTCTCGCCCTTCAGTTACGCGCAACTGATCGGCACCGTGCTGCTGGGCTTCGTGGTGTTCGGCGACCTGCCGGACCGGTGGACCTGGATCGGTACCGCGGTGATCGTGGTCAGCGGCCTCTATATCGCTCGGCGCGAGGGCCGGGCGCGGCCGGGCTGAGGGCCGCCATGCCGCCCACCCAGTCGCATTTGATTCGGGCCATTCTGTTGGTCTGCGTTGCGGTCAGCCTATTCCCTTTCATGAACGCCGCGGCCAAGTTGCTGGCCCCCGACTATCCGCTGATCCAGATCATCTGGGCGCGCTTTGCCGGCCATCTGGCGCTCGCCATGCTGCTGTTCCTGCCGACGCGCGGCTGGCGGCTGTTCGCCACCACCCGGCCGCGCCTGCAGGTCGCGCGCTCGACCGCGCAGTTTTTCTCCCATGTCGCCTTCGTCTGCGGCCTGGTGCATGTGCCGCTCGCCACCGCCTCGGCGATCGGTTTCTCGGCACCGTTCGTGGTCACCGCGCTGTCCGTGCCGGTGCTGGGCGAGCGGGTCGGCTGGCGGCGCTGGACGGCGGTGATCGTCGGCTTCGGCGGGGTCATGTTCATCATCCGCCCGGGTGCGCCCGGCGAGTTGTGGGCGATGTTGTTGATCCTGCTGAGCGCGCTCTTCTATGCCAGCTACCAGGTGCTGACCCGCAAGGTGGCGCCGCATGACGATGCGATCACCAGCATCCTGTGGATGCCCCTGATCGGTGCCGTGCTGCTGACGGCGGTCGTCCCCGCCTATTTCGTGCTGCCGCGAAGCCTGCTGGACTGGCTGCTGTTCCTCAGCATCGGCAGCATCGGCGGCATCAGCCATTACATGCTGGTCTGGGCGCTGCGCCAGGCACAGGTCTCGATCCTGGCGCCGCTCGCCTACATGGAGCTGCTGACCGTGGTGGCGCTCGGCTATTTCGTGTTCGGCAACTTTCCCGATCCGTTGACCTGGATCGGCTTGGCGATCATCGTCGCCTGCGGCCTCTATATCGGCTATCGCGAGACGGCTCGGGCGCGCCAGGCCGCGCTGGCCGGGCGGCGGCCGTGACGCCGGCGGTTGTCGATGTTAGACAGGGAAGCGCGATGCCAACGCTGCGCCACCCGCTGATCCATCCTTTCGCCGGCTGGGACATCAACCGGCTGGTAGCGGCGCGCGCGGTCAACCGGGCCCGGCATCCCTTCCTGATCTGGGAGCCATTCGCGGGCGGCGGCGAGAGCATCACGTATGCCGACTTCGCCGACCGGGTGGCGCGGCTGGCGGCGGGGCTGGTGCATCGCGGCGTCAAGCCGGGCGATTTCCTGCTGATCCACCTGGACAATTGTCTCGAATTGCTGGTCGCCTGGTATGCCTGCGCGCGGGCGGGTGCCATCGCGGTCACCACCAACGCCCGTTCGAGCGCCGACGAACTCAGTTATTTCGCCGCCCATTGCGGCGCCGTCGCCGGCATCACGCAGCCACGGTTCGCCGAATTGGTGAACGGCGCCTGCCACGACCTGAAATGGCTGGCGGTGACCGAGACCGATAACGGCGAACCGGCCCCGACGGCCGCGGGCGACCGGTTCGCCCGGCTCTATCGCGAAGCCGACAAGGCGCCGGCGCGGCCGGCCGATCCGCTGGCGCCGGTCGGCGTGCAGTACACCTCCGGCACCACCTCGCGGCCCAAGGGAGTTTTGTGGACGCATGCCAACGCCCTGTGGGGTGCCCGGGTCAACGCCACGCATCAGGACTTGCGCGCCGACGATGTGCATCTGACCGTGCTGCCGCTCTTCCACACCAACGCGCAAGCCTATTCGGTCGCCGCCGCGCTCTGGGTTGGCGCGACGGCGGTGATCCAGCCGCGCTTTTCCGCCAGCCGGTTCTGGCCGGTCGCCCTGCGCCATCGCTGCACCTGGGCCTCGCTGGTGCCATTCTGCGTGCGCGCGCTGATGGACCAGCCGGTGCCGCCCCGGCACCACTTCCGGCTCTGGGGCAACGCCCAATGCGAGCCGCCGACGGACCGCTTCTTCCATGTCAAGACGATCGGCTGGTGGGGCATGACCGAGACCATGAGCCACGGCATCGTCGGCCTGCCGCAGCACGACAATCGCCCGCTCAGCATGGGCAAGGCGGCGCCCGAATATGGCATCGCCGTGCTGGACGATTCCGGACGCCCGGTCGCGCCCGGCGCCAGCGGGCACTTGCGGGTGCTGGGTGTGCCGGGGCTTTCGCTGTTCAAGGAATATCTCAACAATGCCAAGGCCACTGCCGACAGTTTCGACGAGGCCGGCTGGTTCATCACCGGCGACCGGGTGACGCTGCACGAGGACGGCTTCCTCAGTTTCGCCGACCGCGACAAGGACATGCTGAAGGTGGGCGGCGAGAATGTCGGGGCCAGCGAGATCGAGCGCGTCATTCTGAGCGTCGGCGGGGTGCGCGAGGCGGCAGTGGTGGGCGAGCGCCACCCGATGCTGGACGAGGTGCCGGTGGCCTTCGTGCTGCCGGACGGCGAGCCGCCGCAGGCCAGCCCGGAACTGGTCGATCGCGTACTGGCGGCCTGCCGGCGGCATCTGGCCGATTTCAAGGTGCCACGCCAGGTGGTGCTGGTCGACAGCCTGCCGCGTTCGACCCTGGAAAAGGTGGCCAAGGCGGAATTGCGCCGCCGTTTGGCGGAAGGCGGGGCAGGCCGATGATCCCGCGTTACTCCCGGCCCGAGATGGCGGCGATCTGGGCGCCGGAGACACGCTTTCGCATCTGGTTCGAGATCGAGGCGCACGCCATGGACGCGCAGGCGGCCCTCGGCGTGGTGCCGGCCGAGGCGGCGCGCGCGGTGTGGGAAAAGGGCAAGTTCGAGATCGCCCGCATCGAGGCGATCGAAGCCGAGGTCAAGCACGACGTCATCGCCTTCCTCACCAACCTGGCCGAGCATGTGGGGCCGGCGGCGCGGTTCGTGCACCAGGGCATGACTTCCTCGGACGTGCTCGATACCTGCTTCAACCTGCAATTGGTGCGCGCCGGCGACCTGCTGCTGGGCGACCTCGATCGGCTGCTGACGGTGCTGCGCCGCCGCGCCTTCGAATTCAAGGACACCGTCTGCATCGGCCGCAGCCATGGCATCCACGCCGAGCCCACCACCTTCGGCCTGAAGCTGGCGCAGGCCTTCGCCGAATTCCAGCGCAACCGCGCCCGCCTGGCCGCCGCCCGGGCGGAGATCGCGACCTGCGCCGTCTCGGGCGCGGTCGGCACCTTTGCCAACATCGACCCGGCGGTCGAGGCGCATGTCGCCAAGGCGCTGGGCCTGGCCGTGGAGCCGATCTCGACGCAAGTCGTGCCGCGCGACCGCCACGCCATGTTCTTCGCCACCCTGGCGGTGGTGGCCAGTTCGATCGAGCGGCTGGCGACCGAGGTCCGCCACTTGCAGCGCACCGAAGTCGGCGAGGCGGAGGAGTATTTCGCCGCCGGCCAGAAGGGTTCGTCGGCCATGCCGCACAAACGCAACCCGATCCTGGCGGAAAACCTGACCGGGCTTGCGCGCTATGTGCGCGGGCTGGCGCTGCCGGCGCTGGAGAACGTGGCGCTCTGGCACGAGCGCGACATTTCGCATTCCAGTGTCGAGCGCATGATCGGACCCGACGCGACAGTGACGCTGGATTTCGCGCTGGTGCGGCTGGCCGGCCTGATCGACCGGCTGCTGGTCTATCCGGAGGCGATGCGGCGCAACCTCGACCGGCTGGGCGGGCTTATCCATTCGCAGCGCGTCATGCTCGCGCTGACGCAGGCCGGCATGGCGCGCGAGGCGGCTTACTCGGCGGTGCAGCGCCACGCCATGGCGACCTGGCAGGAGGGCGGCAGTTTCCTCGACCGGCTGGCCGGCGACAGCGAGGTCACGCGGCACCTGGACCGCGCGCAGCTAGCGGCGGAATTCGATCTGGCCTACCACCTCAAGCATGTGGCGACGATCTTCGGCCGGGTGTTCGGGCCGGGCGCGGCGGTCGCCGCGTCCGCCGCCTGAGCCGTCGGCTCAGGCCCGGGGGCCCAACGCCACGCGGGGCACGCTTTCCCAGGCCTCGCCCACCGCCAGCAGGCAGGACAGCCCATTGGCGCCGGTGACGATGATCGTCCAGCTGCCGGTCTCCGAGGTCAGGATTTCCAGCACGCCGCCGTTGCTGGCCAGGCCCAGCGCGGTCGGCGTTTCCTTGTGCTCGGCCGAGAGCCGGCCCAGCACCGTGTCGCGTTCGCCGCAGAACATTTGAGCGGTGGCGGAGCCGGCGGCCGCGAAGGTCGCCAGCGCCGCCGCGAAAACCGCGGTCAGGATACGCATGGCACCCTCCTTCCATCCTCAAACCGAGCACGGCGGGATAGCCGTCGCTCGAGCATCGCCTTTGGTCGGTTAACGGCCGCTTGCGAGCCATCCACCTTCAGATACGGTTAGGCACGATTATCCCGAAGTGCGCGCCGTCACCGGCCGGCGACCGCTCGTGGATCGTCCGACACGGATGCCACCCAACCGTTGGGGCGGTCGATCCAATGCATCAATGGGTTAGTGGTTCGATGGAACCGCCGCCTGGGAGCCAAGCGTCGGCAGCGAACCACATGTTTCGCCATTTGACAGGCCGCGGTGGCGCCCCTAATGAACTCGGACGCGGCCAAGAACCGCCGCGGAGGGATGGCCGAGCGGCTGAAGGCGACGGTTTGCTAAACCGTTATACGGGGTTAACTCGTATCGAGGGTTCGAATCCCTCTCCCTCCGCCATCCTCCCCGACGTCAAAATTCTCTCCGCCCCCGCGGCCGCGCTCAAAAGCCGCTGCGGCGCAACCGTTTCGCGACGGGGCTGTTGACCGACCTGTCGCCGAAACCACCGTTTTCCGTCTCTCCGCGCCCCGAACTCTCCAAAGCTCCTGACTGCCTGTGGATAAGTCAGGAGGTCGTAAGGCGTTGAAGGACAATGGAGATCCGGTTTGAGCCGGTTTTGGTTTGGACGGCCGGCGATGGTCGTCCATGGGCACCTCCTCTTGGGGTGCGTAGACAGCTTCGTGGGGCGCGGAAGTCGAGGGGGACGCTATTTGCCGCCTAAATATGCTCGCTGCGCTCCATCGATGAAGGGTCCTGCCAGTCGTGTTTCTGTCCGCCATGCCCTGGTTCTCCACGTTCGGCCCCGCCGCCAGCCGGCGGTCGCCACGGCGGAAAATCTCGGCCGATCAGGGCGCGGCCGGAAGACGGGCGCCGGGACGACGCTCACCAGCAGGTTGGCCCAACGCAAGCCCGGCCGGGGCGCGGGCGCATCCGCTCGACCGACCGAAGCCGCTGCGTCGGCGCCGCCCGGTGGGCGGCCGTCATGCCTGGGGCGCGCGGATCCGGGCGATTGCGGGACGACCATCGCACGCAGTTTCGCATTCGGCGCGAGGACACCGTGGAAGCGGATCAAGTGAAGACGCGGGCGGGGCACCAGGGCTGCCAGGCGTTCCATGAAGTCGATCGGCGTCATCTCGAGATGGGTGGTGCCGTCGCGCCAGGGTGTCTTGAGTTCGAACGTCACGCGCGCGGCGCCGTCCCAGCTCAACTGGTCGTCGGCGAAGGCCGGGCGCGTGACGTAGCGGCACAGGCGCGCCAGCCGGAAGCGATCCCCGGCCCGGCAGCGCGTCGGCGGCCGCGCCGATCGTGCCGCGCCGCGCGCCGCCTCAGAAGGTGGCGCCGGCGCCGGGGCCCGCGCTCGACCGGGCGCGCGCCTGGCTCGCGGCAGCGAAGCGGCCGGTCGCCGTCGTCGGCCTCGAGACCCTGGCGCACGGCGCCGAGGAGGCGGTGCGCGACTTCGTCCATCGACACCGCCTCCCGACGATCACGACCTACAAGGCGAAGGGCGTGCTCGACGAGTCGTGCGATCCCTGGAGCCTGGGCGGGGCGGGCCTGTCGCCGGTCGCCGACCGCACGCTGCTGCCGCTGCTGCGCGACGCCGATCTGGTGCTGCTGCTGGGCTACGACCCGATCGAGCAGCGCATCGGCTGGCGCCAGCCCTGGGACGCGGAGGCGCGCGTCGTCGAACTCACCAGCCAGGCCAACACCCATTACATGCACCAGGCGGCGCTGAGCTTCGTGTGCGATGTCGGCGCCGGCGTCGCCGCGCTGGGCGCCGGCGTCGCCGGCGGCTCGACCTGGGCCACGGCCGAGATCGCCGGTATCCGCGGCAGGCTGCGCGCGGCCTATCGCCCCGACGAGGCCTGGGGCCCGGCCGCGATCTGCGACGTGGCGCGCCGCGTGCTGCCCGCCGACACCATCGCCACCGTCGATGCCGGTGCGCACCGCATCCTGTTCAGCCAGGTCTGGGACTGCCGCAATCCGCGCACGCTGCACCAGTCGACCGGCCTGTGCACCATGGGCTGCGCGCTGCCGCTGGCCGCGGGCGTCAAGCTCGCGGCACCCGGGAGCACGGTCGCGTGCTTCGTCGGCGATGGCTGCTTCGAGATGGTGCTGGGCGAGCTCGCCACGCTGCGCGACCGGCGGCTGCCGGTGATCTTCGTCGTCTTCGTCGATGCGAGCCTGGCGCTGATCGAACTCAAGCAGCGCGGCTCGCAGATGCGCAATGTCGGCGTCGATTTCGGCGGCACCGACTTCGCCGCCGTCGCCCGCGCGATGGGCGGCGAGGGCCACGACGTGCGCGAGCGCGCCGGCCTCGAGAGCGCGCTCGCGCGCGCCCTTGCCGCCGACCGCTTCACCGTCATCGCCTGCCACATCCCGCCACGCAGCTACGACGGTCGCATCTGACGCGGCAACCCGGGACGGCGGCAACCCGGGACGGAGCCCGGCTTACGCCCCTCGTCCCGGTTCCTGTTCAGGCCGTCCGGATGAAGCTCGACACGGGCCAGCGCGGGCTCGGGGCGATCACGTCCGGGCAATAGCCGATCCGCGCCAGCATCTGCACGGTGCCGCCTTCGGGTGCCAATCGCCGATGGACCTCGTCGTACAGGCGTTTCATCTCGGGGAATTCCTGCAGCGCCTGGCTCATCGGCTGGAAGGCGAGTCCCATGGCCGTGGCCGCGAGATTGACGCGTAGCCAATCCGCGCCGACCGCCAGCTGTTCCTGACGGCTGTTGCCGGGCGTCACGAGCCAGACATATCCCATCCCGGTCCTGGTGTTCGCCGTCGTGGCGTCGATGGCGCCCTTGTAGGCGAACGACGACGTGTCCAGGGATGCTTCGCGGCTCATGAGCCCGGCGAGCCTGAGCATCTCCATCATCGGACCGCCGAGATCGATCCCGTCGGGGTTCGCGTCGATCTCGCGCCGTCCGATCCTGAACAGATCGACGCTTTCGCGATACGCCCGGGGGGTCCCGAACTCGATCTCGAAGGCCTCGGTGGTCAGACGGCGCCAGAATTCGATGTCGGCCGTCGCCACGCTGCCGCCGAACCGTGCGCCCGGCCGCGCCTGGTTCGCTAGGCTGGCGATCGCCGCGGGGGCCACGCTGCGCTTGGTGTCGAAGGGCTCCTTCGTCGACCGGCGTGTGCGCGCGTGGGCGAAGAGCGGATCGCGCGCGACGCCCTGGTCTCGCGCGAACACGATCCGGGCGATGGGACTGGCATCGAGTGCTTGCGGATTTGCGCCATCGGGGAAGGGGGTGATCGCGGTTCGATAGCCATCCTGGGCCGCCGCCATCCGCATGAGCTCGAGGAAACATCCGAGCCCGATCGTGATCTGGCGCCCATACGGATCGGTGTGCGGGAGAAGCCGATCGAGACGCGCATGCAGCGTGACCTCGTTGGGTGTGCGGCAATCGGCGAGCCAGGGCTGGCGATTATGCGGGTTGGGCGCCAGCAGCGCCCAGGACAGGGCGCGCAAGCGCGGGTCCTGCGGGGCACCGGCCTGCGACCACGGCAGGAGTGCGGTCGCGGGATCGCGCGTCACCTCCCAACCGACATAAGCCGAGGCGGCGGCGACCGCGCCGCCACCGATCAGAGCCAAGGTATTCCGACGGGAAATCGACATGACATCATCCGAGTTGGAGGTGGGGAATCGGGGTTTGCGCTCGCATCCCCCTAGGGCGGCACGTGGATGGCGCGGTTTGCGACAGCAGACGGCTTGATCTGGACATTGTCACAACGTATCCATGAGCTTTTATTGTGACGACGTCAAGATTGTTGAACGATTATCCTTCCCGTGCGTGCCGCGCCTCTCGCGCGATAATCCCCGTGCCGCGGATGGGGCGGGGCGAGTCGACCGAGGGATCTTTGGTCAGAACCGGAGCGGGCCTGGAATGAGCGAGACGATCGAAGCCCAGGAGCGGGTGACCGCGCCGCGGCCCTACCATCATGGCGATCTTGCCCGCGTCCTTGCGGAGGCCGCCGCGGCGCTGGTGCGCGAAACGGGCGTCAACGGCTTCTCGTTGCGCGAATGCGCGCGCCGCGCCGGGGTCGCGCATTCGGCGCCGGGCCATCATTACGGCGACGTGACCGGCCTGCTGACGGAGGTCGCCGCGCGCGGCTTCCTCGATCTGGCACGGGCGCTGGCCAGCGCCTGCTCAGGCACCAGCGGTGCGCCGGTGCTGGCGCGGCTCGCGCGCCGCTATGTCGATTTCGCGCTGACCGATCCGATCATCTTCGGCCTGATGTTCCATTCCGATCGCGTGAACCGCGGCAGCCCGCGCTTCCAGCGGGCGGGCGAGGAGGCGTTCGCGCAATTGGTCAGGGCCGTTGCAGAAGCGCGCGGCCAGCCCACCGCCGACGCGGATGCCCTGCGTTTCGCCTGGGCTTCGATGCACGGCATGGCGATGCTGCTGATCGACGGGCCGCTGGTTCCTGCGGGCGGCAACCGGCGCGGCGGCGCGGCCGACCTCGCGACCGGCACCATCGAGCGGATGGTCTTCGCCGTCACCCGCTTCGACGGCCAGCGCAAGTCCCGATCCGGCTGAGGCTCGATAGGAAAAACAAACGCCATCCGGCCTTGCCTGTCAAATGTCGATGCGGAGGCGGGTTCGG
>Ga0194132_10007067_pt1 | contig 16991 bp, 13 predicted proteins | sample TA2KigOf80mmetaG_FD_148612 | JGI IMG/M metagenome (GOLD analysis project Ga0194132, IMG submission 148612) | Freshwater microbial communities from Lake Tanganyika, Tanzania - TA2015054 Kigoma Offshore 80m | ecosystem: Environmental > Aquatic > Freshwater > Lake | place: Tanzania: Lake...
GAGTGAGACGAATGGATATATATATAGGTATCTGGCAACCCAACCACTACTTCATCCCCAGCCATTTACCGAGTTTCATTCGCCGCCCACCCCGCGACAACGGTATGCCCGTCTTCTTCGACACTCGCCTCTTGGCTTTAGTCACCCCAATCGCACGCTTCCACGAAAACGATAAACCAGGACCAAGTTTCATACAGCCTCCCGAATCAACCCCAACCTAGTTCACTAACCACAACCACAAATATCACGAGTGGATCAACCTGCGCACCAACCCAAACCCCCGCCGAAGTTCGGGTAATCACTGATTTACGTTTGAAATAAATTGATACGACTATTTTTCGATTTCAATCAGATCGCTACGACCACATTGGTACTCTGTCGAGGCCAGTTTTTACCCAATTTTCCGAGAGTAAAACCATGGCGACACTTTTAATCCAATCCTCTCGACTAATGATCTCCGCAGCAGTCCACTTCGCACGAGTCTTTATCGTCTGATTGAGGCTGTAATTCGAGTCGTTAATGCCCCACCTTCGGGGACCTGCTCCTGTCAATTTAACTGGCCACTCAGAATTTCGGATTGTGCGATTGAGCGAACGCTCCAGAAGCGTCAAGTTACCCCAGTTATACACGTAGTCCTCGTAAACATTCCCGGCTTCGTCTGGTACGTCCGGACTAGCAACTGCTGAATACCAGTGATTTCCATTACTACCTGGCTGTTGAGGCGCGAGATGCTCAATTTCAGCAGTTTCAGCTATATCTCCACCACGTGATTTCTCAATTCGTATCAACAAATACTTTTGCAGAGCGGGTGAATCATTATCGGTGAACTTAATGAATTTTTCATCTAGTGGTGCTTTGGCTAGAAGATTGTTAACAATTGACATACAGTTCGTCGTAATGGGATTTGCCTTCAACATATGCAGCTGTTGCTGATATATCGTCTCCAATTCTTGTGCGTTCCCTCCAGTAGCTATCCAACGGTATGAAAGGTTCTCAATCGCACGTGTTAACCGTTGTTGATCCTGAAGCTCGAGCTCCAATTCGAGCATCCCAAGCAGAAACACTCGATGAGTTTGACTATACAAACTCATTCTGTTGAAAGAATCCCGTAGCTTTTGGTCGGGATGCAAACTAGGTGCAAGAAGATTCGAGTAGTTAGATGCAGCTATTTCAATGTGACCTAAATTCTTGACTGCTCCTCCGGGCTGTAATCGTTGAACTTGATTCTTAAACTCACTAAAAATCTTTCGATTTTCCACTTTCGCCGTCGTCCTGGTTAACAAGAAATGGCGCAAAAACTTAGTGAAATCGAAGTCGCCAAGCGAAGTCATCGCGTCATCCCATCGAGCAATCGCACCATCAATAGTTTCTGCAGAACCTTGACGAATCTCATCGAGAGTAAACGTCTTGAGTAGATCACCAGGATTGAGACGCAAACCTCGGTCGTTCAAACTTTCAAAAAGTGTGTAGGCGTCATCCTCAGAGATGAGAACCATCGTGTGAATCTCAAAGTTTCTTGTCAATGCATGAAAAATACTCTCAACAAAGAGTGTTTTTTCGTTGTCAGTTGGCTGGGCAGAAATCTTGGTTTTAAGGCTCTCCTCAATTTGTAGATAGGCGGCGCGTAACTCCTTAGTGTGTTTTCGGTCCGCATCGCTTAATCCACCGCCACGTTTTCGGATCGGTTGTCTCTGGATATTTTCACCGCCACTTGGATTTGGTCTCGTTGGATCCGCGATGATTCGTTCAGAAAGAACAGTATTAATCAAATAGCTGCCAACAAATCGAGGTTCGCTGAACCTGGGTGACAGAAATAGTGAATTACGAATTCCGGGCGTGAGTTCATATTGCGATGGCAAGCCTAGATTGACAAATTTTTGTGTTAGCTGTAAAGCTTGATCGCGAAGTACAGCAAGCATGATCACGGCCGTCGTAATACGCTGTTGTCCATCAATTAGTTCAAAATTGAGCTTCGAAGGGTCTTTTTGAAGAACAACAACCGGACCCCAGAAGTGACCATCTGAGGTAGCCGCCGAGGAGTAAATGTCAGAAAGAAATTGCGAAACTTCAATTTTGGTCCAAGAAAAGTTTCTTTGAAACGCAGGCACAGAGACTTTTGAAGTTGGCGCCAACAGAGTCTCTAATGAGTTTGCGCCGACTGTTAGCTGCATTGCTCAGATGGTATCAGTTTCGGATAGTTTTAGAAATTGCCAACGACAATAAGACAGTTCGAGATATCGACTCACCTTCGTTGCAATCGTTTTCTCAACTGGTTTAACGACAATGCTTTGTTTCTATTTGAGTGAATAATCATGTGGCAATTCGCGCAGACTACGGCAAGTTCCGAAAGCTTCGTTTCCGTAGGTTGATCCATATCTTTAAGTTGTTTCTTGTGATGCACTACTAAGCAATGTTTACCAAGGCCGCCAGCCTTCTTCCCAAAGTTAACGTTGCAACCTTCGCAACGATCACCAGAACGCTGAATGGCTGCTTGTCTCAGCCCATTGTTACGCGACCGCGACCGAGATTCGGTCAATATTCCTTCAACGGCACGATCGACGTCACTTAACGGCTTGCCTCGCGCCACTCGCCATAGATTCTTTACAAATTTCTCATCAACTACTTTGCCAGTCCTTGGCACTTTAAATCCCGTAACAGCAAAAACATCATCGCCTGAAATTGGTTTGTCTAACATGCGATCCCAGCCCCGAATAGTCTCAACGCCCTTCCAACCACCAGCCCGCGGTGTACTCCAATTTGATGTCACGGTTCCCCACCCGACATATGTGTTATCTGAACCGCCGACGAATATTAGATAGCGATCACCTTTTGCAGCTTCTTCGGGTAGCCACAACGGCACTTCGTCCGGTTTGCTTGTAGGCCGGCCATTCGCCCGCCACTTAATATACGCGCGGCTGTTAGAAGTGAAGCAGATAAGTGTTTTCATTAAGTCAATCCATCAGCAGCCAAACAATTTACGCACCAAAAATACTGAAAACTAATAACCGAGATATTTTCCACATCAGCCAAAATTTCGTCGACACATCTCACGCTGCATCTCCGTCATATGTCTGTTCGAAGATGCGATGTGTGAGCCACGCTTTGAAGCTGTCGTTGTCCATGAACTGCTTGAACAACTCGCCATCGTCATTCATGATTGACACGATCGCCTGCATCAGTGCTTTGTCGTGCTCGACTCGCGCGTTTTGCTTGTCTGAGTTCTTCTTCGCATTCTGATAGGCCTCGTTCGCGTTCACCATCTTCGGTAAATTGTCAGTGATGATTCTGCCAATCCGATCTCGATCGGTCCACGGGATGTTTCCGAACAGTTCGTTGAAAGACTTGATTATGTTTGACAACTTGTCGAGCTCTGGTAGGGGTTTACCTCCCGCGCCACCGGCTGGCACGGGCTCAAGAGAGCCGTCTTCGTCTGGCAAAAGCACTTTGGCCGCGGTCAACTTTTCGGCACGATAGCTGTCCATGTCGATCGCTTCGAGAATGCCCTTCGATAGATCCAGCCCTTTGGGTTCAGGAAGCTTTGCCACGAGCAGATTCAAGAAGATGGACAGCTTCTCCCAGTCGGCGTTTGTGTACGGAAGGATAGATGCGAGGAAGTCATAGGTACGGAGGAACGACTTTGCTCCGCCTTTGAACTTCACTTGTGCGTCTTCATCAAGATCATTTACGTACCGAGCAGAGCACACATCCAAGATCGGATCGAGCTCGATTCGCGCAGCATTTGCGAGGAACAGCTTCACGAACTCACTCACCTCGGTCTGCCGGTAGACCTCGGCGCCATCGAGTTGTGCCTTCAGGTCATGGAGCTTGTTTGCATCAGTCTCGTCAGCGAGGATTGTTGTGCGGTAGTACGGCGCAAACGAGTCGCGGATTCCGTCGATGTCGTTCTGGAAGTCAAGCACGAACACGTCATGTTTCTTCGGGTGCGCACGGTTGAGTCGTGACAAAGTTTGCACAGCCTTCACGCCTGACAAGACCTTGTCGACATACATCGTGTGCAACAAGGGTTCGTCGTAACCGGTCTGAAACTTGTCAGCACACACAAGGAAGCGATACGGATCGTCTTGAATGCGTGCGGCGATGTCGCCTGATGGGAAACCGTTCAGTGATGACTCCGACACCTGGGCACCGCCATAGTTATGCTCACCAGAGAATGCGACAATCGCTTTGTACTGATCGCCGTTCTCAGCGAGGTATTTCGAGATTGCGTGATAGTACTGAATCGCGCGCTTGATGCTGCCGCACACCACCATTGCGCGCGCCTCACCGCCGATCTTGCGAAGTGCAATGACTTGCTCCAAAAAGTGCGACGCCATGATCTCAGCTTTCACAGAGATCGCGTGATCGTGGCCTTCGACAAACGCGCGTAGCTTCTTCTTGGCTCGCTTCGTGTCGAACTCTGGATCGGCTTCAACAGTCTTGACGAGCTTGTAGTAGCTCTCCACCGGCACGTAGCAACCCAACACGTCAAGGATGAAGCCTTCATCAACGGCTTGCTTCATTGTGTATGAGTGGAACGGTTTGTGCTTCACAACGCCGTCTTCAGTGAACGGCGTACCGAACATTTCGAGCGTCTTGTTCTTCGGCGTTGCAGTGAACGCGAAGTACGAAGCATTCGTGGCCATCTTGCGACCCTCCATCACTTTGTTGATGATGTCTTCGTCGGTGTTGTCGCTCTCCGGCGACTCTTCATCTTCGAAACCTGGAAGCGGCAACGGCGCCTCAGCACCTTCAACTTCCTCGGCATTGACAACCTTCTTGGCCTGCAACGAGCGCGACAATGCTGTTGCTGTCCGTCCACTTTGACTTGAGTGTGCTTCGTCAATCACGATGCCAAACGTTCGCCCGCGATGCTCGTCGCCGATCGCATCAAGAATGTAGGGAAACTTCTGCACGGTAGTGATGATGATCTTCTTGCCGTCTGTGATCATCTCACGAAGGTCCGAAGACTTCTCCGCATGACCGACCATCGAACCAACTTGTGCGAACTGCTTGATGGTGTCGCGAATCTGCTTGTCGAGGATCTTGCGGTCGGTCACCACGATCACCGAGTCGAATACAGGCTTTGTGTCGCCCTCTGTTTCACGTTCGATACGCACCAGTTGGTGCGTTAGCCAGGCGATCGAGTTTGACTTACCGCTACCAGCGGAGTGCTGAATGAGGTACTTCTTCCTTGAACCATTTGCTTGAACATCGGCAAGCAGCTTCCGAACCACATCAAGTTGGTGATAGCGCGGGAAGATTTGTGAGTACTTCTTGCGCACTTTCTTCGTCTTGCGGTCAATGACCTCTTCTTCGACAGTCTGTGCGTAGTTCTGAATGATGTTCGTCAAGCTGTCCGCTGTGAGAACTTCTTCCCAAAGGTAAGACGTCATGATGCCGTTCGGGTTCGGCGGGTTGCCCGCACCATCTTTGTAACCCTTGTTGAACGGGAGGAACCACGACGACTTGCCCTCGAGCTTGGTGCAGAACTGAATCTGCTGGTCATCTACAGCAAGGTGTGCGATGGCGCGCTTGAACTGAAAGACGAGTTCGCGCGGGTCGCGGTCGTTCTTGTACTGCTCAATCGCATCTTTCACGCTCTGCTTCGTGAGCTTGTTCTTCAACTCGATCGTGAAGACAGGCAGACCGTTGATCATGAGACACACATCAAGAGACAACAGCGTGTCGGTCGGGCTGTAGTGCAACTGACGGACCGCAGTGAAGCGGTTCGCTTCGTAGTTCTCTTTTGCCTTGGCGTTGCCGGGTGACGGCGCCCCGAAGAACATGTCAATGTGATATGGGCCGTGCTTCACACCAGTGCGCAGCACGTCGATGATGCCGCGGCCCGTGATCTCCTTGGCGATTCGGTCAAGAGACTTGTTTCGTGTCGCGGTGTCGTTAGAGAGGTCGAGTTGAATCTCAATTGCCGGCTGAGTGGTGCGCAAGAAAGTGCGCAGTTGCTCGAGATCGAGTCCGAACTTCGGCACGAAGTCCACAGCATTGCCTCGAGTCCATCCGCGTTCACAAAGGCCCTCAACAAGGAGCGCCTCGAGACCCTTCTCGCTGGTGTCAGTCGTCATCAGTTGCCTCCTCGTCGTCACCATTCTCGCCTACAGCGACTGTTGAAAATTCCATTGGGTCAATCTCTGGGAGCGTTGCTGCTTCGTCACGAACATCCAGCTTTCCAGTCACGACATCAGAGATGAGGCGTGTTCGGTACTCCTTGAGGAGTGCCATCTCTGCGTTCACGGCGTCCATGGCAGCGTCGATGGCTGAAGTTCGTTCGCCAATTCGACGCGCGATCTCGCACTGCTCTTCGAGTGGCGGCACGGGGATCAACACCGACTTGACGTCCTGTAGCGAGAGGTCCCACTGCCCCACACGAACCCCGCGGGAGGCCCGAGCGAACTGGTCCCTCATTTGCGGGCTGCGGAAAAGCAGGTTCATGTACTCAGGATCTGTCTCGCCTGCAAGTGAGAAGACGAAGTACGCGGGGCTAACGATGCCGTCCATCCGAGCGATCCCGGCTGAGCCCGACCATGCCTTCATCTTGTTGATGACCAGGTCGCCAGTATGAACCACCTTGTAGTTGGAAAGGTCCTCTGGGATGAAGTTGTGGTTGTCCGCCTTATCGAGACTGCGCACGATCACTCCCGCAGACCGCACTACGGAGAGAAGTGGTAGATCGGGACGGTTTCGCTCGGCACGAGGTCGCAATAGACCGCGGAGCGAGATGACGGACCATGCGGAAGGGATCACACCGAGTTCTATGGTCGTTCCCTGGTCACCCGGTCTCACCTCACCAAGAACTGAGTCACCGATGACAGCTGTCTTCGCCTCGCGGAGCTTTGCCAGCACTTCGCTCTTTCCCGCGATCGCCTTTGCGATCCGCAGCTCAGCGTGGTCCAGGTAGCGGACGATGAGCGTTTGTTCTTCCAGTGGCGGCACAGGGATAGGGATGTGCTTGATGTGCTTGAAGTCAAGGTTCTGTCGAAGCCCCGAACCGAATCCGTAGAAGACCTTCATGAAGTCGTACGCAGCCAGCATGTACGCGGCGAAGCGGTGGTCCATGCCATTCTGCGGCCTCACTGCGATGTAGGCAGAAGTGATGATCCCACGGAAATGGGACTGACCGATTCGCAGACTCGTCTGATCATTCTGCAGATCGGTCGGACGAATGACGATGTCGCCCGGTTCGAGAATCTGGTAGGTCTCGAAGCTCTCGGGAACGAGACCGCGCAACTTCTCTTCCGGCTTGATGACTACGCGGCCATAGCTGAGCGAGAGAACCTGTTTCTCAACAAGACCCTTGTTGCTGCTCTTGTTCTCCTTGAGTCGAGTACCCAGAGCAGTAGTTTCCCAACGCTCTGGAAGTCCGCCAACCCACTGGAGAACCCGGTCGTCGCTGGATGCGGCACTCACGCACGCCCTCCGAGTGCTTCCATCACGAGGCCGTCGCTTTCGTGCATCACACGCTTGATGTCTGCCTCGATCTCTGCGAGCGGTCGCAGCTGAACGGGCTTGTAGAAAACCTTGGTGAACGAGATCTCATACCCGATCTTCTCCGAGTCCCGATCCACCCAGGCATCAGGTGCGTAGGGGACCACTTCCCGGGTGATGAACGCATCAACACCGCCGGTCTCGAGGAGAGGCACCTGCTCAAAGTCGCTCAGGTCGGCGTCGGCCTCGTACTCGACCGTCATCTTCTTGCCGGCGACTTCGACCTCGAAGAACCCGCCGAGTGGATCGGCGGACACCTTCTCGGGCTTGGACACTATCTTGATCACCTTTGGAGCATCGGAGTCCGTCCAGGAGAGGCCACGCAACAAAGCCTTGCGGTCCCCGGCGGCGAGCTTCTCATCCCACGACTTCAGGGCCGTATCAACCTTCTCGACGAACTCGTTGTGATCATCGAAGCGCTTGGTGCCGAGCTCCTCGGCCAGACGTTTGCCGAGAACCCAGAGACGATGGTCCCTGGCCCACTTCTTCCCGTTCAGTAGCCGCTTCAGCACAGCGACACTCACCGAGCCGGTCTCCTCGTCCTCATCAGAGCTCTCAAGGTGAGTCTTCACCTGCTCCTCGACGCTTTCGAAGTCAGAGAACACGGCCTCACCGACAACGGAATGGATCTCCCGGCGGAGCTGCTCGTCACCAGACGCCCAGCGAAGACGCTCAACAATCTCGTCGCTGAGCTGGCTACGAAGCCGCAGCGGACGCTCGACTTTCACCTTGCGATACCCGAACGCGTCATTCGTAAAGATGCGCGACTCATCGGTATCCGTGAAGGCGGTGTAGACGTCCATGATGCACTCGAGATCGGCGGTGGAGAGTTCACAGTTCTTGTCACCGAGGTTCTTGCGCAGAGGAGTGAACCACCTGGACGCATCGATGAGCTGAACCTTGCCCCGCCGATGCACAGCCTTCTTGTTTGCGAGCACCCAGATGTAGGTGGCGATTCCCGTGTTGTAGAACATCTTCTCCGGGAGCTGAATGATCGCTTCGACGAGATCGTTCTCGAGGATCCAGCGGCGGATGTTGCTCTCACCTTGTCCGGCATCTCCAGTGAACATTGATGAGCCTGAATGGATCTCTGCGATTCGACTGCCAAGCGGCGTGTCGTGCTTCATCTTTGACACCATGTTCGCGAGGAACAGCATCTGACCATCACTCGATCGCGTGATCAGCGAGTACTCAGGGTCACCGGCGTGATTCACAATGAAGCGTGGATCGGTAATACCACCTTTGCCGCCCATGTTCTCCAAGTCGGTCTTCCAGCTCTTGCCGTATGGAGGGTTAGAGAGCATGAAGTCGAAAGTTTTACCGCGGAACACATCATTCGAGAGTGTCGAGTACTCAGCACCACCAAAGATGTTGTCGGCTTCTTCTCCTTCACCTGAGAGCAGCAGGTCGGCCTTGCAAATTGCGTACGTCTCTGGATTAATCTCTTGGCCGTACAAGTGGGTAGCCACTTGCTTGCCTGATGCTTCTGCGAGTTCGCGCAACGTTTGTTCCGCAACGGTGAGCATGCCACCGGTGCCGATTGCAGCGTCGTAAAGAAGGTATGTACCAGAAGTGATTTTGTCGGTGATTGGCCTGAAAATGAGGTTGGACATCAGCTTCACGACATCGCGTGGTGTCCAGTGCTCTCCTGCTTCTTCGTTGTTTGCTTCATTGAATCGCCGTACGAGTTCTTCGAACACTGTTCCCATTGCGTGGTTGTCAAGTGAAGCGAGCTTGAGATCTGGATCGAGGAACTTCTCGATCAGAGTTCCGAGCGCATCGGCCTTTGAGAGGCGCGGCACCTGGTTGCGGAACTCGAAGTTCTCAAGGATGTCTTGAACGTTCTTCGAGAATCCGTTCAACCAGTCTTCAAAGTCAGCACGGAGCTGCTGTTGGTTGCCACGGTTGCGCAGGTCTTTCAGCGAGAACTTTGATGTGTTATAGAACGGGTAGCCGGCTGCTTGGCGTAGTGCTGACTCTTGGTTCGCTACACCTTTCGCGTCAAGGTTCTCATGCATTTTCAACACGTTTGACTTAGTTGGTTCGAGCACTGCATCAAGTCGCTGCAGCACAACCATCGGAAGGATTACGTCGCGATACTTGCCGCGCACATAGAGATCCCGGAGTACATCGTCGGCGATCCCCCACAAGAAGTTGGTGATCCAGTTGACGTTTTGGTCTGTACTCATGCCATTAGTCCTATCGCCTGGGTGGGTTATAGTTCGGGCTACAGGTAGCCAGCAGGACCTACGCCCTGTGCTGGTGCCTTTTGGTCGGGTTGGACCAAATCTGTTTGGTCTTCTGGGTTAAAGATCGTCGAATACCCTTGATCGCTCAGGAGTGAAATGATGGGTTTCATCGCCGTCAAGTTGCTCAATACACGTGGTGACGCAATTGAGTTGGCGACAAGGTTTTTGGTGTCTTTGGCTAAACGAAACAACTCATCTGCGAATGCACAGATTGTCTGCGGACTTAAAGTTGGATCTTTCTCAGGTGTTTCTTCTCGGGTTTGATTACTCATGACTGTTCCTTTCAATCCGGCTTATTGCTGATTTAGTTGGTTTAGGTTTGCGATGAGCAGATCATTTTGAAGGCTGAGCAAACGATTAGACTGATGTGCGAGATCGCTCAGCAGCGCCAATGATTCGCGTGCATCCACAACTGCTTTGATCAATTGTTTTTGAGTCGACATCTCTGGGATGGGCACTCGCACTTGTTTCAAATCTGACATTTTTACTGTTGCCATATGGCTCCCAATCTGAAGCTTTTTCAATTCGGTCTGAAGCACACCACTCAGCAACCAGCTTTGAATGTAGTCATGATCTACAGACTGATTCGCATTGATTGAAACCAGAACAATACCCTTTGTTGGAATTGAACCGTCAAGTGACTCTGTGATCAAACATGTTGCACCTGGCAGGAAATGAAGACACACAGCGATGTCCCCGATTCGAGCTGTCGGAAAATCAACGAGATCAGGTTCATCTAATTCCCACTCTGGTGCACGATTGTGAACTACGTCTGACGGCCGCAAAATCGGAGCGCGATCCGCAATTTCTCCGTCGGATTTCATAACTTCTCCGCGCGTAAGGCGTAGCACGCCCTTTTGCTCGAGTTGGTCAATGGTGAGAGTATTCATTGCGTAAACCTTTCGTTGCTTGAACTACGTCTGTTTGCCAATTGTCTATTCAGATCGTCGATTCTTCGTTCCACTTGGGCAATTTTTCCTTTGATGTTTTCAATGCCTTGAGTGTCAACGTCTGGTTTTATGTATCTATTTGGCAGCAGATTGAATTCGCATGCTGCCAGCTCTTCTCGTCCAACTTTGACAAATCGCAATGCGAACTCTTGATTTTTTAGTGCTTTCATCTGACGCCCTGTTCGATGAGCCAGAACTAGATCGGCCACTGCGCTCGGCATTTCATCCGGTGCATCATTAGGGTCACGCATTTTTAATGAATTCTTAATTGATACGTCAACTAACAAGACTTCTTTATTAGCCACTACTTGCTTTGAGTCTTTATTAAAAACCAAAATCGCAGTTGGTATTCGTGTTCCGTACAAAAGGCCGCCTGAGAGAGTAATCACTGCTTCCAAATGCCCACGACCGACAAGACGGCGACGAAAAGTTTCTGGCCGTCCACTACGGAACAGAATCGCATGTGAAGTGATCATTGCACCAATACCACTTTCGCTCATAGAACCAAGCACAATTTGTGCCCAAGCGACATCACCACCGTCGGCACCTGGATCGGCGTAGTCCCAACGAAGATCTTTTCGCTCAACCTGCGAGAGGTTGAATCTTTGATTTAACGGCGGCGCCGCAACAACGCGATCGCCTATTGGAAGTTGATTTCCACGAATTGAATCTCCTTCTTCGATCTTCGCTTGAATTTGATTGAAATTGAAAAGAGCTCGCACGGTCTGCGTAGTTGCAGAATTGATATCTCGACCATACAACGAAATTCTTTCTGTTGATTCATTTGCTATTTCCAGGAGTAATGAACCTAAGCCGACGCACGGATCAACGACAAAATGTCCACTTTTTGCATCGATAATTTTTGCAATTATTTTGGAAAGGGGAATCGATGTGAGGTGCTCCGAACCACTTTTATCAAAGCCAGTCAAGCCAGGGATCAAATGAAAAATTTTTGCGAGCTCTTTACTTTTACTCGCATTGTCTTTTGAAGTCGGATCAAACCATGCTTCGTGCAACTGAACGGCTGCTTTTTCGTTAGCATTTACAAAATTTGTCCATAACGTTTTTTCAAACTTCTTGACGTTTAGGTCAAAGTTGTGTGCAAGGGCATCAGTAAAAAAATAGAAAAATTCGTACGGTGCTATTTTCCCACGCACGATATCGATTGACTTCCAAACATTTTTTTCCAAGTGTTTTAGCTCGAAAGACAAAGACTGATCTATATCCAATGTATTTTTAGTCAAATGTTTGTTGACCTCTAGCCACTTCTGGACTTCAAGAGGACTGAAAACTAAGGCAACTCCATCGCGACTAATCGGTTTAGGAAAAGTATCCTCAAAGCGTTTCCGCCAATTCGAAACCGCTGAAGTTGACTTCCCCGTATATTCAGCAATATCGGCAAGTGTCCAACCTGGTTTGTTTTCACTGGAATCAGACATTGCCAAATCCTGTAACGGAAGCGTGTTTAGTGCAAGGTAACGCACATTTTGGCATTGGTATTCCAGATTCTTAGATAACGCGCCACGCCCACAAACAATGCAAACTTGCACGCCCTCATTTGACAAGTCTTTCGCAACTGCCGCGAAAATACCGTCGCCGGAAGCAATTACAACTCGATCAAAACGCTTTCCCACACGTTCGTCAGTTGCCATATCAATTAATGCAAGATCTGCCCCGTCCTTGCCGGACTTCAAAATAATTCTGGCCTTTGGCCAGTTAAACATCACAGCTTTGGCATTGTGATGTGAACAAGCGACGACGTGCATAACACTTGCTCCTTCGAGCAAATCAAGCGCAGTCTTCACTTCAACCACGCTTTCTGGTGTGAGCTCAGATGCACCGACCTGATTTTCGATGTCAACCATTATGAGGGATTGACCCTCGTGGATCTTCTTGCTGGGCTTGGGTTTTGTTGTCATGGTCAATACCCTAGCACCGTTTTTATGAGTTACCTCACTCATAATTAAAATTTGAATAAATAAACTCAAATTTTATAATGAGTGTTAAAATCTTTAGTCTTGAAAAGCTTTCGGTATGACGAAACCCAAATCGTTATCAGATATCCGGATCACATTCAGGTATGGCGAGTTAAATCGCCTGAGCTCAGATAAAAAATATAGTTGCTTTTTGTACAAACTTATGTACAATTAAGTCATGACCGAAAACACCAAAACCGAGCGCCTCCAAAGCACCGCAGCCTTAAGTGATGTCCGTGAACACTTAAGTGAGATCGTAGATGATGTCGCGCTAACAGGTGGCGAATTTGTTATTACTAAACATGGTAGACCAATGGCAGTCTTGCTATCCAACGACGACTACGAATCTCTCATAGAGACATTGAACATACTCTCTGACAACGAAACTATGGCTGCAATTCGTGAAGCCGAAAGTGACCTTACTAACGGTGAACTTATCGAACTAAGTTAAACAATGTGACGCAACTAACCAAAAGAGCTGCGAAAGATCTCTCAAATCTGCCGAGCCAGTTTGCCGGTAAAGCCACCGAGATCATCCGCCGTCTTGGGTCAGAACCCGCTCTCGGTAAAAAACTTCAAGGTCCTCTTGACGGTAAGCGCTCTGCAAGGCTTGGTCGGTCGCATCGAATTATCTATACGATTCAAGGGTCAGACATAATTGTCTTAACCGTTGTAGATAGAAAAGACGCTTACCGTTGATGGCTGAGGAACTAATCGGCGACCAAAATGCTTCACAGATTTTTTTAAGAGCACTTCGCGAATACAGCGAGTCCTGTGAACCACCAAACCTTAAACACGATTGCCCGTTTGCAATCGAAATTTCCCCAGGACATCGAGGGTGCGGTGAGGAATGTATGGATCTTCTGGGACGCTATGGTGCGCCACGCCCGGTAGATTCAGTATCCGGTGCGAACGGCCTAACTATTCGACGTTCACGACGGCCAAGACCTAGACACTCAGCAACACGCGACACGCCGGCATTTGATGCGCGCGCATCCTATTTGAGCGAAAGTAAACGCTCGCCAATTCAACAGTGGTCATTGCAGTCTCTTCTTTACAGACTAAAAGAGCTCGTTCAAACGCCGCCATGGGCTTACGGGGAGATTGATGTATCTCGAAGTGAGCATATTACTAACATTACTCAGCTATTAAGCGCGAGGGGTCTCGAACTAAGCAAACATTTAGATTCAGCGATTCGACAACAAGTTCGGATGAGTCTCTTTCAGCTGATTGCACCCTCTCAAATCGCAAAGAAAGAGGCTCCAAACGAAGTAGAGATTTGGCGAAAGTTCATTACCGAATCAATGGAAGTAACTAAATCAATTACAAAAAATTCACAGTCACGCCGCGTCAAAAATATTGATTCTTCACTTTTTCAGATGAGTGTCACCCTTGGTCTTTGGAGCGACCTCACATCACTCGAATCAGTAATCGGCTGGGAAGCACCCAAAGAAAAACTAAGTGACATGCTTAATAGTCCGTCCAATACGAAATTTGATGAATCATTTCTAAACGAGAGACATAATGGGAAGTGGATTTTTGACCGGTTTACAGAGACCTATATCGACCGCTGGGACACCGAGTCACTTTGTCGCGAATGGTCGTTCATTCATGGCCAGATAGCGCCACCCTGTTCACCATTTGAATTAAAGTCCCGAGAAGTAAAAGTCTCGGCACTCTCGCAAGAAATGTCAGACCGTTTAATAAAAGTTAACAAAGACCAAAGTTTAAAATTTACAACGTCGCGAACCCCTGAACACCAAACGGGATTGATGACTTCTCAACTTGTTAAGCCAGCGGTTGGCTTTCTTAGCCAGGGCCGCTTTACCGAAGCGCAGGCTCTCTTTGAGGCGATTCTCCAAATGGATCCATCTGATCCAGACGCAAATAATAATCTTGGCTTTTGTTTAATTCCACAGAATCCCGAACTCTCTCTTAAATATTTTGACGAGAGCGAAAAATTAGTTGGAAAGCGATCTGAAATTTTATCCGCAAATCGTATGTTGGCACTTGCCTCTCTCGGTCGACGAGCCATTGTTGCCGAAATTGCAACTTCCGAGTTTGGCCTAAATCCCGATACCTGCGAACGATCTGAATACAAATCAGATGGCACTGATGGCGCATACCTTTGGAACATTGGCTCGATTCTTAATAATGCCGACGCTGTGCTTGAACAAGTATCGAACGTCCGTAATTACGCATCCACTCTTTTAGCTGAGATTCGAGATCGTAACGTCGCTATTTAAGGTCAATTTCCAAAGATCGGCTAGTTTTTTGATAGATCCAACTATTTATCCACATGATTCGAGATTGACAGAAACCCCGATACTGGTTTTGCTTTGGCTAAGTTTGCTGAATTAACAGGGAATATTTTCTCTTCCGGCGCTGAAGTAGTTGTAATAACGGTAAATTGCGAAGGCGTGATGGGTGCCGGTATCGCGCTTGACGCTAAAAACAGGTGGCCAGAGATATATGACTTGTACTCAAAAAGGTGTGAGCTGAACAACTTCCACATAGGTGACATAATGTGGACGAATTCGGATTCAAGAAAAGTAGCTTTATTCCCTTCCAAAAAACTTTGGCGAGCACCGAGCAAACTGAGTTATCTAAGCGACGGTCTTGACACACTTCGTACCGATATAGATCAATTGTCAATCACAAGTATCGCTTTACCCCATCTTGGCTGCAGCAACGGCGGCCTTACTTGGTCAGAGGTTAAGCCATTAATAGTTGAAAAGCTTTCCAGAATTGATGAATTGAAAGTCGAACTTTGGAAGTTTGACCAAAATTTTGTAGACCAAGACTTCCAAAAATTTCGTGAAATTTTTCTTTCACTTAATCCAAAAAATGCTTCTAATTGGGTCAATTTTTCAAAAAAGACAGAAAATTTTGTACGCGACGTACTGCGCGATAATGAATTGACGAACTTTGTGCAACTTGCAGCAATAAAAGGTGTCGGAAAAAAGACTCTGGAAAAAATTTATAGGGCTGCCTTAACCAAGAACTACCCAGTCATTCAGAGCTCGCTTGACTTTGAAGGATTAGTCCGATGAAAACCAAAACTCGAAGTGTGTTTCATGTGACACCGCTTGTTAATTTGCCGTCGATACTAGAAAGCGGCTATTTGTTACCCGACAGTCTTGCCAAACCTCTTACGAACTTTGGCGACCGAGAAATCAAGGCAAAACGAAAAGTAATCCATGTCGCAGTCGAACCAGGCGGGAACTTATCCGAGTACACACCGTTCTACTTCACATCCCAGACTCCGATGCTGTATGAATACATTGAAAAATTAAAAATCAGACAGTCAAGCCTCGTGATAATTCAACTTGACTTTGAACCAAACGAGACAGCAACGATAGAAGGATCGCCATCAATTGTAATCTCGGCACACCCACTATCTAAAAAAGCTGTCATCAAATGTGCGACTTCTGAAAATCTAAGTAAAATTGTTAACTGGCAGGTTATTTCGAGCACGGATCCATTTTCAATCCGAGGAATTGACCTACACGACTGGAAGGCATACCGCCAAGCGGAGCTTCTAATTTACAAAGGGCTTAAAATTGAGAGCCCAAATATCAAATTGTTGGTTAGGTCTGATGAAGCATTAGCCGAAGTGGATAAGTTGATCGAGAAAGCTGGCTTAGATCTATATGCCGGGATTAACGAAAAACTTTTTTATCACACCAATTTACATTGGCTCCGTACTTAGTCTTCTGGCATAAATGCTTTGGCTGATCAAAACTTAATTTGATTCTTCATCTCTCGAACCAAGTAATAAACACCGCGCTTTGGTTGTCGAAGCGGATAAAACAGACTGAGAAATCAGCTACATCCGCACAAGCCATTTGGTTTGATAGGTAAGTCGCATGAGTTGCAAATTGAAAATTGTGACAATTGAAGTTGTTTGTTTGCCCCATTATTTAAGCTATTTTTGAAAATAGACAATGGCGATTTCATTTTATTTTTATTGGCAGCTCCTGTCGGCGGCGAACTTAGTGCCCGTGTGGGACTAACCCGGCCCAGCATATTTGAGTAAGCATCGTCAGAAATGACCTGCCATTGTGGCGGAGTCAAACCTCGTTTCCTAAAAAGAATGTCTAAATAACCATATAAATAATGATTAGCTCGGCTTTTCCCACCTGCCAAAACTTTTCCTATTTGACGCGCACTGGACCATTGATTGCTTTGCACGAAATCAAAAATTGTTTTTAGATCTGTCTTATCGACATCCATCTATGACTCCCTTTAATGAATTGATAATTGACTATAAATCACCTCTAAATTTACTCTTCTAGTAACTAATTAACTTAAGC
>Ga0194132_10007070_pt1 | contig 16986 bp, 20 predicted proteins | sample TA2KigOf80mmetaG_FD_148612 | JGI IMG/M metagenome (GOLD analysis project Ga0194132, IMG submission 148612) | Freshwater microbial communities from Lake Tanganyika, Tanzania - TA2015054 Kigoma Offshore 80m | ecosystem: Environmental > Aquatic > Freshwater > Lake | place: Tanzania: Lake...
TGTCAGATCGTCGCATCCGCCCTGGTGCGGATGGCGGGGGAACGCGCAGATGACAACATAATCTCGCGTGGAAACGGCACGCTTCCGTGCCGAAGCCGCCAGCGAGAGCCTTGGATATCATGCACAACGAAACCGCTCTTGCACCCCTTGGGCACAACATCGGAGAAGCGCCGATTGAGATCGAAGTTCGGCTCTTCAATAGCCTCTCCCGCCACGGCGATGGCCGTGGCGATCGGTTCGCGATCGCGCTTCAGCCCGGAACGACGATCGGCGAGCTCGCGACCCAGCTGGGCATCCCGCGGGCTGCGCTCTTTCTCGTGCTCGTCAATGGTCGCGACATTTCGCCCGGCCTCGTCGGCGGAGGCATTCGTGCCGATCGCGAGATCGAACATGGCGACGTCGTCGCGTTCTCGGGCGCCGTGCCATATAGCTACGGCTACGGCGCACCGATCGTTTGAACCGGGCTTTTCCGGATGGCGCCTCTGTTTGCCGCGTCAGCGCTCATAGCCATAGTCTCGCCGCGCGCCCTCGGGCGTGATCCAGCCCTCGCGAAGGTCTTCCTCGATCAGCACAAGCTCGCGCTCGCGTGGGTTGCCGAGGCCGCCACCGCCCGGCGTGGTCAGCCTGACCCGCTCGCCCGCCCTCACCGTGGCATTCGAGAACTTGCTCGGTGAGACCTTGGAGAACGCATCGGAAAATGCGCGCCAACGGCCGCTATTGCCCTGCTCGATCAGGATCGATCCGCTGGCGGCCGGGCGTCCGCCTTGCACGCCCCAGGGCTGGCGCTTCTGCCGGTCGGACATGAAACTGACCGTGACCTCGGCGCTCTGGCAGCGGAGGGTCTTTGAAAGCGAGAGCCCGCCCCGGTGCCGTCCGGCCCCGCCCGTGTCCGGCAGGAGGCGATACTCCTCAACCAGCCAGGGAAAGCGGGACTCATAGACCTCGACCGGGTTCATGCGCGAATTGCCGTTGATGCAGTTGACGACGTCATTGCCATCGGCGTAGGCGCGGCCGCCCCAGCCCGCCGACATAAAATCATAGCAGACGACGTATTCCTCGAAGCGCGGGTCACTCGCGCCGAACAGGAAATTGCTGTGGGTGCCGGCGTCGGCTGCGAAGGCGCGGTGCGGCACACACTGGGCGAGCGCACCGAGCACGGTGTATGCGATGCGGATATGCGTCTCCGTGTTGCCGCCAACCGAGGGCGCGGGGTAGTTCGCATTGACGATCGTGCCGGCCGGTGCGATCACCTTGATCGGGCGGAAGCAGCCGGAGTTCTTGGGGATCGACGGGTCGGTCAGATGCAGGATCGCGTTATAGGCCGATGACCATGCGACAGAAAGCACGCCATTGATCGGCCCGCGAGCCTGAGGATCCGTCCCGGTGTAGTCGACCACGATTTCGTCGCCCTGCACGTGGCAGGTGACGCGAATCGCATAGGGCCTGTCCTCGATCCCGTCGTCCTCCATGACGTCCTCGAAGCGATAAATGCCGTCCGGGAACTCGCTGAGCTCAGCTCGCATGCGGGCTTCGGCATAGTCGAGCAGATCGGAGATGGTGCGCTCGAAGACCGCCTTGCCGTATTTCCGCACGAGCTCGACCAGCCTCTGCTCGCCGAGGTCCACCGCGCTGATGAGCGCACGGAAGTCGCCATAGTTCTGGCGCGGCGTGCGATAGTTCGCCATCATCAGCTTCCAAACCTCGACGACATCCTCGCCCGCGCTCCTGATCTTGATCGGCGGCACGCGCAGGCCCTCGTGAAACACCTCGGTCGCCTCGCCGGCGAAGCCGCCCGGCACCATGCCGCCGGTCTCGGCGACATGGCCGATCGCCACGGCGAAGCCGATCAGCTCACCGTCGAGGAACACGGGCTTGACGAACGTGTGCTCCGGCGTGTGCATGCCGCCGCGATAGGGATCGTTGTGCACGATGACATCGCCGGGCGCGAGCGTCTCGTTCGGCAGTTCCTCGGCCGTTGTCTTCATGACCAGCGGCATGCCGCCAATCTGCGCCGGGCTGTATTCGGCGCAGGCGATCATATTGCCCTTCGTGTCGCAGAGCCCGCAGGTGAAATCGAGGCCCTCGTTGAAGATCGTCGAATAGGACGTCTTCATCAACGTGATGCCCATCTGGCGGCAAATCGACACCATCGCGGAATCGATGATGTTCATCACGACCATGTCCATCGGACCTGCCTCCGCTCCAGGAATGAGAGCCAGACGCTCCCCGTCATGTGGCGCGCACCGGCGTCATGTGCGGATGCTCAATAAACCATCATGGCAAGCTTTCACCAACTGGAACCGGCCGCCAAGGTCGGGCTTGAACCGGGCCGGCCTACCTTTTCCGCTAAAGGTGCTCGCACATCCAGGGATTCCAGCGGGGCCGCGGCACCACAAATTGCCGCAGGGACCAACAATTGATCGGCGTCAAGGCGCTCACCGGGCAACCTGCAGAAGACTTCAGGCGTGAAACTCTATTCATCTGAAGGGAGCGTGCCATGGCGGGCGGATATATGGGCAAATTGCTGCGCGTCGATTTGACCAGTGGCCGGTGCGTTCCAGCGCCGTTGCCATCGGAAGCCGTGCTCCGAAAATATGTCGGCGGCATCGGGCTCGCGATGCGAATCCTGCTCGACGAAACGAAGCCCGGCACGAAGGCGACCGACCCCGAGGCGCCATTGATGTTCATGACCGGTCCCCTGACCGGCACCTCGGCCCCCAGTTCCTCGAACCTCGCGATCGTCTGCCTCAATTACGACGCGCCCTACGCGGTGGCGACCGGGCACTCCCACGGCTATTGGGCGGCGTACCTCAAGCACGCCGGCTATGAAGGCATTATCATCACGGGACGCGCCAGCAAGCCGGTCTATCTCTGGGTCGACGACGACAAGGTGGAGATTCGCGGAGCGGCCAAGGTCTGGGGCAAGGACACGCGCGAGACCGAGCGACTGGTCAAGCGCGAGCTGGGAGATGAGGAGAAAATCAGCGTTGCCTGTATCGGGCCGGCGGGCGAGGCGATGCTGCATGGCGCTTCGGTCAAGAACGATCGTAATCACGGTGCGCACAAGGGCAGCGTCGGGGCGGTGATGGGTTCGAAGAAGCTCAAGGCGATCGCGGTGCGCGGCACGAAGCGCGTGCCGCTCGCGGACGCCGCCGGCTTCGTCGACGTGACCAAGCGCTGGGACGATTCGATCAAGGCGCCGCGCAAGCCCGGCGAAGGGGCGCCCGCGGTTGGCTCCATCCTGGCCGATGGCGGCATCACGCGCGTCTATCCCTATGTCGGCCAAAAGAACATGGTCGGCTGCAAGAATTACACCGATCCCCTGTGGGGCATCGGCTATGCCGACAAGTTCGCCAAGCGCGCGGCGGACTCATGGACCGTCACGCCCAAGGAGTCCTACAACTGCAGCATCGCGTGCGCCTATGATTGCACGATCAACGAAGGGAAGTTCGCCGACTTCACCGCCAGCATGTGCGGCGGCGGCGAGAACATCGAGGGTGCGGCCGCCATGGTCGGCATCGACAACCCCGATGAGGCGCTGGCGCTGACCGATCATTTCGACGCGATGGGCATCGACTCCTCGGTCGCGGGCGCCCTTATGGGCATGGCCTTCGAGCTCTATGAGCGGAAGATCCTGAGCCCGCAGGATACCGGCGGCCTCGAGTTGAATTGGGGCAATTTCGATTCCGCGGTGCAGCTGCTCAACGACATGATCGCAGGCGAAGGCTTTGGCGGCCGCGTGCTCGCCAAGGGCTTGAAGGAGGCGTCGCGCCTGCTCGGCAAGGAAGCCGAAGCGAGCGTTCTGCACATCCGGGGCGGCGGCCTCAACATGCACGATTGGCGTCCGGCCTGGAGCGTTCTGTTGGGCCAAATCGTGGCCGGCGCCGGCGTGTGCTGGCAGGGGCCGGGCGTCGATGCCTGGACCACGGAGCCCGACCTCGGCTACACCGAATTCGGCACGCCGATGGTGCCCGACGGCAAGGCGGAAGCGGTTGCCAAGACCCAGGCGAAGAAGCTCTGGGAGGATACGCTTGGGGTCTGCTGGTTCGCCTGCTGGGGCGTCAAGGGCGTGCTTGACTATTCGTCGAAGGCGATTGCGCTCGCGACCGGCTGGTCCGATTTCAATCGGAACGAGGCCATGTTGGTTGGTGAGCGCATGATCAACATGCAGCGCATCATCGCAATCAAGCGCGGCTTCAAGCCGAAGGACGAGTTCGACATCTCGGACCGTCTGACCGAGGCCCCGTCCGCCGGGGCCGCGGCCGGCAAGTCGATCAGGCCGCACCTCGAGCACATGGTGGACGAGTACTACCATCACATGGGGTGGGAGAACGCGCGGCCGACGGCGGCAACCTTGCAGCGGGTCGGCCTCGCTGGCGAGCTGTAGCGCGGCCGCCGGGCGGGCCGGACCGCTACCGGCCGCGGCCTGCCCGAGCTCATGGAGCGGCCCAACCGTCTCCGCATGCTCGGCCGGGGAGGCGCAAGGTAGGGCTTGCGCTTCCCCCGGGAACCGGGTGTCTTGGGCCGGCATGAGTGACATCGGCTCGGCCTTCGCAACCGCCTTTGCATTGATCGTTCAGGGCGACACTCACCTCGGCGAGATCGTGCTGCTCTCGCTCCAGGTGAGTGTCGGCGCGGTCATCATCGCCAGCGTGATCGGCCTGCCGCTCGGCGCGGCGGTGGCCATGTTCCGGTTTCCCGGGCGCTCGGTGATCGCGGTGGTGCTGAACGCGCTCATGGGGCTCCCGCCCGTCGTCGTGGGTCTCATCGTCTACCTCTTGCTCTCGCGGGCCGGCCCGTTCGGCACGCTCGGCCTTCTGTTCACGCCGACGGCCATGGTGATTGCCCAGATCGTACTGGTGACGCCGCTCATTGCGGCCCTCGCCAGGCAGGTGATCGAGGACATGTGGACGGAGTACGAAGAGCAACTACGCTCGTTCGGCACCTCAACCGGCCGATCGTTGCGGGTTCTGCTCTGGGATGGACGCTACAGCCTGCTCATCGTGGTTCTGGCCGGCTTCGGGCGGGCGATCGCCGAGGTGGGCGCGGTCATGATCGTCGGCGGCAACATCGATCACGCGACACGGGTCATGACCACGGCCATCGCACTCGAGGTCAGCAAGGGTGATATCGCGCTGGCGCTCGGCCTCGGTATCGTCCTCGTCGCCCTCTCGATCGCGGTGAACGGCGTGGCCTTCGTCCTGCGTCGGACGGTTGCGCCGGGGCGCGCCCGATGAGCAACGCCTCTCGCATTCTGCCGCTCGAGCTTCGGGCCGTGACCTTCGAGACCGAGCGACATCGCCTGATCAAGGAGATGTCGTTTCAGCTCGCGGCCGAGGGGCGCACGATCATCCTCGGCTCGAACGGCGCCGGGAAGAGCCTGTTGCTCCGCCTCTGCCATGGTCTGATCAGGCCGAGCCAGGGCGAGATCATCTGGCAGGGAGCCGCCGGGCGCGACCCGAAGCACTTTCAGGCGATGGTCTTTCAGCGCCCCGTGATGCTGCGACGCTCGGCGGCGGCCAACATCCACTTTCCGCTGTCCATACGCGGCATCCCGCGTTCCTCGCGCCGCCATGTCATCGAGGAAGCGCTCCGGCTGGTGGGGTTGGGCCGCTTTTCGCGGACTCCCGCCCATCTGTTGTCCATTGGCGAGCAGCAGCGCCTTGCGCTCGCCCGTGCCTGGGCGCTCAAGCCCCAGATCCTGTTTCTCGATGAGCCGACCGCAAATCTCGATCCCGCGGCAACTCACGTGATTGAAGAGGTCATCGCGGAAATGGACAGGGCGGGCACCAAGATCGTGATGACCACGCACGACCTCGGCCAGGCGCGTCGCCTCGCCGACGAAATCATGTTCATTCATCGCGGGCGCCTGCTCGAGAAAGCCCCGGCCGCCGCCTTCTTCGACTGCCCGCAGAATGACATGGCCCGGTCGTTTCTGCGCGGCGAGTTGCTCTGGTGGCAGCGCCGCGAATTGACGCCTTGATCGCGTCTCGCGATCGACTGCGCCGCACCGGCGCGTGACGGTCAATCTGCCGACGCGCGCAATGACCGGCCGCAATTGGGATGGCTCCGAACATAACTGGCGGCGCGCGCCAGCCCAATACGGCGCGATCCACTTCCATGATGACGACGTCTATGACTCGGGATGGGACGTTGATTTCGCGCTCGACGTGCCGGAGCGACTGCCCTGCGGCCTCTACGCCGTGCGCTTGCTTGCGGGCAACAGCGAGGAACGCATTCCCTTCGTCGTGCTGCCCAAGCGCGGTGCCGAGAACAAGCTCGCGGTTCTCCTGCCGACCGCGAGCTACATGGCCTACGCCAATGAGGCGATGGGCTTCGCCATGTCCGGCGCCGAGCAGATGACCGGGCAGTTGACGGCGTTCACGCCGACCCATCTCTATCTCAACGAGCACCCGGAATATGGCCTCTCGCTCTACGATTCGCACAGCGACGGCTCGGGCGTCAGCTATTCCTCACGGCTTCGCCCGATTCTCAACATGCGCCCGAAATTTCACTTCCACTGGGCGTGCTATGGCAAGCAGGGCTCGCATCTGCGCGAGTTCAACGCGGACTTGAGCCTGATCGACTGGCTCACCCATATCGGCGCCGAGCACGACGTGATCACCGATGAAGATTTGCACCGCGAGGGCTACGCCTTGCTGAAGCCCTATCGCGCGCTGATCACCGGCGGCCATCCAGAATACACCTCGACCGCGATGCGCGAGGGACTCGCGGCTTTCACCGCGGGCGGCGGGCGCCTGATGTATCTCGGCGGCAACGGTTTCTATTGGCGCATCGCGTTCAGCGACACGCATCCGGGCGCGATCGAGGTGCGGCGCAACGAGGGCGGCATTCGCACCTGGGCTGCGTTGCCGGGCGAGTATTTTATGTCGTTCACCGGCGAATATGGCGGCATGTGGCGCCGGCAGGGCAATTTCGCGCCGCAGGCGCTCTGCGGCGTCGGCTTCACCGCCGAGGGCTTCGACAAGTCATCCTATTATCGGCGCACCAAGGCGAGCTTCGATCCACGCGTCGACTTCATGTTCAAGGGCATCGGCGCGGACGAGCTGATCGGCGATTTCGGCTTCCACGGCGATGGTGCCGCCGGCAACGAGCTCGATCGCGCGGACACGCTGCTCGGCACACCGGCGAACGCGCTCATCGTCGCGCAATCCGAGAACCACACGGCGCTCTACTTCGTGGTCAATGAGGAGGTGCTGGTCAACAACCCGTGGATCGACGGCACCAACAACCCGCTCGTGCGCGCCGACATGGTGTTCTACGAGACCAGCAATGGCGGCGCGGTGTTCTCGGTCGGCTCGATCGCGTACAACCAGAGCCTGGGCTGGAACAACTATCGCAACAACGTCGCGCGCCTGACCGGCAATGTGCTTCGGCGCTTTCTCGACCCGACGCCATTCTGAAATATCGGACACGGGCGACGATCACTGCCCGCGTCAGATTTTCCGACTGTCATAGGCCCAGTGCAGCAGCGCCTGGCGCTGACGTGGCCGGCAGCGGTGATCACATGACTCGCAGGCGCGCTTGATCTGCGCGACATGACGTCTCATCGCCCTCCAGCGCCCGATCTGGCGGCGATCCTCATCCGGCATGCGGCGCCCCATGAAATAGCGGCAGTACCATTGGAACCAGCCGCGCGGATCGTCCGGATGGATCCAGCCATTGCGGCGCCAGACGGAAAGCGGCTGGCTGGCGCGCACGCCAAAATAATTGAGGCGATCATCGAGCCCGGCTGACGAGGTCTTGGCGCGCTCAAACCAGCGCGCGGGAAACTCGCCCCGGCAGTCGTTCAGATATTTGCCGCTGAAAACACCGAGGGCCAGCATCTCCGCGGGTGTCAGCTCGGGCGTGAACTCCGGGTCGAAATTGCGTCCGATCGGCTCGGACAGAACATAGCTGTAACCCTGCTGCATCTTGTCATTGACGACCACGGTCCCTCGGCCACGTCGCACACGGACCTCCTCCTTGCGCGCCATCTCTTACTACCCCCCGAACTCGTCCGCTGCTGCCCCGCCGCTTTCTTGCAATAGCGGTTATCCGGCCCAACGGAAATGGCCGACGGGGCGGTGCGGCCCGAGACGCGCGAGCGGTTCCTCCTGTGCGCCACCGCCAATATTGTGGATGACGCTCGGATCACGGCCCACCTCGCCAACGAAGGCGACGTGCGGCAGGCGATCATCCAATCGCCAGGTCAGCAGGTCGCCCGGCGCGAGTGCTTCCGGAAAAGCCGTGCCGTCGCTTGACGAGCCGTCATTGCGCCAGAGACGTGCTCGCCGGCGGGTGAGAAACGTCTCGAGGTTCAGCACGCGGCGGTGGTCGATATTGCGGTCTGGGCGCTTCAAGCCCCAGGCGGTGCGCGAGGGATAGTCCGCGAACGCGTTCGTCATGTCGCGATGGATGAGCGCCTGCAGGTCAAGGTCAAGCGCGTCGCGAAACGCGCGCACGATCACATCGGCGCACACACCGCGCCCGCGATCGACGTCGCCGTTGGGATAATCGAGGCGCACATAGGCCGGGTCGTAGATCACCGTCACGCCGATTTGCGCCCGAGCCGCCTCGGCCAGCCTGGCGCCGCCGTCGGCGGCCGCCATCGATGGGAACGGGCTGAGCGGCAGCGCCGCCATGGTGGCTGGCAGCGCCAATGCCCAAGTCAATACGGTCCTTCGCTCGATCATCATTCGCCTTGGATAACGAAGAATTGGGGCGGCGGTGTGGCGCGCGGTGGCAGACAGCATTCGGTGTTTGTCGTATTTTCGGTGCATACGAGCGGCCAACAGCTCGCCTCGGAGATCGGGGAGCAGACGCATGGAAATGCAGCAGGTGCGCTATTTCGTGACGCTCGCGCAGTCGCTCAATTTCACCCGCGCGGCTCAACAATGCAACGTGTCCCAGCCGGCGCTGACCCGCGCGGTCAAGACTCTGAAGGAGGAGTTCGGTGGCGCGCTCCTACACCGTGCACGCGGCAACACGCACCTGACCGAGCTTGGCCGCATGGTGCTGCCGCATCTGCAGCAGATTTACGAACAGGCGCAGTCGGCCAAGGAGCGCGCCAGATCCGCCGCCAAGATGACCGATGTCACGCTCAGGATCGGCGTCATGTGCACGATCGGCCCCGACCGCTTCGCCGGCTTCATGCGTCAGTTCCGAGAGCATCATCCCGGCGTGCAGATTCGCCTGGTCGATGGTTCCGGCCGCGAGATGGCCGAGGCACTGGCCCAGGGCGAGGTCGAGCTCGCGTTGTTCGCGACGCCCGAGGGCCTCGATGACACTTTTCATGCGCTCGAGCTGTTCCGCGAGGACTACGTCATCTGCCTCGCCAAATCCCATCCGCTGGCCGATGAGCCGGTGATACGCTGGCGCCAATTGAACGATGCGCCCTGCTGCGTGCGCGCAGAGTGCGAGCTGCACGATTATGCCGGCGAGATCTTGTCCAAGATGGGCATCAACGCGAAGGTCGTGTTCGAAAGCGAACGCGAGGATTGGGTGCTCGAGATGGTGCGCGCGGGGCTCGGCTTCGCCTATTTTCCGGCGCACCGGGTGAACGACCCCGAGATCCGCTGCATCCCGGTGATCGAGCCGGAGTTCTCGCGGACGGTGAATCTGGTATCTGTACGCGGGCGGCCACATTCGGCGCCGGTGGGCGCGTTCGTGCGCGAGGCGCGATCCTATCCGTGGCTCGGCGCCTCACACGGCACCCTAAGCCTGCGTCAATAGCTGAGCCTGATTTCGGTCCAGGCGGAGCGCTCAAGCACGACCAGCGCATCGGCGAAGGATGGTGGTCCGAGAAAGGCCTCCGCGCCGTTGGAGAAGCCATAGCCCTCCACCGGCACACCCAGGAAATTGGTGTCGAACTCGCCCGAGCCGTTCTCGTCGTAGAAGGCCGCCACCGCGTAATTGCCGGGTGTGAGGCCCATGAACACGATGGTTGTGCTATCGACCACCGGGCTCACATCGGCCGACGCGATCTGGCGACCGACCATCAGGAAATTCTTCGAATTGTCGTAGACCGCGACCGAGATGTGTCCCTGGTCGCTGCGCACGGGTTTGACCACGACCGAGAGATCGGCGGCTTCGGCTGAGGCCGCAAGTGCGACCGCCGCCGCGAGAAACCCCATTACGCGTCCTGCCAGGCTCATGCTCCCTCCTCACGATCCGGCGGCACATCGTAGTAAACCCGCCATGGCCGTGGCAATTGCCGAGCCCGTATCAATTCCATGACCGATCGTCATGACACCGGCGGGGGAGGCCGGACAAATCGGTTAATCCAGCGAGCTATTGCGCGACGAAGCCGCCATCCGCGGACAACACGGCGCCGGTGACGAAGGCTGCCTCGGGCGAGCAGAGCCAGACGATCGCCTGCGCCACTTCGTCCGACTTCCCAAGCCGTCCCATCGGTAGCCGGCTCTTGACCGAAGCCAAGAGCTGTTCGCCCTTCTCCTTCTGCGCGCGGATGATCTTGTCGACCATCGGCGTATCGATCGGCCCGGGGCATACGGCGTTCACCCGCACGCCCTTGGTGGCGTATTCGAGCGCCGCCGTCTTGCTGAGGCCGATGACGCCGTGCTTGGCCGCCGAATAGGCCGGCATGCCGACCGAGCCGACCAGCCCGAAATTCGATGACACGTTGACGATCGCGCCGCCGCCCTGCGCCAGCATGCGGTTGATCTCGTGCTTCATGCACAGGAACACGCCGGTCAGATTGACCGCAATCACGGCCTGCCAATTGGCGTCGTCACATTCGCCGGTCGGCTTCAGCGCGCCCTGAATGCCGGCATTGTTGACCGCGCAATCGAGCCCGCCAAAACGCATCGTCGTTTTCTCGACCAGCGAGACGACATCGGTCGCCTGGGACACGTCCGTCTCGACAAACAGTGCGCTGCCGCCTTGCGCCTCGATGTCGCGCACCGCCTTGGCGCCGAGTGTCCCGTCCAGATCGGCGATCGTGACCTTGGCGCCGCGGCGCGCAAAGAGTTGCGCGCAGGCAAGCCCGATGCCAGACGCGCCGCCGGTGACCAAGGCCACCTTGCCGCTTAAGGAATCCCTCACATCACTGAACCGAGCGATAGGTCAAAGGCGAGACCGCCCTGATCGCCTCGCGCCGCCTATAGCGCTCGGTCAGATTCGAGACCTCCACCACCGAGAGCGCCAGCCACAACAGGCGGCGTTCGGGCTCACGCAGCGCATCGAGCGGAAATCTCTCAAGATGCGCAACCATCGCCTCCATGCGCGGAAACACGGCGTCATAAAAGGCGCGGACATCCTCGACCGTCGAGGCTTCGCGCTTCGCGGTGCGCTCCGCCTCGCGCTCGAGCGCCCAGGCGCCGTGAGGCGCGAGATCTGCGAATGGCGCGGGTAGTGCTTGGGCGGCCATGATCGCGGCCCCTCACCGCGCCGCCGCGTGGGCGCCACGGTAGTAGCCGACATGGTCCTCCAGCACCTTGTGGAAATAGCGGATGGTGATCTCTTCATCCTGGAAGATCATGTGCGTCTTGGCGCGCGAGGCGAGGCCGGTATAGAGCGCTTCGTGCGCGATCGAATCTTCCTGCTGCACGTCGCGGATCAGGCACTTGAAGAATTCCTGACTGATGCGCCGACCGACATGGTTCGCCTTCGGAAAGTAATAGCGGATCTCCCAGATCGTGCGATCGACCGCGAGTGGCCAGAAATTGTAGGTCGCAAAGCCATCCTCGGCTGGCCCACGGAACAGGATGATCACCATGTTCGGAAACAACACATAGAAATCGAACTTGCCGACCAGCTGCTTGATGCGCAGGCCCTCGCCGCCCCGATCGATCTTGCCGAGCAGCGTCTCCATCGGCGCGAGCTTGTAGCCCTCGACGAACTCGCAGGACCACAGCGTGTGCCGTTCATAGAGCCGCACGTCCAAGAGCCGCGTGTGCTTTTGCTCGTTCAGCAGGAAAGTGTGGCCGATCAGAAGCGGATGCTGGAACGGCAGGTGATAGATTTCGTTCTGCGCATCCAGCGCGATCTTCCAATTGGTTTTCTCCTCGACCTTGTAGGTCTGGAACAGCGGCATGTCGTTGAACGGGCAGCCCTCGAGCTGATCGCCGACCCCACCGAGATAGGCGCGCAGGCTCTGCTCGGGCTTGGGCGCGAGATTGACAAACACAAAGCCCTGCCACACATCGCAGGTAACCGGCGTCAGGCCGTGCTTCTTCTTGTCGAGATCGAAGAAGCTCTCCTCATCCGGCACGCCGATGAGCTCGCCCCGGTCGTTGTAGCGCCAATTGTGAAACGGACAAAACAGGCCCGTGTTGCACGCGCCGCTCTCGTACGGCGAGACCAGATTGCCACGGTGCGAGCAGACATTGTGGAACGCCCGGATCACGTCATCCGTGCCGCGGATGATCAGGAGCGAGGTCTTGCACACGACGAGATCGCGCACGAAGTAGGTGCCGGGCTTCGGCAGATCATCAATGCGGCAGACGTTAATCCAGGTGCGCCGGAACACGCGCTCGCGCTCGAGCTCGAAATAGTCAGGCGAGATGCAGGGTTCGGCCGGGATCGGGCCGGTGCCGAGCTCAGGATATTTCGCCGCCCATTTCTTCGGTCGCAGATCGGTTCGCACGACGCCGGACTCCTTCTGCGTTCATTGACCGAAGCCGAGGCCCGCGCGAAACTTCGCGGCTTCCGCCTTGGCGGCCGCGCTGAGCGACGCTCCTTCGGGCCCGAGCGCAGGGCAGAACGCCTCGATCGCCGCATCGCCAAGCGGCACCCACTCTGCGAGCCAGCGCTCGATCAACGCGCGATTACCCGGATCGCCCGACTTCAGCGCGTATTCGATGAGTGCCGTGGTCCAGCGGCGCGAGCGCGCGCTATCGGTCATCTGGGCGTCTAGCAGGAGCGCGGTCAGCGTGTCACCCTGGCGCCGACAGAGATTGGCGAATTGACGGAGCAGCGCCTCATCGATCGCCGGCTTGGCGACGAGATTGAGGGCGACGAACTGCTCGGCCCAGTCCCAGGCCACCAGCGTCTTCTCCATCAGCTCGCGGAAGCCCTGCCACGCGGCATCGTTCTCCCAATGGCCACGCTCGTCGCGATCGAAGCCGGCATGGGGATGGGTCATCTTCAGCTCGGCCGTGCGATAGGCGATGCGCGAGACCCAGCGCAGCTGATCGGCCGACTGGAAAATGAAGCAATTCTCGATCGTGCTCGCCGGCGCCATGGTGACGAGATAGGCCGAGGCCATCTGCACCGTGTGAATCACATAGCGTGCCGGCGTATAGAAATGCGCGAGCAGCTCGAGCGAAGCCGGCGAGAGCCCGAGATCGTGCTGATTGCGGCTGTGGTCCTCGAGCAGGGCATCCACAAACGATTCCTGCCCGTCCTGGATCATGTTGTAGGTGCGATAGACGAGCTGGTCGGGGTCGCGAAAGCCATCCCAGTCCGCGTGCTTGAGCGGGCTCTGATTGCGATATTTGACGTACCACTGGGTCATGGGCGTGCCGGGGCCCATGGCCCAGGGCGCCTTCTGATCGCCCGTGCTCCAGAGCATGTTGGTCGAGACGATCTCGTACTCGGTCGGCCGCCGCTTGTTGCGGACCAGATGGCTCCAGGTCTTGAGCGGCTTCGAAAGGTCCTCACTTGCCATGGCTTGTCTCCCCGGCGCCTAGAGATCGAGCTTCAGATACCAGCGCATGAAGTCCTCATCGGTTTCGATCTGGCCGGAAAAACCGGTCAGATTGACCTCGAGCTCCTGCATGCGGAACGGCCGGCCGAGAATCTCTTCCATCGTCTTGCGCCGGATGATCAGCCCGCCATCAGCCTCGACGCGCATATAGGTGCGGTGATCCTCGATCACGATCTCCTTGTCGGGGTTGTCTTCCTGAATCGCCTCGCAGGCCGCGAGCGCGATCTCGCCACCCCGGAGCAGCGGCCCCGCCATGTTCTTCGATCGAACGGCCGCCTTAGACGCGCTCATGGCTGCCCTCCCCGCCTCGCCTATTCGACGAACACGTCGATGCATTCGAAGTGCGTGAAGCCCGCGGCCTTTACCGTCAGGTCGCGCGGCAGGGTCGGCGCGGTGTCATCATCCGTCGTGCGACGCACGCGAAGCGGCTTCGACGGATCAGGGTGCGAGGTCTGATAACCCACGGCCGGCGCGGCGCAGGCCGCCGCCACCTGATCCATCGTGAAGCCGTCATCGACGTCGATCACCCTGGTATGGGCGTCGAACTGCAGGCGCGAAAGCACGGCGACGTTCGACATGACGCTACTCCGCCGCCTGCGGCGAGCGATCGTAGCCCTTGACCCAGGCGTAATCGTGCGCGTCGCGGCCGCCCTTGCTCACCACGCCCGAGCCCATATAGCGCAGGATGTTCTCGGCGGTCGGCGGGCTGATCTGGCCGTTGTACATACGATCGACGATCGTATCCCAATCCTTGTAACGAACCGGGTCGGTGTCGAACACCCAGCGACACACCAGCGTGCAGAAATTGTAGCGCCGGCCCTCATATTCGCGCTGATAGATGCGCGCCTTCCACACCGTGCCGCCCTTGTTCGAGATTGGTATCTGGCACATGTTGCAGATGGCCGGCATGCCGACCGCCTCGGTCTTCTCCGGCCGGCCGTTGCGCAGATTGTCGATGATCACGTCCCAGTATTTGCCGTGGGTCGCATTCCAACCCGGGTATTTCTGCTCGAGCCAGTCGCGCTCCGCCGGCCCGAGACCGCCGGTCGGGTTCCACCACACCGTGTTACGCCACGACCAGATGCCGGCCTGCTGGCAGTGATGGTGCGTCTCGATGTCGTCGAGGAAATGCTCCCAGTACCACGGGCGCTCAAGCCCGACATCACGCAGCTGCCGCTCAAACTGCGTGATGACGAACTCGTGCATGTATTCCTTGAATGAGCGGTCGCGCTTCTCGAGCGGGAACCAATAGTCCATCGGAATGCCGGTCAGCAGCGCGAACACGCGCCAGATGCGCCAGAACGCGACATCGACCGCCTGCTGGGCCTCGGCCTTCTTGCCGTTGCGGATCATGATCTCGATCACCGGCGTGCCGATCTGGGCGTGGCGCGCCTCATCCGACTGGATGCTGGTGATCAGATTCGAGAACGTGTAGTCGCCCATATTCGCGGCATCGGCCGAGAGGCCGATCATCTGCACGTTGGTGAGCCCGGTCTCGAACGCGAAGTTGAGCATGAGCGAGGTGGTCATCGCATCGCGCGTCATCATCACGTCATCGAGCGCGTGACGGCCGGCGAGCGTCGCCCAATTGCGCGTGTGGTGCGCCTCGTGTGCCCAGTCGAATTGGCGATCGAGCGTCACCAATTGATGGGGGAAATAAAGCTGGATCTGGCCGTGGCGCAGCTCGTCCAGCATGCCGAAGGTGGCCATGTTGCGCATGGACGGCGCCTTCGAGAAGCGCGTCATGCGCGCGTCCGACTGGCACGCGGCATATTCCGAGAGCGCGATCGCGCCATAGTGCATCTTAAGAAGACTCAGATAGGCCGGATCGGCGTTCTCGTAATAGTTCGAGCGCATCAGCGCCGCCTTCACGGAGTAGGCACCGGCATCCTTCTCGCGCTGGACGCTGACATATTCGCGGTAGGAGACCTTATAGGGCTCGTCGAACGTCTCCCACTCCGCGGTCGGAATGCCATAGGGATCGCTTTGATCCTTCGGAAATAGCTCGCTCTCGGGGACGTATTTCGGCGTCCAGTTGGTTGAGCGCGCAATATTGTACCAGGCCGAGCGATCGAGCAGCGCCATGACACCCCTCCCTGTGTCCCGTGGGGACGTCCCATTTCATGACGCAAGTCCAGGCCGCGTCAAGGACAGGGAGCGATCACGAAAGCTCTGACCGACGGAATATTCGCTTGGCCGGCACGTGGCGGAGGATCGTGCCGTCATGATCCAGCATGACGTCGTAGAGCGGCATGGTGCCATAGGTGACACCGATGACGACGCCGCTCGCCCAGCTCGGCGGCTCCTGCTCCGCGGTCATGACCACGACCGCCTCCCTGATCGAGAAGCGCCGGGTCTCGCCTCCGGCGTTGATCGTACGACGCGTGGGAGACATGCTGGCCCCTGACGCGCGCACGATATCGACCGGCAACGTGATGTTTCGGCGACAAATCTGCTCGATGTCGGCTCGCGCGGCGGCAACGGCTCGACGCCATTGTTTCGCCAAGCCTCGGGCACGTCAGATGATCGGCGGAAGTCCGATTCCATCCCGCGCCACCCGGCATTCCTCGCTGGCCGGCAGACAGTCCTGACAGACCAGCGGGCGGTCCGCATAGATCGCGCAGCCGGTCGAGACGCCAACCTCGCCGGTCAGCGCCGCGCATCGGTTGCCGATGCAGCGCATGCCGCCGCCATCGGCACGCACCAGCGCCGGCGCGATCGCATCCAGCTCGGCCGCGCTCTCCAGGGTGAAGCGCGGCCAGGTCTCGGAGTGCGCACAGCACGCCCCGCATGAGCGGCAAACCGAGGCCGCGTCGTCCTGCCGCTCGCTCAATGGCGTCTCGTCGTCTTCAATGAAAAAGCCGCCCCGACAAGGGGCGGCGTCCGCATCAGTCGACTGGGGCGACCCGATGCCCCGGAGGCGGCTCAAAGCGCCTTGATGTTGGCAACGGCGGTCTTGCCGGTGCGCCGATCCTGCTGCGTGTCGAACTCGACGCGCTGGCCCTCCGAGAGGCCGCTCATGCCGGCGCGCTCGAGCGCGGTCGCATGAACGAACACGTCCTTGCCGCCATTGGTCGGTTGAATGAAGCCGAAGCCCTTTTGGGTGCTGTAGAACTTGACGGTGCCGGTTTCCATGGAAACTTCCTCTGCTGGCGTGGAACACACTGACCCGATCGGAAGGCGCCAAGGCGCAGCCCGATAGCGGTCACTCGATTTTTTGGAAAAGCAACTATGCGTGCCCTACACGCAACGAAGGGGGTACGAAATCGTCAGTCGTCCAAATCTCGACAGCCATGACATGGGCGATATCCTGC
>Ga0194132_10007071_pt1 | contig 16986 bp, 14 predicted proteins | sample TA2KigOf80mmetaG_FD_148612 | JGI IMG/M metagenome (GOLD analysis project Ga0194132, IMG submission 148612) | Freshwater microbial communities from Lake Tanganyika, Tanzania - TA2015054 Kigoma Offshore 80m | ecosystem: Environmental > Aquatic > Freshwater > Lake | place: Tanzania: Lake...
ATCCTCGGCCCCGGCCTCGTGCACGCGATCACCATCGCGAAGCCGAAGAAGGTCGTCTTCGGCAGCGAGCACGAGGAGAAGATCGTCGAAGTCCAGGGCGAGCTCTCGCTCGGACGGGACGACCTCCTCGTCCAGCAGGAGCCCGAGGCACCGGAGCACCGGAGCGCCTTCCCGTCCTTCGACGCGCTCGTCGCCGCCGAGCCGGAGACTGCTCCCACCGTCGAGGGAACGCCCCGGGCGGACGAGAAGTTCTGCTACATCTACACGTCCGGGACGACCGGCCTTCCGAAGGCCGCGATCATCACGAACCAGCGCTTCATGGCCGCGGGAGCGCTCTTCGGCGCGTCCATCCTGGCGCTCGCGCCGGGCGAGGTCTCGTACGTCGCGTTGCCGCTCTACCACTCGAGCGCGATGTTCGCGGGCTGGGGCGCCGCGCTGTCGAGCGGGGGCGCGATCGCGCTCCGCAAGAAGTTCTCCGCGTCGCAGTTCCTCGACGACGTGCGCCGCTACGACGCGCACGCGTTCGTCTACATCGGCGAGCTCTGCCGCTACCTCCTGAATCAGCCGGAGCGGCCCGACGACCGCGACCATCACCTGCGCGTCGCGACCGGCAACGGGCTTCGTCCCGACATCTGGGAGCGCTTCCAGAAGCGCTTCGGGATCCCGCTGATCCGCGAGTTCTACGGGGCGACCGAAGGGAACGCGCCGATCGTCAACCTCGTCGGCACGCCGGGCATGGTCGGGCGCCTCCGCTCCGGTCAGGTGCTGCTGCGCTGCGACCCCGAGACGGGCGAGGCGATCCGCGACCCGAGCGGCCGCTGCACGCGTGTCGGACCCGGCGAGACCGGGCTCCTCGTCGCGAAGATCACGCGCATGGCGACGTACGACGGCTACGTCGACGCGCAGGCGACGCAGAAGAAGGTCCTGGCGGACGTCTTTGCGGGGGGCGACCGCTACTTCAACAGCGGCGATCTGCTGACGCTCCACGACCACGGCTGGCTCTCCTTCGCGGACCGCGTCGGCGACACCTTCCGATGGAAGGGCGAGAACGTCTCGACGAACGAGGTCGCCGAGATCCTGAACGGCGCGCCCGGCGTGCTCGAGAGCAACGTCTACGGAGTCGAGGTCCCGGGCACGGAGGGTCGCGCGGGAATGGCGAGCCTGAACTGCGACGAGCGCTTCTCGCTCGCGGAGTTCGCCGCGTACGTGAAGGCGAACCTGCCGGTCTACCAGCGGCCCTACTTCGTCCGTCTGCAGCGGGACATGCGCATCACGGGAACGTTCAAGCATCAAAAGGTCGACTACCGGCAGGAAGGCTACGACCCGCACCGCGTGCGCGATCCGCTCTACCTCCTCGACGGGGATGCCTATGTCGCCCTCGACGAGGAGACGCACCGACGCTTGCTCTCCGGCGAGCTGCGGCTCCGCTGAACGCGCGGAACGGGCGAGGAGGAACAGATGGCAGAGCTTCATCGCATCTTCGGCGCGGAGAACTCGCCGTACTCGGTGAAGGTGCGTTCGTATTTCCGGTACAAGGGCATCCCGCACGAGTGGATCGTGCGCTCCGCGGCGACGCAGGCGGAGTTTCAGAAACACGCGAAGCTGCCTTTGATCCCGCTCGTGGTGACGCCCGAGGGCGAGTCGATCCAGGACTCGACGCCGATCCTCGAAGCGATCGAGGCCCGCTTCCCCGAGCCGTCGATCCATCCCGACGATCCCGCCCTCGCCTTCGTCTCCGCGCTCGTCGAGGAGTTCGGCGACGAGTGGGGCAACAAGTGGATGTTCCATTACCGCTGGGCGCGCGAAGCGGACCAGATCGCGTGCGCCGGGCGTCTCGCCGACGAGATGGCACCGGGGCTGCCGGCCGAGCAGCGCGCGCAGACGGTCGCGGCCATCCGCGAGCGGATGGTCGGGCGCGTCTGGTTCGTCGGCTCGAGCCCGGAGACGGCGCCGCGGATCGAGAGCGGGTTCCAGGAGGCGGTGGCGCTCCTCGAGAAGCACCTCGCGACGCGTCCCTACCTCTTCGGCGGGCGACCGGCGTTCGGCGACTTCGGGCTCTTTGCGCAGATCTACGAGGCCGATCTCGATCCGACGCCGTCCGCGATCCTGCACGAGCGCGCGCCGCGCGTCCTCGCGTGGGTGAAGCGCATGCTCGAGCCGAAGGCGGAAGGCGGGTTCGAGTCGTGGAGCGCGCTCGCGCCGACGCTCGAGCCCTTGCTGAAAACCCAGGTCGGCGCCCTCTTCCTGCCGTGGTCGGACGCGAACGCGCGCGCGATCGCCGCGGGCGAGGAGACCTTCACGACGGATCTCGCCGGCGCGGCGTGGACGCAGAAGCCGCAGAAGTACCACGCACGCTCGCTCGGCGCGCTCCGCAAGCGCTACGCCGAGCTCGCGGACCGAAGCGCGCTCGACCCGATCCTCGAGCGCACCGCCTGCAAGCGCTGGCTGTAACGGGGTCCGGTTCGTTACGCCGCATCTGCACCCAGGCTCGATCGAGCCTGGGTGCAGATGCGGCGTAACGAACCGGACCCCGTTAGCGCTGGCGCCAGATCAGGGTCGCGGGGAGCATCAGGCGGCTCGCGCTGACCTTCCAGCCGTCCTTCTCCTTCACCATCACGTTGATGAAGTAGCCGGTACGCGTACCGATCTGGTTCCCCGCGGGATCGGTCGCGTGAAAGAGCTCGTACGTGCCGTCCGCGATCGCGACGTCGTCCGTCACCGGACGCACGCGCTCGACGACGAGATTCAGCTCGCTGTTCCTGAAGACGGTCTTGTGCTCGAGATCGAAGAGCTGCTTGATGTGCTCGGGCCCGTACACCGTGCGGCCGTCGGGCTCGGTGTGGTCGCCGTCCTTCGTCCACATCGCCGCGAGCGCGGCCGTGTCGTGCTTGTTCCAGGCCACGATGAACGCGTCCGTGACCTCGCGGACACCCTTGTCCGCCTCACCGTGCACCGGCGTCGGGACCGGCTGTGCGAAGGCCGTCCCCGCGACCAGCAGCGCCACCAGCGTCAGGATCTTGGTCATGAGCCCTCCCCCTAGTCCGACAAGCGCGAGAGCGCCCGCAGCGAGAAGTAATGAGGATCGAACTTCCTCTCGATGAACTGCGTGTCGTAGCGGCCGCCGAGCGCCGCGCGATCGGTCTTGTCGTTGACGCCCATCACCATGTTCGGCGTCACGACGCCGTAGTTCCCCTCGGCGTTGTTCGAGAAGTGATATCCGCACATCGCGGTGTAGAAGTACTCGCCCGCGCGGTTGTGGACGTTCTTCCAGTAGATGCGGCCCATGTCCTTGTCGACGTACATGATCACCTTGCCGAAGTTGTAGTATGGATCGACTGAGTAGCCCTCGAGGATCCACGTCGGCCGCTCGACGAGCGTCAGGTTCTTCGTGATCGTCCACGGAGCGCCCTCGTTTCCGGGCGTCTCGTAGCCGGCCTGCAGGTACGGGATCCGCACCTCGGAGCGCGTGTCGCCCGTCTTCTCCGCCGGCAGCGAGTACGGACCGATGATCGGCGCGAGAACCTTGCCTTCACCGATCAGCTTCCACTTGTAGTACTCGGGCTTCCCCGCGAAGCAGTTCAGGTCGTCCGCGAAGATGTCGAGGCCGGCGAGCGGATCCGAGCGCGTCGCCGCGTTCACGCGGCGCGCACGCCGCGTCTGCGGCAGGTACGCCCACATGCGGTCGGTCGTCGTCCAGTCGTTGAGCTGCTGCGTGAGGATGTTCACGCCTTCGGCGTCCGCCGGCTCCATCGCGTGCGAGATCGACGTCGCGCGGAGCTTCTCGGGGTTGTTCTCCTCCTTCTCGATCCGGCCCTGGTAGCCGTTGATGTGGAGGAACATCTTGACGCGCCGGAACTCGCCGTTCCGGTCGACGCCGTTCAGCGTGAAGGTCGCGCCGACGCCGCCGCCGAGCTGGTTCCCGAGGTAGAAGTTCCAGGCGATCTTGCAGCCCGCCATCGGATCCTTGGGATCGATCTTGGGGAACGGCTGACCGAAGACGTGCTCGGGGATCTCGCCCGTGTCCTTGTACTTGAGGCCGCAGGTCTCGGCGTCGAGGTCGTACTTGCCCTCGTTCGCCTCGGACGCAGCCCAGTAGTTCGAGCCGAGGTTCTGCTTGAAACGCTCGTCGTCGATCGGAACGACGGTGAACGTGTAGTCGCCGGCCTTGACGCGCTTCAGGACCTGCTCGGGAAGGAGACCCTCGGCCTTCTCCCAGTTGTCCTTGTTGAGCGTCCAGGCCTTCTCCTGGGCGGTCTTGTTCTCGTCCGTGAGCGTGTCGTACCGCTCGGCGGCCGAAGCGGATCCGGCACAGAGCACGAGGGCGAGCAGCGCGGGCATCCATCGGGACCCGCACCGGGACCCACGTGGGGTGCGCTTCTTGTTTGCCATGAAGAGTCCCCCCTGCTTCGAGCGAAGCGTTTGCGATGGGCGAGGCTGACGGGGGATACAACAGGCCCGCGCCCCAACCAAGCGCTCAGTTGCGGCAGCGGTTCCGGGTGTAAGCCTGCGGCGACGTCCCGTCCGTGACGACGGCGATCCATCCGGTGCCGTGGCGCGTCACGAGGATCCCGTGGCTCGCGAGGGCCTTCTCCCCCCCGACCCGCGCCGCGACCGTCGCGAAGACGGCCGAGAGGTCCCCGAGGGGAACGACCTCGGTCCCCGCGAGACCCGGAGGAGAGCGCTCCGCGAGCGCCGCGCGGACCTCCGGCCGGAGCCGGAGCATGTGGACGTGCATCTGGTTCTGCGTGCGCGCGTCCTCGGGATTGAGGACGAGAGCGATCGACCCCTCGTCCGGGATCCGCGACAGCGCGGTCTTCCACGCGAACGGCCAGATCCCCTCCGGACGGCGGGGGTCCTCGATCCCGGTCACGCGGGTCCGCGGAAGGGCGAGGCCCGCCACGAGGTCGGCCGGGCAGCCGCACATCTGCATGTCGCGGATCGCGACGAAGTCCCGTGTCAGCGCCCACACGACGTCGGCATCGGGCGTCGTCTCGACGCCGCAGCACGAGCGCGCGAACGCGGGACACGCGCAGTAGCCCCCGTTCTTCTTCTCGTCGACGCAGGTCGACACGATCCGCCAGAGCGCGTCCGCGGGCGGCGACGGAGCCGGCCTCGGCTCGATCCGCATGCACACGCCGGAGATCGCGACGTCCTGCTCGAGCGGCGGATTGTCCTCGAAGCGATCGCCGCGCGAGACGTTCGCCTCCACGCTCGGCTCCTTGCAGCTCGCCGCCGCGTCGGCTGCGACGATGTAGCCGAAGCGATTCCGCTCGAGCTCGTTCCCCTCGAAGACGTTGTCCTGGCTCATGCTGTCGTCCCAGCAGAGCACGGGGCCGGGATCGCGATGCCGGACGGCGCACGTCAGGAACACGCCCGCGTTGGTGTTCGCGACGAAGCGGTTGCCGCGGAACTGGTTCCGGTACGAGTCCGACAGGTAGACGCCGTGCGAGCGGTTGTCGCGGATCGTGTTGTCCTCGATCCGGCTATCCGTCAAGTGCTCGGCGGTGATCCCCGCGGCGGTGTTGGCACGGATGTCGTTGCCGATCAGGCGCGCGCGAGTCGTCCGGTTCAGCGAGATGCCGTCCCACGTTGCGTCGTGGATCCGGCTTCGCTCGATCGAGACGTCGCGCGTGTCGTGCTCCGTCAGGATGCAGGCGCTCCGGCAGCCGGTCACGTCGAGGTCGCGGAGCTGGATCTTCCGCCCCGAGCGTACCGTGACGACGCTGTTCGTCACGTATGGGAAGTCGGCCAGCTTCTCGCTGCCGCCCGCGCCGCCGCCGACGAGGCGGAGCGCCTCGATCGTCACGTTCGAGATCGGCCTTCGCGGAACGCGCCGGCGATGCTCCCCGATGATGAACGCCGGGCTCTGGACGCCTTCGGCGAGACGAACGACCGTCGACTCTCCCGCGCCGCGGATCCGCACGCCGCTCCGCCGGATCGAGACGAAGCCCGGCAAGCGGAGCTCGCCGGCGCCGAGGCAGACGGTCACGATGGAGCCGTCTTCCGGAAGCCGGTCGACGACCGATTGCAGGTCCGTGCCGGGCGAGACCAGGGCCGTGCAGCCCAGAGGCTCCCCCGCCGGCGAGCGGCCCGCCAGCGCGAGCGATGCGAGTAACGCGAGCAACGCGCGCGACGCGAGGAAGCCCACCGCGCAGGCGCGCGCCGCGCGGCCGGCTCTCACAGCCTCCCGAAGAAGTCGTTCCCCTTGTCGTCGACGACCACGAACGCCGGGAAGTCCTTCACCTCGATCCGCCAGACCGCCTCCATCCCGAGCTCCGGGTATTCGAGCACGTCCACCTTCTCGATGTTCTCCTGCGCCAGGATCGCGGCCGGACCGCCGATCGAGCCGAGGTAGAACCCGCCGTGCTTCTTGCACGCCGCTGCCACCGTCGGCGAGCGGTTGCCCTTCGCGAGCGTGATCAGGCTACCGCCGTGCTCCATGAACAGGTCGACGTACGAATCCATACGGCCCGCGGTCGTCGGCCCGAACGAGCCCGACGCGTAGCCGGCGGGCGTCTTCGCGGGTCCGGCGTAGTAGATCGGATGGTCCTTGACGTACTGCGGGAGCCCTTCGCCGCGGTCGAGCCGCTCCTTCAGCTTCGCGTGCGCGATGTCGCGCGCGACGACCATCGGCCCCGAGAGCGCAAGGCGCGTCTTGATCGGATGCTTCGCGAGCTCGGCGCGGATCTCGCTCATCGGGCGGCTGAGGTCGATGCGAACGACGTCGTCCGAGAGCTTCCCCTCGTCGATGTCGGGGAGGAACTGCGCGGGGTTCGTCTCGAGCTGCTCGAGGAAGACGCCGTCGCGCGTGATCTTCCCCTTCGCCTGGCGGTCCGCCGAGCACGACACGCCGATGCCGACCGGACAGCTCGCGCCGTGGCGGGGCAAGCGGATCACGCGCACGTCGTGGCAGAAGTACTTGCCGCCGAACTGCGCGCCGATGCCCATCCGCTGCGTCAGCTTCCAGACCTCCTCCTCGAACGCGCGGTCGCGGATCGCGTGGCCTCGCTTGCTCCCTTCGCCCGGAAGGTCGTCGAGGTAGCGACAGCTCGCGAGCTTGACGGTCTTGAGCGTCGCTTCGGCCGACGTCCCGCCGATCACGATCGCGAGGTGATACGGCGGACAAGCCGCAGTCCCGAGCGTTCGCACCTTCTGGTCGAGGAACTCGAGCAGCGACTTCGGGTTCAGGAGCGCCTTCGTCTCCTGGTAGAGGTACGTCTTGTTCGCGGAGCCGCCGCCCTTCGTGACGAAGAGGAACCGATACTCGTCGCCGGAGGTCGCGTAGAGCTCGATCTGCGCGGGCAGGTTGTCGCCGGTGTTGACCTCCTCGTAGAGGTCGAGCGGCGCCATCTGCGAGTAGCGGAGGTTCGTCTCCGTGTACGTGCGATGGATGCCGCGCGCGATCGCGACCTCGTCGTCGCCGCTCGTCCAGACGCGCTGGCCCTTCTTGCCGATCGCGATCGCAGTTCCGGTGTCCTGGCACGACGGCAGGATCATGCCCGCCGAGACGCAGGCGTTCCGGAGCATGTTGAGGGCGACGAAACGGTCGTTCGACGAAGCCTCGGGGTCGTCGAGGATGCGTCGGAGCTGCGCGAGGTGTCCCGTGCGAAAGAGGTGCGAGACGTCGCGCACCGCGGCGGCGGCGAGCTCGGTCAGGGCGGCCGCGTCGACCGTCAGGATGCGCTCGCCGCGGAAGGTGTCGGAGGAGACCCAGTCCCCGTCGAGCCGGCGATAGGCAGTCGTGTCCTCACCGTGCGGGAACATCTCCTGGAACTGGAACTCGGGCATCGATCGCGCTCCTCCGCCTCTCCTCCGCTCTCCGGGCGGACGCGGGCGGGGAGGACTATACCGACCGGACGCCCTCGCCACATCGCCGGGCGCATGCCACAGTCGGCGCATGCCCGACTTCAGCCTCTTCGGTGACGAGCACGTCCGACAGTACGAAGCGACCGGCGGCAAGGTGGGACACGACTGGAACGACACGAGCTGTCTCATCCTGCACACGACCGGCCGGAAATCGGGGAAGACCCGCAAGTTCCCGCTGATCTACGGCCGCGACGGCGAGGACTACGTGCTGATCGCGTCGAAGGGCGGCGCACCGGAGCATCCCGGCTGGTACGAGAACCTCGTCGCGCACCCGGACGTGAAGATCCAGGTCTGGGACGAGGTGATCCCCGTCACGGCCCGCACCGGCACGGCGGAGGACAAGAAGCGGGTCTGGCCGATGATGGCCAAGCAGTGGCCGGGCTACGACGACTACCAGCGCGGGACCAAGCGCGACATCCCGGTCGTCCTGCTGCGCCCGCGCTGACGCGGAGAAGCTCCCTTCGCCGACGAGCGCTGAATCCCCCAAGAAGCGAATCCGGAGGCTCCCCGCGCGGAGCCTCCGGATCGAGCGCTCGGTCGAGACTCGGACCTCACTGGACCGGGATGCAGACTCCGGTCGTGTTGTTGCAGAAGGTGCCGCGGACGGCCTTCCGGTTGGTGGTCGTGATCGTGCAGTAGCGGTAGTTCGCAGAGCCGGCCTGGTTGTCCGCCGCGCAGACGCCTGCCGGCGAGAGAGACGGACAGCTCGCCGACGCGCCGTAGCCGCCCCCGGCGATCGTGACGTCCACCTTCGCAGCGACGTCGCCCGTATGGACGTTCACGGCCATGCACGTGAACCACTGGAGGTCCTGGATCCGGAGCGGCCCCGAAGCCAGGGTCGCCGCCTCGGCGGCGCTGCTGCCGACGGCGAGGATCGCCGCCGCGACGAGGACGGCCCGGAATCCGATGTAGGTCTTCTTGGTGATCGAGGTCATGGTCTTCTCCCTTCGGGTCGCTCGACCGGGAGGCTCCCTCGCCCGCCGGCCGGTTGGTTTTCGTTTCCGACCGACTGGCGTTCGAACGGAACGAACGATGTTCGCTCCGAATCCGAGGGGGCTAACGGAGATTCGCCCGCCGCGACGTGATACGTTGCGTCCGGCTGCAGGAGGCCCGAAGAGACGGGCGCGCGGCGAGGAGGATGAGGATGGCGAGGAAGAAGGCGGTGAAGAAGCGGAGCGGGGCCAAGAAGGCAGTAAAGAGGAAGGCCGTCGCCAAGAAGGCGCCCGCGAAGAAGGCCGCGAAGAAGAAGGCCGCGAAGAAGGCTTCCAGCAAGAAGGCCGTGGCCAAGAAGGCGGTCGCCAAGAAGGCGCCGGCCAAGAAGGCGGTCGCCAAGAAGGCGCCGGCCAAGAAGGTCGGCAAGAAGAAGAGCGCGCCGCGAGCGGCGAAGCGCTCCAAGCCGGCGACGGGCGTCTTGAGCCGGCTCGCCAAGAGCGTCGGCGTCGTCACGGCCGTCGCGAAGGGTGCCGTCGAGAGTGCCGTCGCTGCGGTGACGCCGGAGAAATCCTCGGAGGAGCCCTCTCCCGCCGGAGAGAAGACGACCTAGGACGCCGAGCTTGCCTCAGGCCGTCAGCAGAAGCTGCGCGACGGCGAAGCAGTAGAGCGAGAAGCCGACCACGAACAGCACGAGCGCGGCCGAGAGGAAGCGCTCCTTGCTGTCGCGGATCGCGATCATCCGCTTGATCGTCGCGAGGGGATCGCCGTGGATCTCCTGCGTCAACCAGCGGAGCCGCAGGACTTCGCCGACTCCGACCGCGGCGCGAGGAGGATCGCCTGCGTCCGGAGGACGAGGGTCGCGAGCTGCGACCGGACGAGCTGGAAGGCCTTCAGGCCGTCCCGCTCGCAGAGATCGAAGATGCTTTGCGCTTCGCCCGAGATTGCTTCCGCCATGCCTCTACTATCGGAGCGCAGGCCGTCAATGACTCCCGCTGCATCGCCGATAGTCGATCGGAAGCTTCGCCGTTCGGGCGGACGCGACGACAGGGAGTACCGAGATGCAGCCACGTGGTGGATCCACGCCGATCGGCGCGGGACAGGGCCCGACGGCCTACGACAAGGTGAGCTTCGTCCGATCGCGGAAGCCGCCGCGCATCGTCACGCTCGAGGCGAGCCCGCTGCGCCTCGAGCTCGACCTCACGACGACCGCCCTCCTCGTCATCGACATGCAGAACGACTTCCTGCATCCCGACGGCTGGGTCGCCTCGCGCGGCGGGGACACGAGCCGTGTACGCGCCCCCATCCCGGCGATCGAGCGAACGACCTCGGCGGCACGGAGCGCGGGCGTCCCGGTGATCTGGGTGAACTGGGGCGTGCGGCCCGACCACGCGAACGTCTCCGAGTCGTTCGTCGAGCGGGCGGCGCGCGGCGCGCACGGCCCGACCTATGGCGACCGCTCGCCGTCCGGCCGGGGCCGCATCCTCGTGCGCGGAGACTGGGGAGCCGAGACGATCGAAGATCTGACCGTCGCGCCGTCCGACCTTCTCGTCTACAAGCACCGCCTCTCCGGGTTCTGGGACAACGAGCTGGATTCGATCCTGCGCGCGCGCGGGATCACGACGCTCCTCTTCTCCGGAATCAACACGGATCGCTGCGTCTTCACCTCGCTGCAGGACGGGAACTTCCTCGGCTACGACTGCATCCTCGTCGAGGACGCGTGCGGCACGACGTCGCCCGACTTCGTGCGCGACGCGGTGCTGTACATCATTCGCCTCGCGCACGGCATGGTGACGACGACCGACGCGTTCTGCGCGGCGGCGGGCGCTCCGAAGCTTGCCGAGGTGCGCAAGGCGGGATAGAGCGGCGGCGGGTTTTCGTACTGACGGGTGATGGGAGGATGACGGGTCGGGGAGCGAGCCGCGCACGCGCGCTTCTCGCGTTCGCGGCGCTGCTGGTGCTCGCTCCGGTCGACGGGCTCGCGCAGATCAACCCGTGGATCGCGAACGACGTCTACGATCCGCAGGAGTGGGACTCCGCCGGCCCCGACACGGCGACGCCGTGGCTGCATCCGCCCGACTACAAGCCCGATCAGGGCTGGGGCATCCTCCCGCCGGACAGCGCGCTCGAAGGCGGCCGCTGGCATCACCTGACGAACCTCACCGGAAGCTGGGGCGGCGCGCGCGATCGCCTGATGGAGCACGGGCTCGCGGTGTCGCTCGCCTACTTCGGACAGTTCTCGACGAACCCGATCGGCGGCGAGCACCAGGGCGGGACGACGTGGCGCGGGGACATGGCCGCGGGCATCTTCGTCGACCTCGAGCGCGTCGCCGGCTGGCACCGCACGTACTTCACGGCGACCGCCGATTGGAAGGCCGGCACGGACAGCCTGACGCCCGCGTTCATCGGGAACCAACTCCCCGTGCAGCTCGACAACGGCGACGACGGGGGAGCGACTCGGCTCGTGAACCTCGCTCTCGGGAAGCAGCTCTTCGACAACACGGCAGAGATCGTTCTCGGACGCGTGATCACCGGCGAGGAATTCGCGACGCTCCGCCTCGCGTGCACGTCGCTGAACCAAGGCATCTGCGGCGTGCCGATCGCGGCGGCGCAGAGCATCTCGTTCCCGACGTTCCCGTCCGCCGTGTGGGGAGGGCACTTCAAGGTGAAGCCGGGCACGCGGTGGAACGCGCAGGTCGGCTCGTACCTCGTGTTCCCCGAGTTCCGCGATCCGAGCTTCCACGGCGTCAATTTCTCCGCGCCGGAGGGATCGGGCGCCTTGACGCTCGGGCAGGTGATGTACTTCACCGGCGGAGACGAGACGAGCCATCCGACGCTGCCGGGGCGGTACATCCTCGGCGGCTACTGGGACGGCGAGACCGTCACCGACGTCGAGACGGAGACGCCGGCGCGCGGCACCGGCGGCGTCTATCTGATGGGGCAGCAGATGCTCTTCGCGGAGCGGCCGGGTTCGGACGTCGGCCTGTCCGCGTGGCTCTCGCTTTCGTGGGCCGCACCGAACCGGAACCAGGTCTCGAACATGGCGGCGGGCGGTCTCAGCTACCAGGGCATCGTGCCGAGCCGTCCGTGGGACGCACTCTCGTTCATCGGCGCGTGGGCCGGCTACAGCGCGGACCTCCGCGACGGCCAGCGCACCCGCGGCGAGCCCGTGCAGCATGGCGAGGTGCTGCTCGAGCTGAACTACCGTCTCCAGCTCGCGAAGTCGTTCTGGATCCAGCCGGACGTCCAGGGAATCGTCCAGCCGAAGGGGCGGAGCGACATCAACGACGCGATCGCGATCGGCTTCGCGGTCGGCGTGGTGCTGTAGGCGCGCCTTTTCCGACTGTCCGCCAGGTGTTACAGCCGTTTTCCCGCGAGCATGAGCTCGATCACCCCGCGCCGTCTGTCCGAGTTGATCCACGCACTCTATGCGGCGGCGGAGAACTCGGACCTCTGGTCCGGTTTCCTCGAGGCGCTCGCCGACAAGGTGGAGTCCCACATGACGGTCCTCGTCGCGATCGCGCGAGACGACGAGACCGGAAGCGCTTCGGCGGCCGTCCGCGTCGATCCCGAGGCGGTCCGCCTGTACAACGAGAGCTGGGGCGAGCAGGACGTCGTGGATCAATTCCGGTCGTGAGGCGCTCTCTCGCGCCGGCTCGCTCGTGCACACGGAGGAGCTCATCTCCGATCGAGCTCTCGTGAAGACGGACTTCTTCAACGACTTCGCGCGCCCGTTCGGCATGTTCCACGCGCTCAACGCGACATTTCTCGCCGATGCGGAGCTCAGCGCGAGCATCGCGTGTCACTATCCCCGCACGGTTCCCGGCCCGACCAAGGAGGCGTACGAGCTCCTCGAGCTGCTGATGCCGCACATGGCCCAGGCGGTCCGCTTCCACGGGAGGTGGCGTGCCCTCACGATCGCCGAGAAGGCTGCTGCCGATGCGGTGGGACGCACTTCGACGGGCTTCCTCGTCCTCGACGGCCGCGGTCGCGTCCTTCGCACGAACGAGCTCGCCGAGGGCGTCCTCCGCACCGGAGACGGGCTGCGGGCGTCCCAGGGCCGACTTCGAGCCGTCCGCGCGAGCGACGACGCCGAGCTCCAATCGGCAATCGCTCGCGTGGCCGAGACGGCGCTCCAGGGAGGCCTCGGCCACGGACGCACCCTCCCGATCCGGCGAGTCGGTAACGACCTCCCCTACCTCGTCCTGCTGATGCCCGTCAGCGCGAAGGGCTCTCTCTTCGGCGAGCACCGAGGCGCCGTCGTCGCACTCGTCTCGGACCCCGCGCGTCAGCCGTCCCTTTCGAAGCTTCGGATGCAGCGCGTCCTCGGCTGGACGCAGGCCGAAGCGGGGGTCGCAGCGCTGCTCCTCGAGGGACGCTCGACTCGCGAGATCGCAGAGTCCCGCGGCGTCGGCTCCGAGACGATTCGCGCGCAGCTCAAGAGCCTCTATCGGAAGGCGGGCGTCTCGGGGCAGGCGCAGCTCGTGCGCCTGCTCATGGCCGGAGGACCGGCGCTCGAGCGACCGCAGCGCTGAGGGACGATCAAGCCTCGGGCGAACGCACGCGGCTCCGTTCCGCGGGACTGCTTCGCCGGAGGTCGGCGATCCAGCGTGCGAGGCCGTCGAGCCGGAGCTCGTCCGCGATCCCGGCGGCCCGGTCGAGCAGGCGATCGGCCGTCTTCCGATCGCGCGTGTCGCGGTCGAGGAGCGCTCGAGCGAGCTCGTACCGCACGTGGGCTTCGATCGCTCGACTCCCAGCGTTCTCGCAGGCTTCGATGGCCGAGCGATAGAGGGGATACGCGGTCCGCCAGCGACCCGCGGCCTCCGCGAGCAGCGCCAGGTACGCGTCGACCGGCCCGCTCCAGGCGAGGGCCAAGGAAGCGACGAGAAAGGTGCCCCGCCACGGCGCCAGCGCTTCGAACTGTGCACGCGCCACGTCGGGTCGTCTCAGATGCACGCAGGCGGCGGCGAAGAGCACCAAGCCGAGATGATCTTGCACGCGCCACGTCGGGTCGTCTCAGATGCACGCAGGGCCGCGCGAGTGCGGCGGCGACCTGACGATCGAGCGCCGCCGCGAAGGGCCCCATGTGCGCTCTCGTCGCGAGCGCGCGCTCGAGGCTGAGAAACCCCTCCTCGCTGCGACCCAGCTCGCAGTAGACGCTCGCCAGGTTCGCGTGGCCAATCGGCTGCTCCGGGTAGGTCGCGACGAACGATTCGAGAAGCACGACGACTTCGCCCATGCGGCCCTGGTGAGCCCGGACCCCGACGAGCTGGGTGCCCATGCACGGCGCTGCGACGTCGCCGAACGAGAGATCCGCAGCCTGCATCGCGAGCGGCGCGAGCCGCTCGGCTTCTGCCAGCTGGCCGTGAAGCTGCGCTCTCGTCGCACCGAGGTACGCAGCGCACCAGCGATAGACCGGCACCTCCAGTTTCACGGCGAGACCGGTGAACGCATCCATCTCGCGTTCGCACTCGGCCATGCGGCCGTGCTCGAGCAAGTCGTGGATTCGGAGCAAGCGCGCCTCGAGGAGAAGCGTGGGATCTCCGGCGAGCTAGGCGAGAAGAACCGCCTCGGTCGAGAGGCGGAGCTGCTCTCGCGGACGCGCATCGGCATCCGCCCGCCAGCGACGGCTGACGAGCGCCGACGCGAGCTGCATCACGTCCCCGGACCGTCTCGCGCGGGCCTCGGCGCTCCGGGTCGCCTTCTCCCATTCGCTCGACTCCTCCTGCCACGAGGGAGACGTCGAGTCCTGGCCCACCAGACGCAGCCCCGCACGGAGCATCATCAACAACCGATCTGCCGAGCGGGACCCGTGCTCCCCTGTGGGCGGTTCACGACCCTCGACGACGTGCGCGAAGCGAGCCGCCCCGATCCCCGCCGCCTCGGCGAAAACTCGCTTCGCCTCGTGCTCCCGTCCGGCACGCAGATAGGAGTCGCCGAGGTTGAACAGGAGACCGAAGCGGCGGGTCATTTGATCAGGTCGATGGACCTCGATCAGCCGGATCGCGCGCTCGAGCCAGCGCGCCGCCTCGACGAGGTCGAGCTTGGCGCCGTACGAGCGTGCGAGCCGCTGCGCGAGCCGGATCGCGCGCTCGGCCGTCTCGGCGTCGGCTCCGAGGCTCGCGTGATGAGCGAGCGGCCGCAAATGGGCATCGTCCTCGCTCCCGTACAAATGGTCGAGAGCATCCGCGATACGCCGATGCAGCGCCCGACGATCTTCGAAGGACAGGTCTTCGCGGAAAAATTGTACGAAGGTCGGGTGCGCCAAGCGGTAGCGGTCGGGCGTGAGCCCCAACCGCAGCACTCGGCCGTCCACGCCGCGCTCGAGAATCTCGGCGACCTCCTCGGAGGGGAAACCCGAGGCTTCCGCGATCTCGGCGAACGATGGCTCTCCCTCGAAGAGCGCGATCACCGCGAGGACGTCGCGCGCAGCAGCGGAGAGCGAAGAGCATCGCTCGCGAATGACGCTTCGTACGCTGCTCGGCAGATCGATCACGTCGTCGCCCGCGCGGCTGCTCCACTCGTCGCCGACCCGCAGCACGAGCCGCTGCGCGACCAGGTAGCGCCAGTACTGGCCTGCGAACAGCGGATTTCCCGCCGCACGACGAAGGACCGGCGCAGCGACGGCGTCGGGGACGGCCGCGCCCGCGGCACCGTAGATCAAGTGCCGAACGTCCTGATCCGACAGGGGACCCAGCTCCTGCTCGACGTAGCCTTTGCGAAGGCGCGGCGTTGCAGGACGAGCAGGCAAGTCGACGTTGCCCGTGCTCCAGTGGTCGCGAGCAGCCGCCGCAATCAGGAGGGGAAGACCGCTCGCGCTCGAGACGACGTGCTCCAGAGCCCGGAGGGATTCGGCGTCGGCATCGTGCAGGTCGTCGAGAAGCAACACCAGGGGCGCGGCGGCCATCGCGCGCACCGCGGTCGCGATCGCATCGTAAAGGACGCGCGGCTCTGCCGACGGGTCGCTGGGCGGATTCGGGATCTGCCCCGCGCGCCCCGACCACGCGGGAAGCAGGGGCGCCAGTGCTGCGGCTGCGGGTCCGAGCCGTGAACGCAACTCGGACGCGGCGCCACGCGCGGCAAAGGCGGCGAGGATCTGCCGCCAGAGCGAGAGGGAAGGACCATCTCGACCCTCGGCCTGGGCCCAGAGAACGTCGAAGCCCGCAGCGTGCGCGCTGCGATCCGTCTCCTCGAGGAGGCGCGTCTTTCCGATCCCGGGCTCGCCGCGGAACACCACGGTTCGGGGACGCTTCTCGAGCGCCGAACGCAGTGTATCGCGAATCAGCACCCGCTCGGCCTGCCGTCCGACGAGCTCGTCCGCGGAAGGAGCCGAAGACGTCTGGATCGCGATCGACGAGATCGGTCCGATCTCCTCCGGACCGAAGACGAACCGATAGCCTCGTCGCGACAGGGTCGCGATCGCGGGGGCGGGCGCGGGCGCGGGCGCGGAATCGCGCCGACGAGCGGCGCCTCCGAGAGCTTTCCGAGCACGGTGGATCGCGACCGTCAGCGCACTCTCGAAGACGTCCTCGTCGGGCCACAGAGCATCGAGGAGCTCGCGCTTCGAGACGACACGCTCCCGGTTCCGGACCAGGTAGACGATCAGATCGAAGACGCGGGGCTCGACCACTCGGACGACGCCCTCTCTTCGGAGCTCACGTCGCGACTCGTCGATCTCGATGTCGCCGAATCGGTGGATCATGCGCCTACCCCGCCGCGAGCCGCGTCCACGCCCGACGCGAACGAGAGCCTCTCGGCGACGACTCGTAACAATTCCGAAAGGACTCCGTTCGAGACTTCGGCTACCCGCATGGCTCGTGGAGAGATTTATCGCAACGCGGACACCCGGGTTCCTTACCCATCTGGGGAATGACCGAGGCGCCGCGCGTCGCGTACGACGACCACGCGTTCGATGAGTCAGGTCGTCGGCGCGAACCTCGAAACGGAGGAACGATGAATATCCGATACCGCCCCCTCGCGACAGCTGCGCTCCTGATCCCCTGGATCGCAGCCAGCTCGGCAGGCGCGCTCACCGATACCGAGAAATGCGAGGCCGACAAGCTGCTCGCCTCCTCGAAGTTCGCGCAGTGCCGCCTCAAGGCCGACTCGACCTTCGCGAAGTCGGGGGACGTCGCCAAGCGCGATGCTGCCTATGCGAAGTGCAGCCTCTCGCTCTCGAAGTCCTTCCAG
>Ga0194132_10007072_pt1 | contig 16985 bp, 17 predicted proteins | sample TA2KigOf80mmetaG_FD_148612 | JGI IMG/M metagenome (GOLD analysis project Ga0194132, IMG submission 148612) | Freshwater microbial communities from Lake Tanganyika, Tanzania - TA2015054 Kigoma Offshore 80m | ecosystem: Environmental > Aquatic > Freshwater > Lake | place: Tanzania: Lake...
CGCCCGACTCCGTCGCCGTCCGCGCGGCCGTCGCGGCGGCGCTCGCCGAGGACCGCGCCGCCTTCGACGTCACCACCCACGCGCTCGTGCCGCCCGCCCAGGCGGGGCGCGGCGACTTCGTCTTCCGCGAGGCGGGGGTCGTCTGCGGGCTCGAGGTCGCGCGCGAGGTCTTCGCGCAGCTCTCGCCGGCGCTCGCGCTCGAGGTCGCCTGCCCGGAGGGGAGCGCAGTCGCCGCGGGCACGACCGTCGCGACCGTGCACGGGCCGCTCTCCCCGACGCTCTCGGGCGAGCGCGTCGCGCTCAACTTCGTGCAGCGCATGTCGGGTGTGGCGACGATCGCCCGGCGCTACGTGGAGGCCGCCGCGGCCGGCGGCCGGGCGCGCGTGGTGGACACGCGCAAGACGACGCCGGGCCTGCGCGCGCTCGAGCGCTACGCCGTGCGCGTGGGCGGCGCGGGCAACCATCGCAACACGCTCGAGGACGGCGTGCTGATCAAGGACAACCACATCGCGGCCGCGGCGCAGCGCGGGCTCACGCTCGCCGATGTGATCCGCGAGGCGCGCGCGCGCTCGCCCCACACGCTCCGCGTCGAGGTGGAGGCGGACACCGCCGCACAGGCGCGCGCCGGCTGGGAGGCCGGCGCGGACGTGGTGATGCTCGACAACATGACGCCCGCCGAAATGCGCGCGATCGTCGCAGGCGCCCCCCGGCACGTGATCTTCGAGGCCTCGGGCGGGATCACGCTCGAGACGGTTGCCGAGGTGGCCGCCTCGGGGGTGCACCTCATCTCGTCGGGCGCGCTGACGCACTCGGCGCGCGCCCTCGACGTCGCGCTCGACCTGCGGCCCGCCTGACGGCAGCCCCCGGGCGAGGGCGTACGATCAGATCGGCTTTCGACGCCGCGGCTGCGCTTCTTGTCGCCTGGGCCGGCTGCGATGGGAACGTCCGTCCCGATGTCGTTCACCTCGAGCGGGCTCGCCGATCTGGCGGCGGCGCGCGACGAGCTCGTCGACGCGCTGGGCGCGCTCCCGGAGGAGGCGCTCGAGCGACGGGTCCACTGGTCGGTGGGCGCGATCCAGCTCGACTGGCTCGTGTTCATGCTCGGCGGCCACGAGACCGAGCAGCGGATCGGCATCGAGTGGACGCTCGGCTACGCGGACTGGCAGTGCCCGCGGGCGATGTGGCACCTCGCGGGCGCGCCGATCGCGCGGGCCCGCCTCGAGTCGTTGCTGGTCGGCGTGCCGGAGTCGCTCGTCGACCGCGCACCCGACCCGCAGGAGTGGAGCCTGCGCCAGATGTTCGAGCACGTGACCTCGACGAACTGGCGCTACTCGCTGCAGACGCAGTACGCGGCCTCGCGGGCGGACGGCGACCCGCTGCGGCCCGACGACGCGACGCTGCCGCCGCGCGTGCCGCCGCCCGTGCACGGCGAGGCGATGCTCGCGCTCGAGGACGCGCAGCTCGTGCGGCCCACCGACTGGGCCGGATCCCAGCAAACGGTGGCGTTCCGGCTGCACCGGTTCGCGGAGCACTACGAGGAGCACGCCGCGGACGCGGAGGCGACGCTCGGACGCCTCGGCTTCGCGCGCTCGCGCCCGGCGCGCGTTGGCGCCGCACGCGCGGCGCAGCTCGGTGAGCTCGAGTCGACCCTCCTGGGCGTCCCGCCCGGCCTGCGCGACTGGCGTCCGCCCCGCGGCGGGTCGACGATCGACGAGCGCATCCGTCAGCTCGCCGAGGTCGACCGCGGGCTGCTGCGCGTGATTCGGGAGGTGGGCGCGTGAACCAGGTGATCATCCTCTCCGGCCCTCCGGGGGCCGGGAAGAGCGCGGTCGCGGAGGCGCTGTGCGAGCGCTTCGACCGCATGCTGCACATCGAGGTCGACGAGCTGCGGCACTGGGTGAAGGCGGGGTACCGCCACCCGTGGGCGGGGGATCGTCAGGCCGAGGAGCAGCTCGAGCTGGCGACGCGCAACGCCGCGGCGATCGCGCGCGAGAGCGTGGCGATGCGCTACGCGGTGGTGATCAGCGACGTGGTGCCGGCGCGTCACGCGGCCTGGTACCGCGAGGCGCTCGTCGGGGTGGGCGCGACCGTGCATCTCGTCACGCTGCTGCCGTCGCTGGAGGTGCTGCTCGCGCGCGACCGGGCGCGCGAATGGGCGATGGGGGAGCGGGCACGCGCGCTGCACGAGCGCCTCTCGCGCGAGGTCGCGGAGGGAGCGCTCCCCGGCGCCGTGCTCGACAGCTCCACCGACGCGAATGCCCAGGCGACCGCCGATCGCGTGCAGGAGATCGTCTCGCGCGGCGAGTCGCTGCTGACCGGGGGGGACGCACTGGCCTAGGGGAACTCCCCGATACGCGCGTCGCGGAGCCCCCATCGGCTCATGCGCACGAATCACGTCAGCCGCGCGCGGTGTCGACGTCGCGTGTAGGGTGGCTTGGCACTGGGAGGAGACGGGGCATGCGCTCGACCACGCGGCTCGCGATGGCGAGCTTCGATGACCCCCGCGCTGCTCGTGCTCGCCTGGGCGGCGCCTCACGCGGCGAGCGCGCAGGCGCCGTACACCGCGTACGAGGGCACCCTCACGCCCGGAAGGGTCGTGAAGGCCTACGCGCGTGTTCGTGGCGGGCAACCTCCTGACGTTCGTCCCGGGGGCGCCGTCGTTCGTGAACGCGACGTTCGCCGCGCAGTTCCCGGACGGGCTACCCGCGGGATCGCTCGTCTTCGTCGTGAAGTAGCCCGGCGGGGCGCCGGCCCCACGCGCGCGGCGGCCGGCGCCCATCGCAGCAGCGCGGGCGCGCAGAGGACCGCCCCGGCTGGTGGAGCCGGGGCGGTCGCCGTCTTCGGCCCGCGAGTTGGCTAGGCGGCGCGCGTGGCGCCGCTGATCGCGCCCGAGTACCAGTCGATCTGCTTGATCACCGCCTCGCCGCCGCCCATGCGCTTGAGCAGCGCCCGGTCGTCGGGCGGGAGGTTGGCGCTGGTGACCTCGCCGTCGTCGGGGAGCCGAGCCGCCACGACCCCGTCGCCGATCCCGAGCGCCGCCGCGATACGGCGGGCGTTCCACACCGCGCGCGAGAGGTCGGTGGCGCGCCCCTCGTGGTGATTGCCGATGACCGTGATCACCTCCTCGGGGAGCGCCCACACCTCCGCGGCCTCGACGCCGTACGCGGCGTGCGACTTCCCGAAGCCCAGCTCCTCGGTCTCGAACGGGTCGATGCCGGAGCGCGCCATCTGCACGATGCGCGAGTACTTGATCGGGTCGGCCTGCGCCATCGCCATCCGCCCGACGTCGTGGAGCAGCCCTGCGGTGAAGGCGGTCGGCCGCAGCGCCTCGTCCTGGGTGAGCAGCATCGGCGAGCAGCGCGCAGGCGAGCACGTGCCGCCAGAGATCGGTGCCGTTGATCCCCGACCGCTCGAGCCCGCGGAACGACCCGCCGATCACGGCGGAGAGCACGATGCGGCGGGTGGTGTTGAGGCCGATGCGCACGAGCGCGTCGCCGGCGGTGCCGATGCGACGCACGGCGGCGGAGCTGGTGGAGTTCCCGGCGCGCAGCACGGCCGCGGTGAGCGCCGGGTCCGTCTCGACGATCGAGGCCAGGTGCCTCAGCTCGAGGTCGGGCTCATCGAGGACCGCCATCGCTCGCGCGTGGACGGCGGGAATGGTGGGGAGACGACGCCCGTCGGCCATCCTGCCTCGCTACGCCGCCGGTCCCTCGGCCCGGGCTCACGATCGGATGTACACCACCGGCCCGCGGTGGCCGGCGAGCACTCGCATCGCCGTGCAAACATCGACCTCTACGGGCGTTATTGAAATCGGGAGATTCCCTCGCGCCCACCCCGGCCGACCACGCCGATGATGGTGCTGCCGGATGTGGGGGCCGGTCCCGGCATGCGCGTGCCCTCCGCCTACTACGGCGGGCATCTCGGTGTGGGACGCCGAGGAAGAGATCCTCGGCTTCGCCGACGTGCAGCTCGGCGCGGGGCTCACGCTGCACTGGAACTTCCCCGAGCTCGTCGAGGCCGTGCTGCGCCAGCGCCTCGACGTCGCCGCGCTCCCCAACCGGAACTCGCGGCCCGCCTTCGTCATCCGCGCCCGCCTCTACGCGCGCTCCCGCGGCATCACCGAGGGCGTCGACCCCGCGCGCGAGGGACCGCCCCCCGACGAGTGGCTGATCCCGCCGATCTCGGGCTCGCTCAACCGCGTCGGCGGACTCAGCGGCATCGAGGAGCGCGTGCGCGCGTTCGTCGACGCTACGCTGGGCGCGCGCTAGGCGCCGCCGCCGGCTCGTCGCGCGCGGGTGCCCCCGGCCGGTACGCTGACGGCCCCAACCGCCGCACCGCGCGATGGAGCCGCCCGATGGCCGACGCCCCCTCCACGCTCTCGCCCGTCTTCCGCCTCGCCCACGACTACGTCGATCGCGTCGCCGAGCTGAACCCGATCGCGGCGACGTCGATGGGTGTGCCCGGCCACGAGGAGGAGTTGCCCGACCTCTCCCCCGCCGGCGCGCAGGCGCGCATCGTGCACGCACGCGAGACGCTCGCGGCGCTGCGCGCGCTCACCGTCGCGGGTGAGCGCGACCGCGTGGCTGCGGAGGTGATGCGCGAGCGGCTCGAGCTCGCCCTCGAGCTCCACGAGACGCGCGACTACCTGCGCGAGGTGCGCGTGCTCGGCAGCCCCATCTCTGCGGTGCGCTCGGTGTTCGACCAGATGCCGCGCGACTCGGAGGAGGCGTGGGAGCGCATCGCGCGCCGCATGCAGCGGATCCCCGAGGCGCTGGCGGGCGCGCGCGCGAGCCTCCAGACCGGGCTCGCCGAGGGGGTGCGCGCGGCGCAGCGGCAGGCGCGCGAGGTGGCGCGCCAGGCGCGCGTGTGGAGCGGGGTCGCGGAGGGCTCGCGCGCGTTCTTCGACGGGCTTGTGGAGCAGTACGGCGCGCGCGCCGACGCCTCCGCGGCGCTGCGCGCGGAGCTCGAGCGCGCGGCGCGCGCCGCCTCCGACGCGTACGCCGAGATGGCGACCTACCTCGACGAGGGCTACGCGCCGCGCGCCGAGCCGCGCGACGCGGTCGGCGCCGAGCGCTACGCGCTGCAGGCGCGCGCCTACACCGGCGCCACCCTCGACCTGCTCGAGACCTACGCGTGGGGCTGGGAGGAACTGACGCGTATCGAGACGGAGATGGAGGCGACCGCGGCGCAGGTCGTGCCGTCGGGCGGCGTCGACGCCGCGCGCGAGCTGCTCGAGAGCGACCCCGAGCGGGCCATCGAGGGGGTCGAGGCGTTTCGGCGCTGGATGCAGGAGCTGCAGGACGCCACGATCGCGGAGCTCGACGGCACGCACTTCGACATCCCCGAGCCGGTGCGGCGCATCGAGGCGATGATCGCGCCGCCCGGCGGGGCGCTCGCGATGTACTACACGGGGCCGTCCGAGGACTTCAGCCGCCCCGGGCGGACCTGGTACCCGACCGGCGGGCGCACGCGCTTTCCGCTCTGGTCGGAGGTGTCGGTCGCCTACCACGAGGGCGTCCCCGGCCACCACCTGCAGATCGCGATGCTGTGCTACCTCGCGGAGGAGCTGTCGCGATACCAGCGGCTGCTCGCGCTGACCTCCGGGTACGCGGAGGGATGGGCGCTCTACGCGGAGCGGTTGATGGAGGAGCTCGACTACCTCGAGCACCCCGACTACCGGCTGGGGATGCTCGTCTCGCAGGCGTTTCGGGCGGCGCGCGTCGTGGTCGACATCGGCATGCACCTCGAGCTCGAGATCCCGGCCGGGCAGTCGTTTCACCCGGGCGCGCGCTGGACGCCGGAGCTGGGGCTCGAGTTCATGACGCCGCGCAACCCGTTCGACGAGGCGTTCGCGCGCAGCGAGATCGACCGCTACCTCGGCGTGCCCGGGCAGGCGATCTCGTACAAGGTCGGCGAGCGCTACTGGCTCGCCGCGCGCGAGGCCGCGAACCGCGCCGAGGGGGCGCGCTTCGAACTCAAGGCGTGGCACGCGAAGGCGCTGCGCGTCGGGCCGATGGGGCTCGACCAGCTGCGCCGCGAGCTGGGGGGCTGAGCGCGTCGTGCGCGTGCTCGTCTTCGGCGCGAGCGGCTACATCGGCTCGCACCTCGTCGCGCGGCTGCGCGCCGAGGGCCACGCCGTGCGCGCGAGCAGCCGGCGCCGCGAGGTGCTCGAGGGTCGGGGCTGGAGCGGCGTCGAGGTGGTGCAGGCGGACGCACTCGAGCCCGAGACGCTCGGCTCCGCGCTCGCGGGAGTCGAGGTCGCGTACTACCTCGTGCACTCGATGGCCTCGGGGCGCGACTTCGCCGAGCGCGACCGGCGGGGCGCGGCCCACTTCCGCGACGCGGCCGCCGCGGCCGGCGTGCGCCGCATCGTCTACCTCGGCGGGCTGCAGGCCGGCGGAGGGGACGGCCACGAGGCCTCCGAGCACCTCGCGTCGCGCCGGGAGACCGGCGAGGTGCTGCGCGCGGGACCCGTGCCGGTGACCGAGCTGCGCGCCGGGATCGTGGTCGGCCCGGGGTCCGCGGCGTTCGAGGTGCTGCGCGACCTCGTCTACCACCTGCGCGTGATGGTGACCCCGCGGTGGGTGCGATCGCGCATGCAGCCGATCGCGCTCGACGACCTGCTCGAGTACCTCGTGCGCGTGCCGGCGAGGGAGGGGACGGAGGGCGGCGTCTACGACGTCGGCGGGCCCGAGGTGCTCTCGTACGCCGAGATGCTCCGCGGGTTTGCGGAGGTGAGCGGGCGCTCGCTCCGGATCATCCCGGTGCCGGTGCTCACGCCGCGGCTCTCCTCGTACTGGCTCGACCTCGTGACCGCGGTGCCGGTCTCGGTCGCGCGGCCGCTGATCGACGGGCTCGCGCACGACCTGATCGCGGACGACCGCGGGATCCGGCGGCTCATCCCGTTGAGGCTCCGCACCTACCGCGAGGCGGTGACGGCGGCGCTCGATGCCGAGCGGCGCGAGGGGGTGCCGGTGCGCTGGACCGAGGGGGCGTTCCGCTTCCGCGGCTCGCGCCACGACGTCTCCTACTACAGCAAGAGCGCGCGGGCGATCGCGGACGCGGGCGTCTCGGCCGGCGTCGCGTGGCGCGAGGTCCGTTCGGTCGGTGGCGCGCGGGGGTGGTACTGGCAGACGTGGCTCTGGCGGCTGCGCGGCGTGGTCGACCGCGCCGTCGGCGGCGTGGGGATGCGGCGCGGCCGCCGCTCGCAGGAGTCCGTGCAGGTCGGGGACGCCATCGACTTCTGGCGGGTGGTCGCGCTCGAGCCGGGGCGCCGGATGACGCTGCTCGCGGAGATGCGGCTGCCCGGGGCGGCGGTGCTGGAGCTCGCGGTCGAGCCGGTGGGGGCGGAGCGCTCGCGCGTGGAGGTGGCCGCGCACTTCCACCCGGCGGGGCTGGCGGGGCTGCTCTACTGGTACGCGCTCGCGCCCGTGCACGTCGCGATCTTCCGCGGGCTCGCCCGCGCGATCGCGCGGCGCGCCGAGCAGCGCGCGGTCAGCGAGCCGGCGCGAACTCGATGATCTCGCTGCGCAGGCGGCCGCGCTCGACCTCGATCAGCGCGTAGGTGCCCGGGACCATGAACGATGGGTAGCCCTGACCCGGGTTGATGAAGCGCATGCCGTTCACGGTCTCGTTGAGCGGCTCGTGGATGTGCCCGTAGCAGATCGCGTCGAGGCGGCCGTACGCGGAGGCGGGGAAGTCGGGGAGCAGTTGCTCCGGGGGGAACTCGGGGCCTCCCCACGCGGGGTGGGTGACGCCGATGCGCACGCCGTCGACCTCGAGGATCTCGCGGTAGGGGATCGCGCGCCGAAGCTCCGGCGGATCGGAGTTGCCGTGCACGACGACGGCGCGGCGGGCGGCGGCACGGAAGCCCTCGACGGCGTCGAGGTGCACCCAGTCGCCGCAGTGGACGGCGATGTCCGCCGCGGCGACGGCGTCGCGCAGCGCCGGGTGAGCCTGGTCCCAGCGGCGGATGTGCGTGTCCCCGGTGACGACGATGCGCGTCATGGCGACAGTGTCCCGGCTGGGGACGCTGCGATCGAGCGCGCGGGGATGCGACGACGGCGCGACGCGCGAAGGCGACCGGGCTCTCGGCGAGCCGCGGGTCTCCACCCGCGGGTCGGGCGTCGGCGGCCGGCGCCCGCGCGCGTTGAGCGCACGGGGTGGGGTGCTAGCATCGCCCGGCCCGAACGGCGACGCAGGCGCCGACGCAGCCCCCGACGGGAGGAGCGCGATGAAGCTGCACGAATACCAGGCGAAGGAGCTGCTCGCGCGCTACGGCGTGCCGGTGCCGAAGGGGCGCGTCGCGCGCACGCCGGCCGAGGCGGAGGCGATCGCGAAGGAGCTCGGCGGCGGGGTCGTGGTCAAGGCGCAGGCGCACACTGGCGGCCGCGGCAAGGGCGGCGGCGTGAAGCTTGCGAAGAACCCCGCGGAGGCGAAGGCCGCAGCCGCGCAGATCATCGGGATGCAGCTCGTCACTGCGCAGACGGGGCCGCAGGGGCTCCGCGTCGCCTCGGTGCTGGTGGAGGAGCAGGTCGCGATCGACCGCGAGCTCTACCTGAGCGTCACGATCGACAACTCCGCGGGCATGCCCGTCGTGATCGCCTCGGCGGCCGGCGGCATGGACATCGAGCAGGTGGCGGAGGAGACGCCCGAGCAGATCTTCCGGCAGCACGTGCACCCGTCCACCGGGTTCATGCCGTACCAGGCGCGCGCGCTCGCGTTCGCCACCGGCCTCACCGGCGACCTCATGCGCCCCGCGACCGACCTCATCGCCGCGCTCGTGCGCGCGTTCCAGGAGAGCGACGGCTCGCTGGCCGAGATCAACCCGCTCGCGGTGACGAAGGACGGCAAGCTGCTCGCCGCGGACGCGAAGTTCTCGGTCGACGACAACGCGGACTTCCGCCACGAGCCGCTGATGGCGCTGCGCGACACCACGCAGGAGGACCCGCGTGAGGTCGAGGCGCGCGCGGCCGGCATCGAGAACTACGTGAAGCTCGACGGGAACATCGGCTGCCTCGTGAACGGCGCCGGGCTCGCGATGGCGACGATGGACGCGATCAAGTTCGAAGGCGGGCAGCCCGCGAACTTCCTCGACATCGGCACCGCGAACAGCGTGGACGCGGTGGTGACCGCGCTGAAGATCATCGGGGCCGATCCCGACGTGAAGGCGGTGCTCGTCAACATCTTCGGCGGGCTCGCGCGCACGGACATCATCGCGGACGGGGTCGTCGCGGCGATCCGCGAGGGGTACGTCAAGCAGCCCACGGTGGTGCGGCTCGCGGGGACGAACGTCGGCGAGGGGCTGCGGATCCTGGACGAGTCGGGGATCGACCTGGTGCGCGCGGACGGCTTCGCCGAGGCGGCGCGCAAGGCGGTGCAGGCGACCGGCTAGGTCGAGCGCGCCGGCGCGGCGAGGCGGCGAGGGGAGAGGCGCATAGCATGGCGGTACTGCTCAACCGGGAGAGCCGGGTCGTCATCCAGGGGTTCGGCGCGGCGGGTCAGCGCGAGGCGCACACCTCGCGCGCCTACGGCACGCAGGTCGTCGCCGGCGTGACGCCGGGACGCGGCGGGCAGGAGATCGACGGCTTCCCGATCCGCAACACGGTGCGCCAGGCGGTCGACGAGTTCGGCGCGAACGTCTCGCTGATCTTCGTCCCCGCCCCGTTCGCCGCGGACGCGATCGTGGAGGCGGCCGACGCCGGCGTCCCCGTGGCGATCTGCATCACCGAAGGGATCCCGCCGCTCGACATGGTGAAGGTGAAGGCGTACCTGCGGGCGTCGGGCACGATCCTGATCGGCCCGAACTGCCCGGGGGTGATCTCGCCGTCGGAGCGGGCGCGCGCGGGGATCATGCCGCCGGACGTCTACCTCGAAGGAAGCGTCGGGGTCATCTCGCGCTCCGGGACGCTCGTCTACGAGACGGTGGACCAGCTCACGCGGCTGGGGGTCGGCCAGTCGGGGAGCGTCGGGGTGGGCGGCGACCCGATCATCGGGACGTCGCAGCGGGAGGCGCTGGCGCTTTTCGAGGCGGACGACGAGACCGCGGCGGTCGTGCTGATCGGGGAGATCGGCGGGACCGCCGAGCAGGAGGCCGCCGACTACATCAGGCAGATGTCGAAGCCGGTGGTGGCGTTCATCGCGGGGGCGACGGCGCCGACGGGCCGGCGGATGGGCCACGCGGGCGCGATCATCGCGGGCAAGGCCGGGACCGCGCAGGCGAAGCAGACCGCGCTCATGAACGCCGGGGCGACCGTCGTCCAGTCGCCGTCGCTCATCGGCGAGACGATGCAGCGCGTGCTGAAGGAGCGGGGGTTGACCTAGCCGCGCGCCGTCCGGCACTCGCCGGGGCGCGCGGCTGGCCTGCGTTCGAGGCTAGGTCTGAGCCGGGGGCGCGGGATCGAGGTACTTCTTCGGGTTGCCGATGAAGCGGTTCCGGCACCCCATGTCGTTGAAGTAGAACCACTTCCCCTCGTGGTTCCACTTGAGGCCTTTCTCGGTGTCGAACGCCTTCCCGCACACCATGCAGGTCTGATCGGCCATCGCTTCCCCTCCGATCCGCACCGGTTGAGCGGGCGCAGTATACGACGGGCGTCATTCCCGGATCGCGCCGCGAACGCGCGGCAACGTGAAGGCGGACCGCGAAGACCGGACATTGCGGGGCGCGCGAACAGGGGACCGCGAGGACCGAGACCGCCGGGGACGTGCGCAGGGACCGCGGAGATGCGGGGCGGACGCGGGCCGGCGCCGCGCGCCGCTCAGCGGGACCTGGCCCCCCGCTCGCCGCGCGACCCTTCGGACGCGCGCTCGCGGATCAGCGCCGCGAGGATCGTCCGGTGGCACTGATCGTCGGGGTGGGAGCCGCACAGCAGCGTGACCCCGGTGCCGGTCGCCATGCGGGTCGCCCAGTCGAGGAGCGAGGTCCGCGCGGCGATCTCCGCCCGATAGCGGCGCTCGAACTCCTCCCACGGGACCGCGCCCGCCTGGTATCCGTCGAGCAACTCGTCCGACGGGCCGAGGTCGCGCTCCCACTGGTCGACCGCGCCCTTCGCGACCCCGCGCGGCCAGCGCCGCATCACGAGCAGGCGCGGATAGGGCTCTGCGGGCGGGTGGTAGACGGAGCCGGTCGCGATGCGGACCTCGGGCGCGTTCATCCGAGCAGCGCGTCCGCGAGGCCCTGCAGGCCACCGGGCAGCCCCGGGTCCGGCGCGCCGACGAGCGAGCCGTGGGCGGCGAGCTCGCCGGCGCGCGCGAAGCAGTGAGCGGCGGTGCGCGCGAGCTGGTCGCAGACGCGGCGCTGCGCCGCTGCCCCGAGCAGCGGCTCACCGAAGCGGGCGCCGTCGAGCGCCAGCAGATAATCGTCGGTGGAGGCGCGCACACGCGCGAGGGCCTCGGCGGCGGCGTCGAACGCCGGGTCGCCGCCGGCGGCGTCCGCCGTGGCGATCGCGCGTGCGAGCTCGTGGTCGGTGGGGAGGCCGCGCGCCGCGACGTTCCAGAAGCGGTCCTCCGCCGCCGCGACGTGCGCGAGCGTGCGCGCGCCGGCGTTCAGCCGGGCGATCGTCCGGACCCGCGCCGGGGCGGGCAGCGACTGCGCCACGCGACCGATCTCGTGGCGCGCGTCGACCGCGAGCCGCGCGACGTAGCGCGCGGTCTCGTCCGCAGGCGTGTCGCGCACGCCGGCGAGGCGTCCCGGCAGCCCGAGGTCCGGCGCGCCGACGAGCGAGGCGGCGACGGTCAGCTCGCCCGCGTGGGCGAAGAGGTGGGCGCTCGCGCGCGCGACGAGGTACGCGACGGGCTGGAGGCCCCAGCGCCCGAGCGGCGCGACGGTGTCCTTCCGGAGCCGGGCGGCGTCCGCGGCTCCGAGCGACGCCCGCGCCCGCTCCGCGATCCGCGCGAACGCCGCGCGGGCGTCGTCCAGCGAGGTGTCGAGCGCCACGCCCGCGCTCAGGGCTGCCTGCCGCTCGTACCACTCGCCGGCCCAGCGGTCGCCCTCGCCGCCCCACGCGTAGACGTTGACCCAGCCGTCGACGCTGCTCGCAAGGTGCGCGACCGTCCAGGCGGGCGCGTTCAACCGCCCGATCCGACGGTGCCGCCCGGGCGCGGGCACCGCCTCGACCGCACGCTCGAACTCGCCGAGCGCGTCGAGCAGCAGGGCTCCGAGCTGGGTGGCCGCCGCCATGCTCCGCAGTCTACCGGCGAGCGCCGCGACCCCGAGCCGCGGGCGCGAGCGTCAGGCGGCGCGCCGGCGCCCGGGCGGCGCGAGATGGGGGAAGCGCTCCGGCGCGAGCACCGCTCCGCGTCCCCGACCGAGCACGAGCGCCCCGCGCAACCACTGCTGCACGAGCAGCACCGACGCCGCCCCCACCACGATGCCGAGCACGATCGCGAAGAGCATGGCCGTCCCCCCGAGCCGCAGAACAGAACGCCTGTTCGCTTCTGTGCTCGAAGAGTAGAACGGACGTGCTATCCGGTCAAGGCCCCCAGCGCCGCGGCCCGCGCGTTTGCGGGGAGATGCTGGCCTGGCCGCCGAGGTAGAGCCGCAGCGCCTCCGGCAGCTCCACCGAGCCGTCCTCGAGCTGGTGCGTCTCGAGCAGCGTCGCCACGGTCCGCGGCAGCGCCAGCCCCGAGCCGTTGAGCGTGTGCAGCGCGTGGATCCGGCCGTCCGGGTCGCGGTAGCGGAGGTTCGCCCGCCGCGCCTGGAACGCCTCGAAGTTCGAGACCGAGGAGACCTCGAGCCACTCGCGGGCCCCCGGCGCCCAGACCTCGATGTCGTAGGTCATCGCCGAGGCGAACGTGAGGTCGGCGGTCGCGAGCCGCAGCACGCGGTATCGCAGCCCGAGCCGGCGCGCGACCTCGAGCGCGTCGTCCAGCAGCTGCTCGAGCGCCGCCCACGAGCTCTCGTCGTTCTCGAAGCGCACCATCTCGACCTTGTCGAACTGGTACCCGCGCTTGATGCCGCGCACCGCCGCGCCCGCGCTGAACTGCTCGTTGCGGAAGCAGGGCGTGTACGCCGTGTGCAGGATCGGCAGGTCGCCGACGTCCAGGATCTCGTCGCGGTAGAGGTTCGTGACCGGCACCTCCGCCGTGGGGTTCAGCCAGAGGTCGGTGCCCTCGAGGTGGAACATCGTGTGCGCGAACTTCGGGAGCTGCCCGGTGCCGACGAGCATCTCCTCCTTGATCACCGCGGGCGGGTAGACCTCGACGTACCCCTGCTCGCGGTGCAGGTCGAGCATCCAGGCGATCAGCGCGCGCTGCAGCCGCGCGCCGTCGCCGCGCAGCACGTAGAACTGCGACCCGCTGATCTTCACCCCGCGCTCGAAGTCGATGATCCCGAGCCGCTCGCCCAGCTCCCAGTGCGGGAGCCTCGCCTCGTCCGTCGCCGGCGCGGGGTACGCGGACGTCGGCTGCGGCGGGTCGAGCCGCCGCTCGCCGGCGCCGTCGCCCTCGAGCACGACGACCGAGTCGGCTTCGCCGCCCACCGGGACGTCCGGGTGCGGGAGGTTCGGGACCTGCAGGAGCAGCGCATCCAGCTCCGCGTCGACCTCGCGCAGCAGCCCCTCGAGCGCGTCGAGGCGGCCGGCCACCGCGCGCTGCTCCTCGATCAGCCGCGCGCGCTTCGCGGCGTCCCTCGCGGCACCGATCGCGCGCCCCGCACGGTTGCGATCCGCGCGCATCGACTCCACCTCGGTGAGGAGCGCGCGGCGCCGCTCGTCGAGCTCGAGGATGCGGTCGATGGGGGCCTCGGTGCGGCGCACCTCGAGCGACCGCCGCACGTCGGCCGTGCGCTCGCGGATCGTCTGCGCCGGGAGCACCTCAGCGCCCCGCCCGGGCCGGCGCAGCGCGCTCCGCCGCGATCGCCGCCAGCGCCAACTCGCGCACGTCGTCCGCGACGCGGCCGCTGCGCCCGCTCGCCGCGTCGGTGACGACCGCGCCGGCGCGGAGCGCCGGCTCGTCGACCCACACCCAGGCTTCCTCGCCGTCGCGCGCGGCCGCGGGCCCGTCGGCGACGAGGGGCCGCGTGAAGTAGATGAGGTCGATGTGCTGGTGGCGATCGCGGAGCTGCCCGTCGCCGTCCTCGAGGTCGTACACCGCCATCGCGGCCGGCACCGGGAGCTGCGGCGGCCGCGCGTAGCCGTAGCCGGCCGAGGTGGGCAGCACGTCGACCTCGAGGCCGGTCTCCTCGCGCACCTCGCGCAGCACGGCCTGCAGCGGGTCCTCGTTCGGCTCGATGTGGCCGCCCGGCGGCAGCCACGCCTCGAGGCGGTGCCAGTGCAGCGCGGTGCGCCCGCGCTGCGAGACGAACCCGGTGACCGTGAAGTGTCGCTGCATGCAGCGCGAGGCTAGCAGCGCCCCGAGGCGCCGTCACGCCGAGCGGCCGCCGCGGACCCGCCGCCCGGCGCGCACCCCGCGGCGCCGCGGCTAGCATGCGCACGTCCGTCCCCGGTGCAGAGGAGCGAGCCCGTGGCCACGCCGACGATGACGATCACCTCGGTCGAGCCGCTGCCCGTCGACCGCTACCTCTTCGTGCGCATCGAGACCGACAGCGGGCTCACCGGCGTCGGCGAGTCGGGGGCGTGGGGCTTCCTCGAGGCGTCGCAGGCGGCGATCGAGAAGTTCGGCCGCTACCTCGTCGGGCAGGACCCGCTGCGGATCGAGCATCACTTCCAGTACATGTACCGCTTCAGCCACTTCCGCGGCTCGGCGATCATGGGCGCGCTGAGCGCGATCGACATCGCGCTCTGGGACATCGCGGGGAAGCACTTCGGCGTGCCCGTGCACGCGCTGCTCGGCGGCCGTACCCGCGACCGCGCGCGCGTCTACTACCACGTCTTCGGCTCCACCACCGACGAGCTCGTCTCCGGCGTCCGCGCGGCGAAGGCGGCGGGCTTCACCGCTGTCGGCCACCTCACGCCGTTCCTCGACGAGGAGCGCGGCGTCCCATACTTCAAGACGCACGTCGCGAAGATCCGCGACGCGATCGCGACGGTCGCGCGCTACCGCGAGGCCGTCGGCGACGACGTCGACCTCTGCATCGAGATCCACCGCCGCCTCACGCCGACGGAGGCCGTGCAGCTCGGGCGCGGCATCGAGCCGTACCACCCGTACTTCCTCGAGGACCCCGTGACGCCGGACAACTTCGACGAGATGGTGTACGTCGCGCAGAAGATCGCGATCCCGATCGCGACCGGCGAGCGCTTCACCTCGCCGTGGGATTTCGCGATGCTGTTGCGCCGCGACGCCGTGCAGTACGTGCGGCCGGACGTCTGCATGGTGGGCGGCATCACCGGCGCGAAGAAGGTCGCGGCGCTCGCCGAGGCGCAGCACGTGGGCGTGGTGCCGCACAACCCGCTGAGCCCGGTGAGCACCGCGGCCTGCCTGCAGATCGCCGCGTGCATCCCGAACTTCGCGCTGCAGGAGTTCCCGCTCGGCGAAGACGTCCCGCCGAAGAGCGAGATCGTCGCCGGCGCCGTTCGCCACGACGGCGCGGGGTACCTGCCGATCCCCGACGCGCCGGGGATCGGCGTGGAGCTGACGCCCGCGGCGATCGCCGCCGGCCGCGCCGCCCGGGGCGCGCCCCCGCCGCCCGGCCCGCGCGAGGTGCGCACGCGCCTGCACGCCGACGGCTCCGTCGTCGACCAGTAAGAGCCGTACCTGCCGCACCGCGCGCGGGCACGCCCCCGGCGCCGGCGCGGACCCGCGCCGCTGCGCCCCACGCCCGCTCGAGCGGCGCTCGGGGTGACGCGCCGGCGGCACCGTTCCTAGAATGCGCCGCGTCAACGAGCCAGCCGACGGGACGCCGCCGATGGAAGGTCCCCTCACCGGGGTCCGCGTGCTCGACCTCACCGGCTACGTGGCCGGCCCCTGGTGCACGCGCCTGCTCGCCGGCTTCGGCGCCGACGTGGTCAAGGTCGAGCGCCCGGGGGGCGACCCCGTGCGCGCCTGGGGGCCGTTCCCGGGCGACGTCCCCGACCCCGAGCAGGGCGCGCTCCACCTCTACCTCAACCAGTCCAAGCGCTCGGTCGTGCTCGACTTCGAGTCGGAGGACGGCCGCGAGGCGCTGCGCGCGCTCGTCGCGCGCGCCGACGTGCTGGTCGAGTCGTACCGGCCCGGCACGCTCGCGCGCTGGGGCCTCGGCTACGAGCAGGTCGCGCGCGACCACCCCGCACTGCTCTACGTCTCGATCACCGACTTCGGCCAGGACGGGCCGTACCGCGACCACGCGGCGTGGGAGATCACGGCCTACGCGCTCGGCGGGCTGATGTACCTGAACGGCGAGCCCGACCGCGAGCCCCTGAAGAACGGCGGCTACCTCGGCGCGTACGGCGCCGGGCAGAACGCGTTCAACGCCGTGCTGACGGGGCTCTGGGAGCGCGGGGGCTCGGGGCTCGGCCAGCACGTCGACATCTCGATCCACGAGAGCGTCGCGTCGCTCCTCGAGTGGTACGACATGGCGTGGATCTACGCGGGGCGGCTCGTGGCGCGCGCGGGGAACGGCGCGCGCGCCGCGTGGGGCGTCTACCCCGCGGCCGACGGCTACGTCGGGGTCGTCTCCGGCCCGCCGCGGCGCTGGGCGCGCATCGCCGAGCTCGTCGAGGTCCCCGAGCTCGCCTCCGAGCGCTTCATGGCGAGCGGCGCGCAGGCCACCCTGCGCGACGAGATCGACGCGCTCATGCTCCCCTACCTCGTCACCCACCCGAAGGAGGAGACCTACCACCGGGCGCAGGCGCTCGGGCTCCCCTTCGGCTTCGTGGCGACGCCCGCCGACTTCTTCGTCTCCGAGCAGCTCGCCCATCGCGGCTTCTTCCAGCCGATGACGCACCCCGTGGCGGGGACGTTCCGCACGCCGACCGTCGCCGCGAAGTTCACCGACGGCCTCTGGTCGCAGTCGCCGGCACCGCGGCTCGGCGCGCACACGGAGGCGGTGCTGCGCGAGGCGCTCGGCGAGGGCGACGCGCGCGTCGAGCGGCTCGTCGCGCGCGCCGGCG
>Ga0194132_10007076_pt1 | contig 16974 bp, 17 predicted proteins | sample TA2KigOf80mmetaG_FD_148612 | JGI IMG/M metagenome (GOLD analysis project Ga0194132, IMG submission 148612) | Freshwater microbial communities from Lake Tanganyika, Tanzania - TA2015054 Kigoma Offshore 80m | ecosystem: Environmental > Aquatic > Freshwater > Lake | place: Tanzania: Lake...
AAATCAATCTCCAGGGCCTGCTGTCCGATCTTGCGCTCCAGTTCAGCCACACGCCCTTCTTCCCACCGCCGCTGACCTGACCCTGAAAACGCGTTCCCCGGACCTTGCCGAAACTCCTGCCGCCAGCGATCCAGCATATTCGGATTTATCTCAAATGCCCGCGCCACCTCTCCAACCAACGATCCTCGCTCCAATCTCTGCAACGCCGCCAGCTTGAACTCTCTGCTAAACTGCCTCCGAGACAAACTCATGATGCATTCCTCCATTCGCTGAATTCTGCATCTTAACCGTTTGTCTCACTTTTGGGGGCAAGTCCACAGCAAATCGTCGTCGGCGGGCAGAGAGACCCGGACACTCTCATTGAACCTCAGCTTGAGCAGGGTGCAATAGTGAGTCGCGAACTCGATCTCATCCTTCAGCAAGACCAACTCCCGGCTTTTGTTGAGCAGAAAGTAGCGGTAAACATCCGCCAGAGCGCCGTTGTACTGCAGCGCCCTCTCGCGGTCGTGCTCGATCAAGAACGAAAGCGCATTCAGAGACGCGCACGAGCGCGAGAACCGATTCCCTCGCGCCCCGAGACCCAGCGGTTTCGCCAGAAGGTAGGGCTACTGAATAGCCGCGTGGACCAAATCGGTAGGCAGCGCGTTAGCAAGGGCTCGACCTCGACTCAAGGACTTACGAGACTCTGACGGGGCCCTGAGCGGCGCCCTAATTCGGATAGACACTCCAGCCGGCAACCTTGGTTTGAATCTTGAAGAGGCTCTTGCCGGCGGTCACATGGAGCGTTTTCTTGCCGGGTCCGCCGAAAGCAAGGTTGGTGACCAAGTCCTCTGGCACTGGAATGTGACCCAACAGCCGGCCTGCGGGAGACACGACATAAACGCCAGCGGGGTATTCGGTTGTCTCGCCCTCGCGCCGGGGGCGATTAATCCCGCCGGCAATCCAGAGGTTTCCTTCGGTGTCGACGCGCATTCCATCGCCGCCACGGCCGGGCGCGAAGTCGTAGACCAGGCGCTGATTCGAAACGCCACCATCTACAGCCAGATCGAAGGCCCATATCTTGCGATTGCCACCTGGATTCGGATTGCTATCGACCAGATAGAAGGTTCGCTCATCAGGACTGATCGCCAAACCATTGGGCCGCTGGATGTCGGGCTGCTTCAGAATGCGCACCACGGCTCCATCCGGATTGATGCGGTAGACTCCTTCGATCTCCATTTCCATCGAAGACCGGTCGCCGTAGCAAGGATCGGTGAAGTAGATCCTGCCGTGACGATCCACCACAACATCGTTCGGGCTGTTATAGCGAGCGCCTTCAAACCGCTCTGTGAGTACAGTGACCTTCCCGGTCTTCAGATCGGTGCGGACAACGCGGCGCCTGCCGCCCGGTCCCATCTCAGCTCCCTCGCAGCTGAGCAGCCGCCCCAGCGGGTCGAAGGTGTTTCCATTCGTGCGCCCGCTGTCGCCTCGAAACACAGACTGTGTGCCGTCTACAGCGAGCTTCATGATGCGACTGTTCCAGATATCGCTGAAATAGACGCTGCCATCAGCGTCGACGGCAGGTCCTTCTGTGAAGGCAATGACCGTCGCTGTCGTAACGCCTGAACTCTGAGGTAGGAACTCTTCTGGCCAAGCCAAGGTCCCAGAGGTGGTTTTTCCGGTCATGACGATTCCTTTCGCATGTCGTTGTTGGTGTTCGCAATCCCCATTCTGCTGCCGATTCCAGGGTCGTAGGCACGCCTTCATTGCCGCGGGAAAGGAGATTAAGCAACTTCCCTGTGGCGGCAATAACCACACCGGTCTGGCTGCCCGCCTGTACAGGTATGCGACCGAGGTGATCGGGCGGGCCAAGACGACCTCGCTCCTGCGAAGCAGAGCGCTCAGGTTGTGGCGTGAACCTTCATCAGCTTCGGTGGATCTTCTGCCACCGATTCCAACACCTTGGCGACCAGGACGGTGGCGTCATCCAAGGCCTCGGCGGAGCCCTGGTGGTCACGAACAGCGGATTCTGCCTGGGCAATCAGACGGTCCAGACTCGACTCGCGCTCGCTGGCTAGCAAACCTTCGAGCCGGTTCGTGCCGAATTCCTCGCCCGTTCCACCTTGCGTTTCCACGAGTCCATCGGTGTAGAGAAAAATAGAGTCGCCATGGCCCAGTGGGATGCACCTTTCCAGATAGCCACCACCGGGCAGCAGGCCCAGCGGACGGCCCGTGGAGTCCAGCCTCCAGAGCTGGCCATTCGAACGCAGGGCATACTGAGTGTTGTGCCCAGCATTGACATAGCGCAAAGTCTTTTCTTCGCCGTTCAGTATTCCAACAAACAGAGTCAGAAACAGCTCCGGCGGCGTGCTGGCGGCAATCTCCTCATCCAATTGTTCGGCCAGCTCAGACAGGCTCCCCGCCAGAGGCAGCCGAGCGCGCAGCGTTGCCTGCAAACTTGCCATCAACAAGGCCGCTGGAAGCCCTTTGCCCGAGACATCGCCGATCAGCAAGGCCAGATTGCCACCTGGCAGCTCGAAGTAGTTGAAGAAATCGCCGCCCACCTCGCGGGCCGGAATCGAAATACCCTGGACCTGAGCGAAATCGCACGACAGTGGTTGGCGAGGCAGCAGCTCTTCCTGGATGCGCCGGCACATTTCGAGTTCCTTGCGGAGTCGCTCTTGCTCCACCAACCGTCCTTGCCCGTCCTTGAGTTGCTGAGCCATGCGATTGAACGTGGCAGCCAGCTGTCCCAGTTCGTCTCGCGATCGCACGGGAACCTGCACATCCAGATTCCCTTGCGCCAGCGCCTCAGCACTTTGTGTCAGGAGCATGAGGTTCCGCGTCAAGCGGCCCGACAGCGGCAGGATACCAAGCAGGGCCAGTCCCATGATCGCCAAACCGTAGCCGAAATTGCGTACCGCGGTGTCTCGAAGTTCTTGCATCGACTGCTTAATGGGCCGGGCGATGCCGAAGCTCAGCCCAGACTCCGGATCTTTGTGCGCGACCACGATCCAGTCATTCATATCCGAACTCTTGCCGGCAAACGCACTGCGGCCGTTTGCCGCGTCGGCCAGAGGCAATCCTTGCAACAGTTGCGCCTCGGCTGGGTCGGCCGTATGCACTTTGCCCTCGGTATCCACAGCGAACGGGATCTCGTTCTGTTGCCGCCGCGTTCGCCGCAGCAAACGTTCGAGAACCTTTTCGGGACTGACTTGCGCGCGGAAGGTTCCAATGACTTCTCCCTGGCGGCGAACCTCCGAACCGAATTCCCGCCCCAGCAGGAGCTTCATCTGCTTGCGTTTTTCTTCCAGTGCGGCTCGTTCCGAGTCCGTAAGTTTGCCCCAGAACTCCATCGCCTTTTTGACTGCCTCCGCCTTCTGGTGAACCATCTCCGCTGCGAAGCGAGCCTTGGCTTCAGCTTGGACAGTGCCGTCTTTGCCTGCGGCGCCAGGCGTGTGCCCCTTCGGGGGAGGAGGAAAAGAATCGATGCGGAGGAGCGGACCCGGCGGAGGTGGCGGCAGCTCCAGTTGGTTTCCGCCGAGAAGTGGCGGGGAGCCGCCAGGTTCGAAAAGCCGGGACAAGAAGATCACCATGCGCGATTCTGGCGGTGGAACCGCCCTGGGGGCATCGGGAGGTTCTCCCCTGAGTCCGATGTTGGGATCTGCTGGCGAGGGAGGAGGGTGCCGCACGAACTCAAGCGAGTCAAAAAGAATATCCTCCTCGCCGATGCGCTTCATCAACTCCGCAAAGAGCGGATCTTTCCGCAAGTCCCGGTCTCTCTCCAGAAAACTCTGCAATGGAAGCTGGCTCAGACGGCTGAGCTGTGTGTTCAGATCGTTTCGAACGCTCGCCAGCCTTCGATCCATTTCGCCTGCCATCAGTTCGCCTTCCGCCTCATAAGCTCGGCGCGCAGATCGCTGGGAGTTAACGTACGAATAGATGATGACTCCCGAAAGCGGAACGATTGAAAGAAGCAGAAAGGCCAAGATGAGTTTCAAACGCAGTTTCATGACGATCAATCGTCGCAGACTCGAAGAAGACGGTTCAGCGGCGAGCTTGCCGGCTGCTGCAAGCGCGCTCCAGGCTCCACGGCACTCTCGACTGGTCGCGCACCCAGCGGCGAATCATTTGCCAACCTGCGCCTGGTCTGCGGGAAGCGTAACGAGCGCGAGAGCCGTTGGAGCCGGATCAACGACTGCGTGACCCCTCCTTCCGGCTAGCGATGCAGTTGGCCGCATCCGAAGGCGGGGTCAGACGTCGCAGATGCGAAACGCCTGCGCCAGGGAAGTCATCGGATCACGCTTGGGAATGAATTCCTGGGCGAGGTAGCCACGGAAGCCGCGTTCGACGATGGCTTTGCAGATCGTGCTGTAGTTCAGCTCCTGCGTTTCGTCAATCTCGTTGCGGCCGGGTACGCCGCCAGTGTGAAAATGTGCGATGTAATCGAAGTTGTCTCGAATGGTGCGGATCACATCGCCTTCCATGATCTGCATATGGTAAATGTCGTAGAGCAGCTTGAATCGAGGGGAACCCACCTTCTGAACCAGCCGTACACCCCATGCCGTGCGATCGCACATGTAATCTTTGTGATCCACCTTGCTATTGAGCAGTTCCATGCAAACGTTGATGCCCTTTTTCTCTGCCAGGCCGACGATGCGTCTCAGACCGATTGCGCAGTTCTCCAGGCCCTCTTCGTCGGACATGCCGTTGCGATTGCCAGAAAAGCAGATGACGTTTGGGATTCCGGCGTCGGCGGCCAGTGCGACGAGTTTGGACAGGTTTTCTGCCCGGCTATCGTGGTTTTCTTTCCGGTTGAAGCCAATGTGGATCTGGTCAGCGCCCAATCCCATGGCGCAGGTGAGACCGTATTTCTTGACTACCGGCCATTCGTCAGGCGTTAGAAGCTCGACCGATTTGATGCCGATGCGGGCTGACTCTCGCGCCAGTTCGTCCAAGGACAAGTTCTTGTAGCACCATCGGCATACGGACTGGTTCAAGTTCGCTTTCGGTGACTCGGATCTGGAAGCTTGCAGATCGCGCGAAAGGGGTAGTGTCGCCGTCAGGCAGGTGGCTGCAGCTTTCACTGCCGATCGGCGGCTGAGTGGAGATCGTTGCCCCATAGGACCTCTCAAGACAAAAGCGAGTTCCAGCTGAACGTTACTGGGTGGCTGTGGCAGTACATTGAAGGAAAATATAGCACCGTCGGCAGAATGGGAAAACAGTTTCAACAAGGCACGTTTAAGGTTCACGGGGTAGCTGGCAGTTTTGCTTGAAGCTTGTTCCGGCCGATGTTTCCCCTGATCCGTTTGCGATCACGCGAAACAAGCCGCTATTCTAGTTCCAGTCCCAACGAGATTGTGCCTGCGGCCAGTCCGCGAGCAGCCAGCCTGGCGCACAACGGCTGCAGCAAGCGTGCTAGTACGAATGCTAGCGGTTCCAAGAGCTCGATAGGAAATTCGAGCTCCAGCGATTCTTCAAACTGCAACTCCGGTTCCATGGGAATCAACGTCCGTTGACTGGCGCCCCGAGCCAGGGTTTGCAGGCGCTTGCCCTCCTGCCCAATACGCTCAATGAGCCCGATCTCAGGCAAATCCGCCAGCGCCTGAAGTGTGTGGATTCCCCAACTGCCGAAGGTTTCCTGCAGCTCGGAAGAGAGGCCCAGAATACCCATGGGAAGTGGCCCAAAGTATCTCTGCTCCAGGCCGGGCGGAACCACCGTAATGCCAGGAAAGCCATGTGCCGCCAGGATTGCGGCATCTGGATTGGCGGCAATGCCAACATGCAGCTCGAACCCCAATGTGCTTCCCAACTGCTGCAGCGCTTGTCCAATGCATTCTGCCTGGCCATGCAGGCGCTCTAAACCAGCGATGTCCAGAATCGCATCACCCTGGCTGGCATCGGTATTTTCCACGCGCGGCGAAAAGGCGAGGGCACAGTCCAACAGAGCTTGCGATGCCGCAGCTTCCTGGGCTCGGTTACGCTGGAAAAGTTTGGCGCCAAACAGTTCGGCTTGAGGTTTGGTCATGCTAGGATACATGCCTTGCTGGCGTGCCCGCCGGTTCAACGCGACGACTTTCTCTAACGGTGGCGACCCGTCGAGAATGGCGATGGGCGGTTGTTGTTGGCGGAGTGAGGCATCGAGCCGCGTAACGGCCTGAACTGGAAAATCGGGAATATGAAGGCAGGCGAACATCAGAATAGTGTGGTTAGGGTCAAAATCGATGTTTCAGCAACAGCCAAACTTGAAGTCATTGGAAAAAAGCAATTGTTATTGGCTGGTCATTTCTTGTTTTCTATTGCCGTGTTGAACCGGATTCTTTCAAACAGAAAATAGCCAATAAGCCTTTGAGCTTTGCTTCCGCTCTCAGCGCATCAGCTCCCAGACCAGTGCATGCTTGTTTGCCAGCGTGCCAACGTCGCAGTCTTTGAGTAACGAGGCCACAATGTTTGGTGGCGCATCACTTCCACTTCCAGGTCCAAACCTCCCAGGGTTGTGATCGCACCCGTCGATCCGGTTGATTCGGCAGCCTGGCTCCAGCGTTCCCGGCAGCGCTGGCAACGCAATACCAAAGCAGCACAGGCCTGCGCACAAGGTTCGCGCGTGAGCAGCAGAAAAACCGTTGGGGTGTTATCGACCGCGCGCCGAAAACGAAACCAGGTCGCCAGAGGAATCCGGCGGGCGTTGAGCGGTAACACATCGCCAAGATCCATAAGCACGGCGCCGAAACCCCCATTGTGCAAAATCAAATCGGTCACCTTCAGGGCTTGTTCCAGCCGCGCCCAGGGATTCTGTCCCTTGTTCGAAGGGCGTCGAGTCAGGGGTGTCTGTTCTGAAAATCGTCCTCGTCGTCGTGCCCGGCTTGTACCTCCCAAAAAAGCCGAGGACGAGAACGACGACGAGGACGGGTACGAAGCGTTTTGATCGAATGTGGGGCTGCCGAGCGGCAGCGGTGTTAATCCCCTCTTGGGAGGGGTGGCTGCCGCCGCCGGGGTGGGTTCGTCGCCGCTTCTACAATCCATTAAACCAGAGATTGCCTGGTCCAGGCCGCGAACTTCGTCACGCGGGTGCCGCCCGCAGGTCAAGGTTTGTGGGCGGGGAAACTCTTTTGGCCGAGAGTCCGTTTGTGGCTGGCCCACACCGATCGAAGCGACATCACTTTCCAGGTCGCCGCACCGCACCCAAAGCACACGGTTCAGATCGGCCCCGGCAGCGGCCAGCGATTCCGGATCGAATGAGTCCGAAGCGTCGACAATCGTGCAGACCTGCTGCTGGCGAGTGACTTCTGCCAAAAACGACAGGGCCAGCGTCGTACGGCCAGAAGAAGCGGGCCCGTAGATTTCAGTGAGCGCTCCGTGTGGAAACCCCTGGATGAGTGTATCGATTGGCGAAATTCCAGTCGCCGTCACTTCGACAACTTCCGATTTTTTGGCAACAAAGGCGTCTGGAATTTTTGCCGCAACGAGGGATTGAAGATGGTTTTTGATAGGATGCATAATAGTTATTCGCTTTTTGTTCGCCTATCTATCTTCTGCCTTGTATCGAGGTGCTGTCAAGGTGAATTCTGGAGGAGGTCAGATCCCGACAAAGTCTTGTAAGTCCTTTGAGCCCTAGGGAAGCCCTTGCTAGTGCGTCGGCTACTGATTCTGTCATCACTGAGCCGCTCAATGGCCCGACCGTGAGCAGGGCTCCCCACTTTGACGCATCCCGCGGAGGAGGTGAATTCCTCATGGTCCAGAAAGGCGAACTCGACACTATTCTCTTTGAAACCGTACTTTGACAGTCGTTCGCGCCGCCAAGTATCATCCGCCCTGTTGCAAGAATCGTCGAAGCGCTCGACTCCGGCAGCAGAACGGAATATCAGCTCGCTCAACCGTCCACGATGTAGGGCGTCCGGTTCTAGTGCCACCGCTACCGCAGCAGCGCGCCATCGCGGACTACCTCGACCGCGAGAAGAGGGTTTGGTGCTGTGGGTCAAGGATGAAGTGCCTGGATCCTTCTTCCATGATTCCAACGCAGATGACGTGAGTTCGGCCTTCGCCGAGATCATGCTCTGGGTTCAACGCAGCGCTCAGTACCTTGACCGCGCGAAAGCGAAGTTCGCAACCGAGGCGGACGGTTGGCTGGTCGCCTACTCCATGGTGCACCGGACGGTGATGGTGACGAACGAACAGCCGCGGCCGGACTTGCGGAACCGAGTGCTGCTGCCCGATGTCTGCGACCAGTTCAAGGTGCCCTACAAAGACACTTTCGTCATGCTGAGGGAACTCGCTGTCCGGTTCGACCTGGTGAGGGCAAGGTGATGACGAGCAGGCATTCCGAAGGCGCCTTCGAGACCGTCATTGAGGGTCACTTGCTGGGACAGGGTTACGTGGCCGTGGCTAAGGAGTCCTTTGATCGGGAGTGGGCGGTCTTCCCGGAAGTAGCGCTCGCGTTCATTCCCTACCAGGATTCGGACCTCGAAAGGTTGTATGTATTTCTGCGATATCTGTCCTCGAAGTTGCCGCGGCGTCACAGCGGACTGGCCTATCAGTTCGATGATGAAGTGCGGCTCGAATACTACCGTCTTTAAAAGATCAGCGAAGGATCGATCAACCTCAACGATGGATACGCTCGACCTCTGGATGGCCCAACAGAAGTGGGGACCGGCGTGGTGCACGAAGAGTCTGTGGCTCTGTCGCGGCTTATCGACATCGTTAACGAGCGATTTGGGACGGATTTCAACCAGGCGGACCAGTTGTTCTTTGATCAGATCGTGGAGGCAGCCCTCACCGATGAGTCTTTGAAGCAGGCAGCCGCCGTGAACCCTGGCGACAAGTTTGAGCTAGTGTTCAAGAACCTGCTGGAAACTCTCTTCGTCGAGCGGATGGATCAGAACGAAGAAATCTTTGTTCGCTTTATGAACGATCGGGTTTTCCAGAAGATTGTGACCTCCTGGCTGGCGTCAGAGGCGTATCAGAAGTTGCGAGGCAGGCTTCAAGGGATGTCATCCCCGGCGAGCTGATCTTCTCGTAAGGACTCCCGTGTGCGTTCTCATCGACCAGCGTGCGTGGTGTCATGGTCGAGGCCGGTCGTGATTTGACGGTCCGAGAACGATAGGAGCAATCAGGATGGCCATGCATTGGCTAGGGGATCCGTTGGCGGATTCAGCCGATGCCGTCTGGCTTGCTTTGGAATTCAATTACACTTGACGGACGAACGAAAATGATGAGGAGTTGGATCCTGACGTTGGCTGCCAGTTGTCAAGAGGATCTTGAACCATGAGCGCCTACCTGCAATGTATCGAAGGGAATTGCCAAAAGAAAATCGCGGCCAACGCGAAGGTCCACGTTTGTCCGGATTGCAGCGGTTTGCTGGACGTCATGTATGACTTCGAGATCGACGACCCCGGCAAGCTCAAGCAGACTTTCCAGCAACGGCGGCTTTCTGATGACCTGCTGGACCTGAGCGGTGTTTGGCGATATCGCGAATTGCTGCCGTTCTGCTCGGATCCGGCCAAGGTCGTGACGATGCAGGAGGGCAACACACCCATTTATGAAGCGCCCTATTGCGCGGAGTATGCCGGCCTGAAGCGGCTGCACCTGAAGCATCAGGGGCTGAATCCGACCGGTTCTTTCAAAGACAATGGCATGACTGCGGGAGTAACCCAGGCCCGCCTGATGCATTCTCGGATCGTCGCCTGCGCCAGCACAGGGAATACTTCCGCATCCATGGCGGCCTATGCGGCTCGGGCAGGGATGAAAGCTGTGATCTTTATTCCCGACCAGCAGATCGCTTTCGGGAAGCTTTCTCAAAGCCTGGACTACGGCGCCTTGACGTTGCAGTTGGAGGGCGACTTCGATGAGGCTATGAAGATGGTGAAGGAAATCACTGAGGAAACGGAGGTCTATCTACTGAACTCTATCAACCCATTCCGGCTGGAGGGACAGAAAACCATCATCATTGAAATGCTGGCTCAACGGGGTTGGAAGATCCCGGATCGTGTCGTGGTGCCAGGCGGCAATCTCGGCAACAGTTCGTCCTTCGGCAAAGCGATCAAGGAACTGCACGACCTGGGGTTCATCGACAAGATGCCGATGGTGACGATCATTCAAGCTCAACGCGCCAATCCGCTCTACAGGACGCTCACCGACCATTCGGCACGCCTCATTCGTGTCGAGGCGCATACGCTGGCGACGGCCATCAAGATTGGCAATCCGGTCTCATGGAAGAAGGCCATGCGCGCCATGGAGTGGACCAGCGGCTGGTGCGACGTGGTGAGTGAGCAGGAAATAGCGGACGCCAAAGCGATGATTGGCCGGGACGGGGTTGGCTGTGAGCCGGCGTCGGCTACCACCGTCGCGGGAATCAAGAAGCTGATTCAGACCAAGGAAATCGACAAAGATGAAGACGTAATCGCCGTGCTGACGGGAAACCTGTTGAAGGACCCTGACTACACCGTGAATTATCACCAGAACAATCTGTACGAGAAGGCCACGTATAAGAACGAGCTGATCGAGCGGAAAGACAAGATCCAGTCGACTTACGCCAATGCGCCTGTCAAGGTAAAAGCTAGCAAGGCAGAGATTCTGAAAGTCCTCGGCCTGTGATTTGCCTTCGCTTTCTTTGTCTCCGCCGCTGCGGCACAGCTGCGCGTAACCTTTCTCCCACCTGCTCTGCCAAGTTTTTCGCTTAAGGATCACCGAGCCATCTGCTATATTGGGTAAAAGCCCGCGACAGCCGTTCTCTTCTGGACGGTGCCCAGGGAGTGCCTTTTAGAGCGGCCAGTTCGAGCTTCAATATCTACAGAGGAGGATCGTTTTTTGTTAAAGATCAGATTGACGTTGATGGGGTCCAAAAAGAAGCCGAAATACCGCATCGTTGTCATTGAAAAATCACGAGCGCGGGACGGAAGGTATGTCGATGTCTTGGGGCAGTACGATCCGAAGAAGAATCCTGCCGGGCTCAATCTCAACAAGGAGAAATACGCCTATTGGGTATCCAAAGGAGCGCAGCCGAGCAATACGGTAAGAAGCTTCTTAGCCAAAGTGTCATAGCTTGGGCGGACCTGCTCTCATTCCTGTGAAACAGACTCATCGGCTGGACGACACTTAAGGAGGCTGCCATGAAAGAGCTGATCGAGCAAATCGCTAAAGCGCTAGTGGACAATCCAGACCAGGTATCGGTGAATCCCGTTGAAGGCGAGCAGACCACGGTCCTGGAACTCCGAGTTGCTCCCAACGACCTTGGAAAGGTCATTGGTAAACAAGGCCGCACAGCTCGTTCAATTCGCACCATCCTGGGCGCAGCAGGAATGAAGCTTCGCAAAAGATTCACGCTGGAGATCCTGGAGTAACCCGGTTTGCAGCAACCACCCCGTTTTTCTGTGGCCCGCATCGTCAAAACTCAGGGAAAGTGTGGCGAGGTGGCAGCAGACATCCTGACCGACTTTCCCGAAAGGTTTCGGCACCTCGATGCCGTTGTCTTGCAGATGCCGGGCCAGCCTGCCCTCGAACTGGTTTTGGAGAATCACTGGTTTCACAAACGACGCGTGATTCTCAAGTTCACGGGAATCGACGCCATCACCCCTGCCCAGCGCCTCGTTGGCTATGAAGTGACCATCGACCACTCGCAGCTGGTAGAGCCACCGCCCGGCTCCTACTACCAGCATGACCTGGTTGGCTGCTCCATTGAGGATCGGCGCGGCCTGTTGCGGGGCCACGTGGTGGAAGTTCTCGGCGCTCCCGGGAATTTCCTCCTGAAAGTCAGCTGCGAGCGTGGAGAGGTCCTGGTTCCGTTTGTCGAGAGCTACTTCCCCAGAATCGACGTTCAAAGCAAGGTTCTGGTTTGTGACCTGCCTGAAGGATTGGAAGATCTTTAAGAGCGCGTCCAAAAAAGCGATTGCCCTGGAGCGGCTGTAGGCCACACGTGGTGTGTGGTTCATCATTCCGGCTGAAAAAGGGAATCCCGGGTGGCTTCAAGCTCGCTGCGCTTTCCCGAAGTGCCCAAGGTTCCTGGGTGGGCTCCTTTCTTGACCTGCATCTGCCGGGTCCTAAGACGCGCGTGCTCTTCGAGTCTCGCCTGTTCCGGTTCTTCCCTGCCATCAAATCATGGATTTCGACGTCATCACCATTTTCCCCGATTTTTTCGCCGGGCCTTTTGCTCACGGCATCGTTTCTCAAGCGCAGAAGCGGGGGCTGATCAATGTCCGCATTCATGACCTGAGGGAGTTTACGACAGACCGCCACAAAACCGTCGACGATCGCCCATTCGGCGGCGGGGCAGGGATGGTGCTTAAACCCGAGCCGCTGTTTCGTGCGATCCGAGCCATCCAAGGCAGAAACGAGAAGTCTTCGCGGAAAGTCATCTTGTTCACACCTCAGGGTCGGCGCTTCGACCAGAGCATGGCGTTCGAGTTCTCGAAGCTGGAGCAGGCCATTCTGATTTGTGGCAGATATGAGGGGGTGGATGAACGGGTCACTGAACACCTGGTGGACGCGGAGTTGTCGATTGGCGACTATGTGCTGAGCGGAGGGGAACTGCCTGCCTGTGTCTTCATTGACGCTGTCACAAGGTTGTTGCCGGGTGTGCTCAACAATAGCTCCAGCACCGTGAACGAATCCTTCTCCAGGTTAGAAACCTCCCAAATGCCGGATGCCAACTATGTTCTGGACTGCCCTCACTACACACGTCCAGAGAGTTTCGAAGGGATGCGGGTCCCAGAAGTCTTGCTATGCGGCGACCATGGCCGGGTCGAGCGCTGGCGAAGGAAGAAAGCGCTAGAAAAAACTTTGAAAAACCGGCCTGACCTATTAGAATACGCAGCCTTGTCTGACGAGGATAAGCAGTTACTGGAATAGCATTTAGCGTTCCGGTTCCGCATGCCAGGGGGAGTGATGAACGCATTGACCGCAGTCGAGAAGAGCGAGTTAAAGACGGATATCCCTAGTTTCGGGGTGGGAGACACCGTAAGGGTGCACGTGAAAATCAAGGAAGGCGACAAGGAGCGAATCCAGGTTTTCGAGGGGGTGGTGATTGCCCGTCACAACGGTGACCTAAGGTCCTCGTTCACCGTTCGCAAGATCTCCTTCGGCCAGGGTGTTGAGAGGATCTTTCCCTTGCATTCGCCAGTGATCGACAAGATCGAAGTCGCCAGAAGGGGGAAGGTCCGGCGGGCCAAACTCTACTATTTGCGTAACTTGAAGGGCAAAGCGGCCAAAATCAAGGAAGTCAAGACCACCTAGAAATCTCCTCTCAGCGGACGATGCAGTTTGCTCTCCGGTTTCGAAGTTAGCCTGTCGGTTCTCCGAGTCTGGATTTCTGCCCGCAATTTCCTCGAACCTGAATGGAGTCGTCGCGCTCCCAGTTAGCCTCTTCTCGTCGCGAAAGCTTCGCCTGCGATCAGACCTTTGAGCAGTGGGCTGTGCTGCTTGGGCATCGGCGCATCGCCGGGATCGATGAAGTTGGCCGCGGAGCCCTTTTCGGTCCGGTCTGCGCTGCGGCTGTGACTTTGAACCTGGAGAAAGTGCCTGCCGGCATTGACGACTCGAAGAAACTAAGTCCTAAGCAAAGAGAAGTTTTGGCCGAAAAAATAAGGGACACCGCGCTGGATTTCTCCATTGCGTTTGTTGAGGCCAGGATTATTGACGACATCAATATCCTGCAGGCTACTTTTGAGGCGATGCGGCGGGCCGTGCAGGGTCTGCGGAGAACGCCTGATTTTCTCCTGTGCGACTCTGTGATCCTTCCGGGTTGCGCCATTCCCCAACGGTCGATTGTCAAAGGAGACGCACGATCCGTGTCGATTGCTGCGGCCTCGATTATCGCCAAAGTCGAGCGAGACCGTTTGCTTTCGAGCCTTGATGCGAAATATCCTGGCTACGACCTAGCCAATAACATGGGATACGGTACTGAAAAACATCTGAAAGCCTTGTCAGTCTTGGGGCCTACAGACCTGCACCGGCGGACGTTTCGGGGTGTCAGCGTTGACAGCCCAATACCTGGGTGCTAGATTTCCTCATCGATTCCTGAGCGAGCTCAGAAGGGTTCGGAATGGCTTTAAACAAAGCCAAGGTTCTCAAATCGGCTGAAAAGTACGTCATCCAAGGCAAAATCAGCCATGCCATCGCCGAATACCAGAAGCTGATCAAAGAAGACCCCACGGATCTTCCCCTGGTCAATACCCTGGGCGACCTCTACGTTCGCATTGGCAACGTTTCGGAAGCCGTCAAGTGCTTCACGCGCCTCGCCGAGAGTTATGACAACGGCGGGTTCGTCGTGCGCGCCATTGCAATGTACAAGAAGGTCAGCAAGATCGACCCTGACCAAATCCAATCGGTTTCCCGCCTCGCCGACCTCTACCTCCGGCAGGGCCTGAATAGTGATGCCCGGGTCCACTATGTGCAGGTTGCCGACTACCTCATCAAGAAGGGGGAGTTGGAGAACGCTATCGCGGTCTATCAGCGAGTTGCGCAGATCGATCCAGACAACCCCGCGGTCGACGGAAGAATTGCCGAAGCCTTGCTGAAACTCGGCAAGAAGCCGGACGCGGGTAGTTCCTATCTGTCGGCCGCTCTCAAGTCGCGGCGCAAGGGAGCTTTAGACGAGGCCGCCAGCTACTTGAAAAAGGCCCTCGAGTTCGATGAGAACGACATTCAGACCCAGTTGACCTATGCAGAAGTTCTTAGCGACTCTGGCCAGCCCACGGAAGCGCTCGCTGCGCTGAACCGCATACCGCTCCACGACTTCAAGCCCGAAGTCCTCGAAACCAGCTTCACAATCTACCTCAAGGCTGGCAACGCCGGCGAGGCCGAAAGAGTCGCCAGTCAGTTGGTTGAGTTGGATGGCCAGTACTTCAAGCTTTTTCTGACCTTGGCGGATGGGGAATTGGCTCAGGGCGACCTGGACAAGGCCGCGCAGCAGGCGGGTAGAGTTGCCGAACTCTCTATCAAGCACGGCGAAGGCAAGCTGTTCGAGGCACGGCTGAAGGGCATTCTGCAAAAGAATCCCGAGCACGTTGCGTCGCTGATCGAATTGGTGAAACTCCACACGCTCGCGAATGAGCGCCACTATCTGGCCCCTTTGCTTGAGAAAGCTGGCGCCATTTTTGTACGTTCCGACCGATTGGCAGAGGCTGCCAACATCTACCACCAGCTGGTCAAACTCGAGCCCGACGACCTGGTTCATCGCGAGAATCTGAGGCAGGTGCGGGAGCGGCTGGGAGTACAGGGTGATGACACACCGCTACCCAGGTTCGTTCCTGATATCAGCACACTCGGGGATCGTTTCCTTTCCGAGCCAACGCTCCAGACGGTGGCCCCAGACGAGTCCTCAGATGACGACCGTGGAACTGGCCCGGACGACTCAGCCCAGAACACCGTTCAAGGATTCATCGTCGAGGGAGACCTGTTTGCCGGCTATGGTCTCTATCAGAAGGCGATCGATCAGTATCAACGCGTCGTCGATGCCATTCCTCACCACATCGAGGCCCATGAAAAGATTCGCGACATGTACGCCAAGAGCGGTGATCCCAAGAAAGCCGCCAGCGAGTGTTTGGTTCTCGCCAATATCTTTGCAGCTCGGGGCGACTCCGAAGCCGCTAACCGCAGCTTCGCGCTGGCTTATCAATACGATCCCAACTTGCGTGAGTCGCCAATCTCTGAGGCAGCCCCCGCGCCTGCTGCCGAGCCGGCGGAGCCCGCTGCGAAGGCAGGCGTTCCCAGTTCTCCGCTTGGTGCGGGTTCTGCCAAGAACCTTGGAGACCTTCTTCAGGAAGCGGATTTCTATCTGGATCTGGGGTTTCTTTCCGAAGCCAAGGCATCGCTCGATCAGTACCGCCAGACCGGACCGCTCAACGCCGAATTCCAGCAGCGTCTGGACCGATATGAGAGCTTGCTGAACCCGCAGGCCAGCCCGGCGGCCGGCGCATTAGAAACCCAGGCGGCTTCGCATACAAGCGCCGCTTCAGAAGCTTCGGAAAGTTCTGAAGAGATCGATATTTCGGGCTTCGAGAGCACCAGCTATGCTCCAGTCGAAGAGGCCGGAGACAGTCCTGCGCCAACCATGGCGGAAGGGTTCGAGAGCACATCCGTGGCGCAAACTGCCCAGGAGCCAGCGAAAGAGCCACACCCGGCGCCAGCCTCCGAGTCTTTCGACGAGATGATGATTGACCTCGACCAAGAGTTGGTCGAGTCGACGCTCGAGAAAACCGTTGCCCCGGCTCGGCCTGTCCCCGCGCCCCCGGTTGCCGTCGCTTCGCCGCCAGATCCCGCACCCAGCGCCCTGTCCGATGTCTTCGAAGAGTTCAAAGAGGGCATGGAAGATGAGGGCGACGGTGGGGACTATGAGACGTACTACAACCTGGGCATTGCTTTTAAGGAAATGGGACTGATGGAGGAGGCGATCGGAGAGTTTCAGAAGGCACTGAAGGCTGTGGGTTCCGATGTAGCGAGCGAAGAGTTCGTGAAGTGTTGTAATATGTTGGGACTTTGTTTCGTGGAGAAGGGCTTGCCGCAAGTGGCTATCACCCAGATTATGCGCCGAACGGGCTTATAGCGACTGAACCGGAACGGAGGGATTGAAAGGAAAGCGGGAGTGCCCTAGGATAGGCGGTTTGCAAAGACGACCTATCCAGACTTGATAGAGCGATCAAGGAAAGGAGCACTCCCGAATGGAGAAGATAGCAAAAGCGCCGAGGTCTGAAAAGGCCGTTGCGAGCGGAAAAGAAAGAACGCGGGGGAAAGCCAATAAAATCGGGGCGGCCACCCGGTACGACTTTGGAGGCGGGGTGCTGACCCCGTACGGCGGCCTGTTACCGCTGGCGGCGTTGTTGGAGAAGCTGGAGTTTGTGCAGCTGCTGTACGAGAAGCTAACGGTCAAGCGGCAGCCGGCGAGTCTGAGTAATGCCCAATTCGTGATGGGGACCGTGTTGATGTTTTACTTAGGTTTTGCGCGAATGCACCATGTGAGATACGTGCGGGACGATGAGATGGTGCAAGAGGTGTTGGGCAGCGCGG
>Ga0194132_10007077_pt1 | contig 16971 bp, 11 predicted proteins | sample TA2KigOf80mmetaG_FD_148612 | JGI IMG/M metagenome (GOLD analysis project Ga0194132, IMG submission 148612) | Freshwater microbial communities from Lake Tanganyika, Tanzania - TA2015054 Kigoma Offshore 80m | ecosystem: Environmental > Aquatic > Freshwater > Lake | place: Tanzania: Lake...
AGGCATTTTGGCTGAAAAATCAAGCAGCCATTCCGCAAACTACGGAACCGAAGGGTGCGCGAAAGTCGTGAATCGTAGGAAACTCGCAGCATTGACTCCGTCGCTGACGCTGTGGGTTACAACTTTCAGCGAGCTTAGACGCTGGGTGTGCTCGCCGGCTCGACTTGCAGGAAGAGCAGTTCGCCATTCTCGAGGCCGGCATAAATCTGACGACCATCAGCGGAGCAACCAAGGCAAAGAACTCTGAACGGTCCACGAGAACCGGCCACTGATTCATCGTCGTCGCCCCAGACTCGAATCGCGTTGTAGTAGCTGGCTCCGGCAATTCGTCCATCGGGCATCGCTACGATAACGGGTTGGAATTGAAAGGCATCTGAATTTTTGAAATCCGTCTTATATGGTTCGATTTTGAACATCGGTTCGACTTGGCGTGTATCAGGATCCCATTGCTTCACGAACTGTAACGATTTCCGGTCCCAGATCTTCATTATGCCTTCGTTGCCGCTGACAGCGGCAATGCACCCGTCCGGAAAACCAACCAGCCGTGAAATCGGGAACTCGAAATCTATGATCGCATCGGGTTGCCCTTTGTCTGGATTCCAAAGTGTCGCCTTGCCGTTATTCCGGGAGCTCCAAGTCGCGATGTGTCCGTCCGGCAAGACCTCTAAGTTGTCGATTTCGTCTGTGCTTTGTCGCCACCACTTGCCGTGGCGTTTGTACTCAACGCGTCCCGACCGCAATATCTCGTACTCGTCGGCTGAAGCAATACGTTCGATGGCCTGCTTCTCAGGGACCGCCAGCTCGACCGTTCCGGTCTCGTCACCAAGAACGACTCGCCCGTCCGGCAACATCACCAGACAGGAGATTTCACGATCTGTTATGAGATAATTGCTGGTCTTGATCCATCGTCCGCCGTCGTAATAGACAAACGCCATTGAGGTGGCGACCGAAGCACGGACGTCGACTTCTTGACCGCCCGTTAGTTCGACGATCGCCATTTCACCTGTTGAGTACATGACTGCGACGCGTCCATCATCCAACACAGATAACCAGCGAAATTCTTCCACAAAATCGGCGACCCTTTCAATGTGCCGAGTCGACGGACACCATCGTCCGATATATGCGCGAATGATTTTGCATGAGTCGCGGAATCCCAGAGCAACGTGCCCGTCGGGAAATGTCGACAGGCAAATAACCTCGTGCTGAAAATAGTCGACATGCTCAACTTGGCCTGTAGCGGGATTCGTGACAGTTACCGTGCCGTTTCTATGCCTCAATACAGAGCTTCCGTTTGGCAAAACGACAAATTCGGGCTGGTCACCGTAACTGTAAAAATGGCCGATCGAGTTCACTTCGTTAAGCTCGCTCAATTCCGACTGCCAATGCGCCTTAATGAGTTCAAAGTGCGACCGTTTATCCCAAGTTGTATTGAAACGTCCCGTGTTTGGATCCCAAAGCGTTGTGGCACCAGTGGAGTCCCCACTTATGATTCGTAGATTGCTTGGATCTTGCTGATAAATCCAGCAAGAGAGAGTCTCGACTCTTTCGAAGTGCGCAGTCATTACTTTGCAGTTGTTTTGAACGCGTCGCGGAAAGACTGTGCGTAACCACGACCGCTGAATTGCACGCATTCGAGTCTCCAGACGGACTGCGAACTCAGTGCAGACGCGGTCCCGTTCGGTGATCAATGCCTCGTGCAATTCTGACAACAAAAGGTCGGGCTCTTCGAGACCGGACCAACCAGAGCGGCGTACAGACTCACTCTGCAAGCGAGTGGCTATGTCGTACTTTCCCGCAGCACCGCGAATCAAGGCGTCCAAAGATTGCGCGGTGGTGGCGTCGGCTGGCCCGGCGAGAAGTTCCAAGAACATCGCTTGGAATTGTGGGTCGTCGAGTGTGCCTCCGAGAAATTCGGCCACTTCACGGCGTGGTCCGGGCCACGAACGAAGTTGGGTAGCTGCATGCATCGGCCAACTCGTGGGCAGCACGCGCGTCGGACGAGGGCGTCGGAGTGCTCGTGCCGCGAAGTAATAGATCAGCGAGTCATGCAAGAACCGAACTTGGGGGCCATCACAACGAATCAACGAAAACTCGCGAAGCAATCTGACCGCCTCGGGAGAATACTGGTCAATGACCCACGGAGCAGCGTGCCAGAACTCATCTTGAGGCCACCAGGGTTTGCCGCCAAGTTGGTCGTGGCTGCCGTCCTCGGGGTGCGTCAGGGCCTCTTCGAACGCATCGCGAGTGACGGTGACGACCCCTTCCGGCTGGTTGACGATCAAGGCCGCCAGACGTGTCATGGCTTGGCGAATCTGGTCTGGCCCATCCCGCAAATCCACGGGTGAGATGCCGGACTTGGCATGGCTGGCTTTCATCCAGTTGTCATCGAGCCGTTTCAAGTCACGGACAATTTGCAGGTCGGTCACGCGGTCGTAGAGATCGCTCAGAGTCTTGACTGCGGCTAATCCTTCCGGTTCCAGCAACGACGCGAAGTGCATCAACAGCGGAGTTGAAATCACGCTCTCTTGCGCGCCGGCCTGACCCGAACTTCGTCGCAGCAAACTCTTGAGGTGTTGCGTCTCTTCCGGAATTCGGGGATGTAAGTGCTCTGGTCTCGAATCCTGAAAAACAAATTGAGAGACGATGTTCTCGAAGACCCGCACGTCATGCAGATAAGTATTAACTTCAGTGACCGACAGCGGAACCAGGTCATACTCCTGAAAGCATTTAGAATTGAGCAGCGTTTGCCGCGGACCATCATCGATCATGGACGATCGGTACGCGACGACGGCTCGGTGCCCGACATTGCGATATCGACCAAGAAAGCGTGGTAGATCTTTTGCCACTTTCTCCCGCGTCTCGCCCGGTCAGGCATTGAGGTCGAAGAACAACAACAGCCGCACAGCGGGATGCTTCAACCACAGTTGCAGGCCGTCGATCGTCAACTGATCTTCAAATCCACAAGACCGCAGGATCAGCGTCTCGATCAACGGATCATGGTCCGCCCCGGTTCCATCCATCTCGATCCAACAGGGCAGGTACTGCGCGAGCGTGGGCTGAGCCGCTCCAGGAGCCGGGACGACGCAATCACAGAACGCCTTGCGAGCCGCGACCGTCTTCCCCGCACCGCTGCGAGTGGACAGCAGAATGGAATCGGAATTCTTGGTTTGATCGAGATGCCGAATCAGGTCCGTCAATTCGTGATGCTTGTCCCGTTTGTTCTCCGCATGATGGATTCGCACCTTCTTGTAGATCGGTTCCAACTCAGGCAAGAGGCCGCCGTGGAAAAATGATTCCAGCGTCGAAACCTGGCGCAGACGACTCTCGGCATCAGCCGGACGATCTGGCTCCTCGAGGATTCGCTCACGCAGATCACTGAGCGCCAGCACGTCTAACAGGGACTTCTTCCAAGCCTCGTGATCCGTCCAGCCCATCTGAGTTTCGATATGCCGGAGCAAAGGGCTTTCTCGATAATTGGAACTGATTGAACTGTCAGATTGTGTGCTCATCAGGTTTCCTCGTCATCGGAATTTGGTGGTCAACGTATCGTTCATTGCTTGGTATTGCTCGATTCAGCCCAGAGCAGTTCATGGCGACGGTCAGAGCAGATAACCAACAGTCGCTGCTGAGCCAAGCGATTGCCAAGCTCCGCGGCCTGCGGTGTGGAGAGCCGACGCAGTTGAGCGATGCACTGGCGATATCGTTCCATATTCTCGCCTTTTCCGAGTCTGTTCCAAAGCGAACACGAAGGCTCGTCATAAGCCACGAGAACCAGCTTGTCCGTCTTACGCAGAGCGATCGAAACCGCTTCACGATTGAGTCGAGTGGGGTCATTGTATTGCCGCTGAATCTCTTTCAGCAGAAGGTCAGTCCAATTCGGTGAGTTGGCCCTCTCTGCGTCCAGCAGCCACTTGAGCGAAATTGGAAATGCGATCTTGCGAGACAGTGGGTTGCTCTTGTCTTGGATGTATTCCCTCGCGGTGAACCGATCCGCGAACCGAAGTGCGATCGGTTCGGCGTTCTCGTTGAACGGAAGGGACACGCATTTCAAATCCGCGAGGCCGCCGCTTTCCAGCAGTTCGTTCAAGGGGTCGATGTCGTCGATCGACAGCGTCTTGGAGTCTGCGTCTTTTCCGACGGGATAAGAGACCGCACCGCATTTCTGGCAATGGCGATCAAAACCGTCGCTCAAGAAGCCATGCTGGACGATTTCGTCAAACGAGCCGACTCGTTCAATTCTCAAATTCTGGAAATCGGTCGTATCGGCATCCATCGGCACCAGCATCCGGATGTCGTCCCATTCGGGTATGAGCTCTCGCAGTCGTTGGAATGCCAGCAGCTTCGATTGAATGTTCCCAACGCTTTTGACCGTCGCATCGTCTGCCAGTCGTCCGGTTGCGACGAGTGGTACGACGGTTGACCTGGAATGTGCGGCCCAAGCGGCGATCGCGACGGCGAGATCGAGCGAGTTCCCGTCAATCCGATGCGTGAGAGGATAAAGCTCATTGAGGCCGACTCGATCTACTGTTGCCGGGACTGGCCACGGGCTGTTGATCTCGCCGACTCGCACGGAAGCGAACTCGATCAGGAATCGTGATTGTTCAACTTCTCTGGCCGATATCCCGGCGGCGATCAGTGCGGCCGGCAGCGCTTTAGTGAGGTTCGCCTGGCGGTCTTCAAGTCCACCTTCGGCCCATAAGAACTCGCTCCACGGGACGAGTTCGAGAATCGACTCATCGTCGTGACGATTAACGACTCGGATGATGGCCCAAACAATCCATCCTTGGCTCGTGCCGTCTCCAGGAGCTGTCGGAAACAGGATGCGGTAGGTCAGCCCGGTCGCGGCGCGCGGCCAAACCTTTTCAGTCTGCTCGCGGCAATTCGGTGTTGTTTGGACTGCTCCGTAAAACGCATCCAAAACGACATTCCAATGCGGATCACATTGTTTGTGATTCCAGTGGCGACAGAGCGCACGCTCCCATAGCGGTCGAAACTCGCTCGACATCCTCCTGATATGCCTGTCCTCGAAGAATCCTGCCGCAGCACGCAGACGTTTGGCCAATTCCTCTGGTACGAGCGTGTGACATGCCTGTTCGAGATCAACGACCGACTCGCGCTGAATCAAACCCAATGACGGCTGAGGCGAACGCGCTAGCAGAGTATTGAACTCAATGATGATCTGCTCGGAGTCTCCACGAGCATTTCCGGTGAAGGGCTGAAACATAGGGGTTCGTCTCGTGGGCGTTCCAATGCAGACTTACATTCCAGCGACAGACGGTCCTTGGCAGGCAACCAGCCAGCTACCTGGGGGGGCAACCGGGCAATCGCGTCCTAGCGACACCTTGAGCCGAAGTTCGCCATCTCGATTGCTGACGCCTTCCAATGTGGGAACGAGTCGCAGAACATCAAAAACACGAGACGCGAGAGACGGCTTCCCCGGATCACGGGCGGTGTTCGTCAGCGTGTTGAGCGAAAGCAATGTCGTCACCAACGAAACCACTCTGGCGTCGTTCGCGCCGAGAGGCTGCTCGGGATCGAGAAGTTTCTGAAGTGTCTCCAATCGAACACTCGTGAGCAGGACCAAGACCGTGTGCCGATATTGCTCCAGTCCACTGAGCATGACGGCGAATTCGTTCGATTGCTCGAGGTTCCCAGTATCGAATCCGGTGAAGGAATCAGCCGGCGCCATGGGGAATCTCACGAGGTCCGGTTCGGGAATCTGATTGGGATCAAGCAAGTCAAAGGTCAACATAGCGGGCGCGTAATTCGGTGCCGCATACATCACCTCGGCAATGGCCTCGTGACGAACGACCAGGCCAGCAACTCGTTCAGGTGGGACAGCCTGTGCTCTCGCACTGAGCGTTTGAAAGATCGCCTGGTTCGTGGCGTCGCTATAACCAAAGTCTTGCGCGGTGGTGGGAACTTGGGATTGCCAATCTTCGAGCAACGCTCGGCGTGCGCTCTCTTGAAAGAACCGTTGCACGCTCGTGACACCGTGGTCACTCCAAATGGAATCCGCCGTCGCCAGGCGGTATCGGCTGTTTCGATCGAAGAAGGGATGAACTGGCATGATTGATATCTTTCCGGTGAACTTGTTGGTTGAGATCCACAGGCAACCGGTCGGTCGCCTTGTCTGAGGAAAAGACGCAGCCGCACCGTGGTTTTTTCAGATTGGATGGGCAGGTTTTTGCGGAATCTCGAAATTCCTCTCGATCACGAGCGGCATCGTAACTTAATCGTCGATCAGCGCGGCTTGATTCGCGGCGGCCTTTCGCCGTTCCGCCAAGGCTTGGTACTCCTGACGAACTGCTTTGTGGAGGATTGGGAAGATCGCCAACAGGATTGCCACAAGGATCGGTTGCCGTGAGTCATCTGGAATCTCATCCCACTGCGTCGGCGCTTCGTTCGGATTCTTCAGAAACTTGCCAACTGCTTCGATACCTTGATCCAGATCAGCCGTCGTGGGCAGCACGGACTTGAAGAGTTGCTCAGCAGGGTGCGATGTGCGGTCTTCTTTGTCCTTCCAGTCCACAAGAAAACTGGCCACTTGCTGAAGAAGCTCAGGACGGTTCTGTGCGAGTAATGCAGGAGTCGAATTCAGACCACCCTCAAGTGCTTGGAGTTGCTCTGCCCGTGAGTCGCCACGCCACAAACTGGACAGGACCGTCCCTTCCGGCTCGCGTTGCCCAACGGCCTGCTGAACTCGGTCGAACAAGAACGCATGATCCATTCGGTCGGGACGAGCCAAGTTCGGTGCGGGTTGATCGGGGACGTTTTCCGTCTCCGCGTCAACGGCGTTGGTCCGCAGGTCACGAACGCATTCCAACGTGACGTCAACGGAGGCCTCGCCATTATGGCACTCTGGAACGTGTTGCAGCCAAGCCGCAAGATTCAGTAGTTGGAATTCCTGCCCAACTTCAGCAGCGGCAATCACAGCAACTCCGGCCTGCGTGGCCAGTCTTTGGTTCTCTGGATTCGCGATCAGATTTGCCAGGCGGTCCAATTGCCCAGCAAATTTCGGAAACTGTTGCGACTTGTAGCCTCCCGGAGGGCGTTGATCATTCAGGATTTGTAGGGCGTCACTCAACAACTCGTCGCGCAATTGCGGACTGTCTTGGTAAGCCTGCGTCCCAAGCCTCTGACCGATGTGTGCTTTGAGGGGGTCAAGAAAGTCTTGGAGTGCCGGCTCTTGATCGAGCGTTTCTCGCGTTTGGGCTTGGAGAGACCCCAGCATCTGGTCTTGGATCGCGTCGTATCGATCCGAGTCATTTGTGATGGTGGCATTGGAAACGCCGTAGCCTTGTGCCAGCAAACCTCGCCAGCCATATCCCACATCCCGGATCAGCGCGAGTTGAAGGTACGTCGTGGACCGGCGGCCAAGCGGGACGAGATCGACCAGCGTACGCAAATAGACTTGGCGAACGATTGCCTCTTCGAAGTCGTCCTGGTCCGCCATGATGCGTGCATCCGTCTGTTCGTCAAACGGACGATCTGGTTCCCCGGCCATCCGAGCCGCATCCGCCAATGCCCATTTCAGAGTTTGTTCGGAAACGATGTTGTAGGTGCAACTGTGAACTCGGTCTTTGAAGCGATCGACGATGACTTCGGCGTATTCAAGAAACGCTAGATCCTGCTGACGCTCGGCAGCCAGATTTTCCAATGGACCAAATAAATGGTAGCCGAGTGCCGCGGTAGCGTCGGTGATTGCATCGCGTTCTCGAACCTCTGCGAGCTTGATCGCGAGAACTTCGGCATTGGCTGTGTAAACCGCTGGAAACGGGGGGATGGGCATGACTGCTCTCTCTGAGAACGGGCGGGAATGGCTAAGATCAATTCAGCCTAATCGTTGCGTTCGCAGGAAAGCAATCAACGCAGTCGTCACTCGCCGCGCGTGCCCCGATTTGAGCCGCGCCCGTCAGGAAGCGAGGTCTGTCTGCACTTCCTGACGGGCGCGGCTCAAAGCCAGTCGTCCGTCGGCAGCCAAGCTTGGCTAAGCCGAGAGCAGGAACTTGGCCAAAGCGCTGCACAGAAAATTGCGAGCCTCCGACAAGCGCCGTGAGACCGTGGCTGCTGACAAGCCGACCTGAGCACCGATTTCCCGATGCGTCAAATCGTCCCAGTATTTGAGGTGGATGATGTGCTGTTGCTGAGGCGGAAGTTGTTCGATCGCCGGCTGCAACCGTTGCAGGAGTTCGGCCTTCTCCAAATCGGAGTTCTCCGGCTGGGCCTCTGAGGCAGTGAGCAAGTTCACGACCGAGGCACGGCCGTCGGCCAAGATCAAGTGGAGATCGGAATCGAGCACCTGCTTGTTCTTGCGAGAGCGCTGAAACGAAATCACCCGATTTTGCAGCACCCTTTGTAACCAGGGAGCAACCGGACCACGCTCCGAATTCCAACGCTTCTTGAGTCGGCTTTTGGTTCGGACGACGCTTAACAGAGTGTCGCTTGCCAGGTCGTTTGCCATTTCCCAGCGAGCCCCCTGATAAGGCGATAACCGTCGATACGCCCGACGGGTCAGTGATAATCGGTGGCGGCGATCAAATTCGTTGAATGCCTCGTCGTCACCGGCGTAATACAGGTCAAGTAACTCTTCGTCGGCCAGAGCGTTGATTTTCACAGGGCAGCGAATCGGCATGTCAGGATTCCTCGTCTGGGGTTGGAAAAAGTTTGGAGACGAATTGGAGACGTGAATCCTGAGCCGATTTTTTAGAGTCCCTGTTCGTTTTTTTGCGATCGAGCCAAAGAAGCCGACAACACCTGCCTCACTGAATTCAGGGAGTGCGACTTCCTGGCTCCTCGTAGCCGTCTGCTTGCCGCCCCGTTGAGCAACGCCGTGAAAGATTTTGGATTCCGACAAACGGCGAATGACACGTAGCCGAAGTCGTGAGATTTCGGTGGAATCGCGCGATCGACCGAACTCTCACGAGCTTGTTGAAGAATTGTGGCGCCAGCCGATTGCGTCATCAAAGAATCTCAACAATTCGCGAACCATCGGGCCTGAAAAAACTCTGCGAAGTCGGCGTCTCTGGGGTGTGCTTTTGAAATGACACCCAAACAAACCCCAGGAGACTCGAACATGTTGATGATGAAGCAAGGCGACGAAGAATTGGCATTGATCACGAATCAGATGGTCGAAGATGACTGGGCCATCGGCGCACAAGAATGTGATGAAGATGAAGATTTTGATGAAGATTTTTGCTATTGGTTGATCGACTACCGCAACAGTATTTACGACAGGTCAGCCATCTCCGAACCACAGGATGAAGCCGACATTTGGTTGGAAGAATACCTTGGCCGTTTTTACGACCAAAATACGAACGATGACCGATAACGCGGCGAAGCCGCATTGTGGCACGACGCTCCGCGTCGTGAATCGCGACGCGGAGCGTCGCGCCACAATCTTGCCGATCGCGGTGATCGGTGGAGTCCCTTTGACCCGAACGAGCCTCAGGAGCTTTTCAAATGCTGACAATCAACGACCCTCGACATGCCCATCCAGACGCACGCGTTGCGAGCGTCAAGCCGATCAGTCCTCCACAGAGTCGATCGGAAGACCTGCCGGCGGAGACACGATTGCTTTTGAAGTTTCCTCACGTCCCGAACGATGTCCGCAAGGCGCTGGAGTCCCGCCAGAATTCCTCTGGCGAGTGATCGTGACCAATGACTAAAACGATATCGCCCAAGTGCCTGATCGGATTAGAGGCCGAGTGCTTCAATATCATTCCTGAATCGGTCGAGCCGCGCGATGTCCTTGGCCGCTGCGAAAGGTTGATTCAGGAAATCGGTTGGGGCATTCCGAGCGTTCCAGGTGATCGTGGAATCTTCACGGGCTACGGTCGTGTCTATCTCGATCGCGCGCACCTCGAACTCGCGACGGCGGAATGCGACAGTCCATTCGTGTTGGTTTCCGTCTGGGAGCGTCTGCAGACGGTCGTGGCGCTCGCGGTTCGGCGACTGGCCGAGCAAGGGTTGCCGCTCACGTTGGCGAACTGCAATCACTCTGGTTTGCTCAACGATTCCGCCACCGTCTGGGGAACTCATGGAAACTATCTCGTGGAGGAACCGCCGGCAGCGTTAGCCGATCGGCTGTTGCCGTTTCTTGTGACTCGAATCTACACCGGTGCGGGGGCATTGCATTGGCCGACAGGGGATCTCCTCGCCAGTGTCCGCGCACATCGTCTCGACTGCGAACGAGGTGGCGACACGATTCGCCGTCGCGCGATTCACAGCACGGGACGCGATGAGCCGTTGACTTCCGATCCGGAACGATATGGCTTTCGATATCACACGCTGCTGGATGATGGCGTTCGATCACACTTCAGTCTGCTGTTGCAGTACGGCACGCTCGCGCTGGTGCTGAAGGCGGTCATCTCCGATCCGGCCGCGATCGAGACGCTTCCGGTTCCTGGTGGCGCTGCCGGCAAACGCTCGTTTTGGATGCAGGCTCTCGCGCGATTCAATCGGCTGGCCGGCCCTGGCGAGCCACCGCGTGTTGACCCTTGGGTCTGGCGGATTCAGGAAATCTACCTCGCTGCGGCCGATCGCTTCGTCGCCAACACTCCGGATGTTCCCGCCTGGATGCCCCAAGTTCTGGCGATCTGGGAATCCACGTTGTCCGCGCTGCGGCGCGACGACCAGGAATGGCTCGTCCGGCGTCTCGATCCGTGGATCAAACATCGAGTGTTCTCAGACTATCTCCGGCAGCACGGGCGCGAGTGGCGCGACCTGCCGGGCAATGAATCACTGGCGGCGGCATTGGCACTGGTGAATCAGAATTATCATGAGTTTTGTTCTGCCGATTCGGTCTTCGCGCAGCTTGAAGCTCAGGGGGCATTGACTCACCGAGTTGGGCCGATCGTGCCGCCGGGTTCGGAAGCCGAGCCGTTCGTTCCCGAAGTCAACACGCGGGCGCGAGCACGGGCACGCTGGATTTATGAGCGGGTGGGGCGTCAAGATGTAGTGGCGGACTGGTCGCTGTTGACCGATCTCGAATCCGGCGAGCGTTGGCATCTCGATGATCCTCGGTCGGCGATCCTTCCCGAACGAGACCCCGCGCGACAGGCCGTCCAATCGCGAACGATGGAAGCTGGAGCAAGACGATGAACTCGGAGACACCGCGTTCGACTCGCTATCGCCAAACGCCGTTCCGCCGGCACGTCGAGCAACAGATGGGCTGGAGCGGCGTGCTCGATTGGGAAAAGTCGCTCCAGCAGGTGTTAGCACTCGATGAGCTGCAACGGCGGGTTGTTCGTTCGCGTGCGGAGAAGGAGAGCGTCTTCAATCGCAAGATCCTCACTCTGGAACGATTCTTCTATCGCGGCCTTCCAGACTTGACCCCGTATATTCCGGTCGAAGTTCGACCTGAAAGGGATGTCGACGATCGGTATGCGGACCTGACCGAGTTGATTCAACGGTTGGATGCCGACGACGATCGGCGGTCCATCTTATTGGCCACGCGGAGCGGTGCCGGAAAGACGGTCGCCGCTCGCAAGGCGTTTTGTGATTGCATCGTCGCCGCGCCTGATCAGCCGACGCCTGTGCTCGCCGGATATCTTCCCTGTTGGATTGAAGTGCGAGAGACCATCAACAAACAGGATCCGATTGAGCATCTCATCCTCAGCGCCTGTGCTCTCGAACGGGATAAGCAGCTTTCGGTCGAAGGGCTACGGTTCTGGCTGGTGCATTCTGAGTTCAAACTGCTGCTGTTCTTCGACCTCAATGCGTGGGCGGAGAAACCTCGAAAGCAAATCGTTGCGGGTCTCAGGCAGTTTCTGGAGACCTATCAAGGGGTCGGTCATCGAGCAGTCGTCGCCTATCGTTCGTTGTCGTCCGACGAAGTTCGTGAAACGCTGACGGACTCCGGCCACTTTCAGACGTTTGACCTGTTGCCGCTCAGCACTCACCGCGCGGAGAGTTATCTGCGTTCGATCCGCAACTTTGAGGACGATGTCTGTGGCCAATTGTCATTGCCGACCCCTCCGCGAGACATCGAAGCCGAATGCCAGCAGTTACGAACTCTGATCCGACAACACACGGTCGGTCGCGCAGGAAACGACAGCGTGATCTCGACGCCGTTGCTGATGCACTTCTGCTCGTTGCTGGACTCCAAGACGCTCCGGTCGGTGCGCACTTTAGCCGACTTGTACGACAAGGTCGTGACGCAACTACTAGATCGAGAAGCCGAGGGGTTGCGTCGAGCCAAGTCGCGACTCGCCAAGAACCTGGATCACGTTCGCGCCGCGCTCACTCGATTGGCCGTCCTGATCGTCAGCCGCCCCGAAGGCTCGCTGGCCCTGACCGAACACGCGTTTCGTCGTGCCTTGCAGGAACCGAAATCCGGACAAGCTGACCGACGTGGCGGCACCGCCTGGTGGCCGCAAGAGAAGAGCTGGCACAAGTCGTTTTGGGTCAAGCATCCGTATTCCGAAGAAGATGTCGAATATCTCAAAGAGTTCTCGTTGCTCCGCATGGAAGGCAAGGAACTCCGCTTTCTCCACGATTCGCTGATCTACTATTTCGCCGGAACTGGCGCTCTGCGTTGGCCAGAAGGTGCCTCATGGCCGGTCACCGCCGATCCGCCCTCTCTTCCGGCGAAATGGCCAGAACAAACGGCCCGGCAACTTCGAGCCTGGAAAAGCTCTGCTCGCGAAGTCGCTGAATTCCTGGGAGGCTCGCTGCAAGACGCCGACTTCCAAGCTTTGTTCCTCGAACTATTAGCTCAGCCCCCTGACGAACGCACCGCCCAACAACTTGACGGCCTGATTCGTGGAGCGTCTAAAAGCGTGGACGTAGCTGATCGCTTACAAAAAGAGTCCGTACGCCGCTCTGGATGGATCGGCCTAAGATGGTTCGGAGGGGCCGACGTCCTATTGCCAGAATTGCACGAAACACTGGTAACTGAGCAAACCGACGCATGCACAAAACTCGCCGAAGATCTCGTTAAAAGAATACGTCGCGCAAAACGACCGTGGCTGCGTACTCGTTTTGCGCGGCGTCGAGACCCCTGGCAAACGATGAGCTTGCATAGAATGGGGGTTGAATGCGCTGCGATTTGGTCAAATCCAACCGATCCTTACGACGTCCGCATCGTGTCAGGTGGCCGCGAAAGTAATCTCATTCTTTGGGATCCGGAGACAGGAGAGAAACTGTTTCAATTCGAGCATGAGAATGTTGTTCGGTGCGTCATCCCCTTAACCGATGGGAAGATTGCTTCCGGTGATGATGACGGCATTGTTTGGCTCTGGGATCCATTGACTGACCGGCGCAACAAAGTCATCGAACTCGAGTCCGGCGATTCTGTCGATCACCTAGCCGCCCTTCCCAATAATGGGCTTGTTGCCGGAAGCCATTGTGGAAAAGTCATTCAGTGGAATTCTTCGAACGGCGATCCTCAAACAATCATTGAGCACGAAGGCGCGATTCGAGGGTTGCTCGTTCTTTCCGACGGCTCTGTGGTCTCAGGCGGTGCCGATGGAACGGTTCGGCTTTGGGATCCGAATGATAAGGTTAAGGTCAGAAAGACCGTCCTTCGTTTTGACCACGAGTCGCGAATGCATGAGGTGACTTGCCTGGCTGCACTATCGGATGCGCGTGTGATCGCTGGTTGCAATACCGGGTGGCTGTTTAGGCTCAATCCGTCGCTCGACTCCGCTGAGAGCAGAATTGAGTCAGCTAATCGCTTGGATGTTGATGCGTCAGTCGGGTGCATAACGGTCCTCCGCGGACCACCCGAACGTGTTGTGATTGGACTCGACCCCAAGAATGTTGATGAACTAAGGACGTACATCTGGGTTTGGAACCAGCAGACCGATAAGTGCGAAATCGACTGGGAAGTGGGCCGCGACGTTTGTGGACTCAGCGAATGGCGGTCTGATCAATTTGTCGCGGCTGTGGACTTCGATTCTGTCCAACTTTGGGATGTCGAGTCAGACCGGATGGCGGTCCTAATCCGTCACGAAGGCATCGTCCGTGGCGTCCTGACATTGCCAGACGGCTCTGTCGCCTCCTTTGGTAATGACAAAACTGTTCGACGCTGCAAACCGAGTTCTGTGGAAGCGGCAAACTATGCTGTAAACGATCCGCCGCCGCATGATGGTCACGAATCAGCGGTGGCATGCCTCGACATCTTGCCGGATGGCCGTGTCGTTTCTTGCGATGGGGTTGAGGGCCGAGTTTGGAATCCTGCCACCGGGTCATCGACACTGATCACACCACCGGAACCTTTTGAGGGAGTATTCGGCTGTCAAATGGCGCTTCTTAACGGTCACATTTTATTTGGTGGCAGCCACGTCGTTCTTTGGGATCCAGCCACGGGCGTCACTACGAGCGTCAATAAGCGGCCGCAAGAACAAGAGATCGAATGTTTCGCGAAGCTTGCGGATGGTCGTATCGTGGCTGGAACCTTTGACGGCCGTGTTGAGCTTTGGGATCCCTCGATGAACCGAATGATTGAATCTCGGAAGATTCACAAGAAGCAGATTGCGGACTTAATCGTTTTGAATGACGGATATCGCATTGTCACAGCAAGCAGTGGTGGATCCGTGCGGCTCTGGAACACATCCACTGGCAGTTGCGAAAACATGATGTCGTTCAATGATGGAAATGATTGTCAGCTAACTCTATTGAGAGATGGCCGCGTGATCGCCTGGTGTAACGACATGGATGAAGAAGACGTCGACAGTGAAGTCCTGTTATGGGATCCCAAGGCCAACGACGACGACGTTAGGTCGATCTTCAAGGCTTCTCTTGAATTTAATGCCGTCGTAGAACTGAGCGACGGTCGTATCCTCGCAGCCGTAGGTTTTTCTCTACAAATTTGGGATCCGATGCACTCGGATTCCGATGCTTTTGACGGTGATTTCGAAATTCATAAACTGTGGACTTTCGATGACGGTCGGTTGATTGTCGCAGATTCGACGGACTGCCTCAGCGTTTACCAGTCGCTAGATCAACTGTTAGGCGAGGCTGGAAATCAGCCGATCGTTAGCTATCCCATAAATTGTGCGGTCAGTTGTATCGCCTGTCGCCGTGACTCATCTGATATTTACGCGGGCCTAGAAAACGGCGAAGTCTTATTCTTGAAAGCGGAATCTCCGCTGTGACGGCAGATTGAGTAGTCAGTATTCTCGACCGATCCGTTCGATGTGAGCGGTTCGTGTCGCCAGTTCCGCACGGCATTGCGGATTGATTGGCTCTTGCGTGTCGTGGTTCAAACGCAGCCAGCCGTGGAAGACTTCATCCATGAGCGTCAGCAACGTCTTGCTTGTGTGGAAATCTACGGTCGAAGGTGTTGAAGCAGGTCGATGCGCGATTCCCCCCTCCGAGCGAGGCCGTTGAGTCCCCGGACAGGATTGATGGTTGCCAAGCGGCGATCCTCGAGGAGCGAATCGGGGCGTCGAAGGAGTCTCCGCGATGAGGGTTTCCGCCAGGACGGCCGGCGTGATCATCGGCGAGTCCGGCGATCGTTGTTTGGCGAGGCGATAGCACTGCTGGAATAACTCACGCAGCGCAGGATCGTTCGCGAGTGGTCCACGAGAACTTGATGACGCAGGACGATTCCTTTTTGGCGAGTTCGTCGGCATTACGTCTTGAACGATGCCCTCGGTGCTGGCGATCAGCGTCGATCGAAGATCCGAGACCCGGACGACAGCGTCACGACTCACCGCGATGGCCGATTGAAACAGCGCCATCATGGCGGGATCAAACGCCGCATAGATTTGGCTGATGGTCGGATCGAGTGATGTTCGCGGCATAAGTCTTGGCGAAGTAAAAGGCCGTTCGGCTCGCCCGAAGCTGTGTGCTGTCAGCGCACAGGCTTCGGAGTGAGGCGCGACGAAGTTATCCGCATTCCGAGAATGAGCCGCGCGGCGCTATTCCCGGTTCGTGCGGTGTAACTGGGGCTGGCACCGCGCGGCTCATTTGTGCGATGCAGATGATTTGTCGCTGACTGCTGGGGAACGGTCGGCGATTTCAGACGAGCAGGCAGACCGAAACGGCCGTGCGGATGTAGCGTCGTGAGCCGCCACGCACGTCTGGGTTTTGAATGAGTCCCGCATGCTTCATGCGGCTCAGCAAAGTCGACATCAGTCCCCTTTCGTCCTGACCAGGCTGCAAGGCCCCCACTTTGGCCAAGTCGTCAATCACATCGTCAACGGTGAGTCCATCTCTTTGTGCGGTGACGCTCAACGCCTGCAACACCGCCAAAGCAATGTGTGCCTGGCCGCAGAGGTTCAGTCTGCTGTCGCCATTCGTCACCGAAAAGTTCACTGTCTTCATTTGAGGCTCCTGTTTCAAAAAGAGGGGTTGAGATTGAAACACCATTGGAAGCGACGTTTTGAAGCTCTTGCTTCCGTTTCAGATTCGGTTTCGTTCGTCGCGACACTCATCAAACGCCGGTTCGGATCAGGTATTTGAAAAACTGGAATCCGAAATCCCATCAATTTTTGAAAATTGGCAAATCGGGGCTGCCGGGGCCAAGGTGTCAACGAGCGAACGGCCGGCACGCCCCCAATAGACAGTCACCTGAAGCCGGGTGACTCTCCCTGTCTGGCTACTGAATGTTGCTATGACATGTCACCCGCTGCGTCGGCAAAGCTCGGAAAGACCGAACTCGACTCGAATCCATGCAACCCTTCGGTTCCATAGGCCATGACTTCTTTCTGTTGGCCACGAGGAATACGGGGCTGCAAGTGCAAGCAAAGCAGGATGTTACAGAGGACGGCTCAACTGGCCTTCCCCCGATCTATGTACCAGTCTGAATGAGAGGATCTGGGGTAAAAGGATCGCTGTGCTGCTGGAACGGAGAAGTTGGCTGAGGCGTAGCCGAAGTCAACTTCGGAGTGGAAGCAGCACAGCCAGCGGCGAACTCCGCCGGGGTCTGGTAGTCTAACGCACTATGTGGTCGGCGGTGATTGTCATCGAGCCGCCAGCAATCGACGACCCAGCGAGCTTCCGCCAGGCTCAAGAACAACT
>Ga0194132_10007079_pt1 | contig 16968 bp, 15 predicted proteins | sample TA2KigOf80mmetaG_FD_148612 | JGI IMG/M metagenome (GOLD analysis project Ga0194132, IMG submission 148612) | Freshwater microbial communities from Lake Tanganyika, Tanzania - TA2015054 Kigoma Offshore 80m | ecosystem: Environmental > Aquatic > Freshwater > Lake | place: Tanzania: Lake...
CTCCAGCTTCACGCGGCGGTCGAAATTGAGCCGGAGCGGACCATCACCTGATTCACCCGTTGGGTTCTGCAAAATAGCCTCGTTCAATCCAGATTAACTTATTGATTCTTATATCTGAATCTCTAAGAAATTGCATCACAATACGGTGTCATCCGGCGAATGCGGGTTGGTTCGCAGCATGGCGCCATCGCGCAACCATCGGGTTAACGGCGGTGTCGCGCCAACGACAAACGCCCGGCGGTTTCCCGCCGGGCGTCCTCAGGGGGGCTGAAGCCGTGCTACTCGCGGTTGCTGTTGAACAGCGACAGCAGCATCAGGAACAGGTTGAGGAAGTCGAGATACAGCCTGAGCGCGCCCATCAGCGACAGCTTGCCGACCGCCTCGTGGCTTTCGCCCTCGTAGTACATCTCCTTGATCTGCTGGGTGTCGTAGGCGGTCAGGCCGGTGAACACCAACACGCCGATCACCGAGATGGCGAAGCTCAGCGCGCTCCAGCCGACGAAGATGTTGACGATGCTGGCGATGATGATGCCGATCAAGCCCATGAACAGGAACGAGCCCCAGCCCGACAGATCCTTCTTCGTGGTGTAGCCGTACAGGCTCATGGCGCCGAACATCGCGGCCGCCACCACGAAGGCGCGGGTGATGTCGGCCCCGGTGTACTTCACGAAAATCAGCGACAGCGACAGGCCATTCAGCGCGGCATAGGCCCAAAAGGCCGCCTGCGCGCTGGCGAAGCTCATGCGGTCAATGCGGGCGCTCAAGAACCAGACAAGGCCCAGCGGGGCCAGCGCCACCACCCAAAACACTGGTCCAGTGAACGCCTGGTAAAAGCCGGAACGGGCAACGAAATACGCCACGATGCCGGTCAATAACAGGCCCGAGCCCATATAATTGTACACTCGCAGCATGTAGTTGCGCAGACCTTCGTCGACCGCTGCCTGGTCGATCGAGCGCGACCTCGCGTCGAAGCGTTCCATCGCCGGTTGCTTGTCCATCCACGCCATCGGCCAACCCTTTCGGTTCCGTAGACCAAGCCTGCGCCCATCGGCCGCAGCCGAGGATTATATCGGGAAAGCGCCGGCGCAATGCAAGCAAATCCGGCGGCCCCGGCGGCTCCCGGGTGGGCGGTTCAGGCGGCCCTCGGCAAGACCGCCGGCCGCGCCGTCGGCAAGAGCACGCTCGCCACCGTGCCGACACCCAGCCGGCTGCTGAGGCTGAACTGGCCGCCCAGCAGTTCCGCCAGCATGCGCGTCAGCGGCAAGCCCAGGCCGGTGCCTTGGTGGCTGCGGGTCAAAACATTCTCGATCTGTACAAACGGCCGCATCACGCGTTCCAGGTCGCCGGGCGCGATGCCGATGCCGCTGTCCGCGACGACCAGCGACAGCATGCCGTCGGGGGCGAGGCTGGCGGTAAGGGCAATCCGCCCGCCATGGGGTGTGAACTTGATCGCGTTGCTCAGCAGGTTCAATAAGATGCGGCGCAGCTTGCCTTCATCGCCGTGGATCAGGTCGACCGCCGGATGCCGGTCGACGACGAGCGAGAGGTGTTTCTGTTCGGCCCGCTGGCGGACCATGCGGACGGCGGAATCCAGCACCTCGGCCACCGCGAAGGTGGTGGCCTCGACACTGAGCGCGCCGGCTTCCGCCTTCGAGAAATCGAGCACTTCCGTGATCACGTCGAGCAGGTGCGCACCGGAACTGTGGATGTCCTCGACATAGGTCTGGTAGCGGGCCGGCAATGGACCAAGCGCCGCATCGCGCATGAGTTCGGAAAAGCCGATGATGGCGTTCAGCGGCGTGCGCAGTTCATGGCTCATGTTGGCCAGGAATTCGGACTTGGCGCGGTTCGCCGCCTCGGCTTGCGCCACGGCATCCGCCAACTGGGCATTATGCCGTTCGACCCCGTCGGCCATGGCGTCGAAGGTGCGGGCAAGCCCGTGCAGTTCGTGCGGCGTCAGCGCCGGCAGCGCACCGGCGCGGGCGCTCAGGCGGCCGGCGGCGATCTGACCGGCGGCCGCCGCGACGGCCCGCAGCGGTCGGCTCAACCGCTCCGCCAAGCCCCAACTGGCCAGCGCCACGGCCAGCAGGCCCAGCCCCAGCATGGCGAACGCCTTGTTGCGCACGTCGTTGGCGCGTGCGATCAGTTCGGACATCGGCTGTGGCACCATCACGCCCCAGCCGGTCAACGGCACCGTGGTATAGCCGGCGACCATGTCGGCGCGCATGGCCGGCGAGTAGAAAAAGGCGACACCGGTCTCGCGCGCCATCATCCGCTGCACCACGGACAGCTTGCTCTGATTGAGGCGACCGCGCCACCAGTCGGCGATCGGGTGTGCCAGCACGTTTCCGGTGGCATCGAAGATCGCCGCATGCCCGCGTTCGCCGAACGCGATGCGGCCTTGCACGCGGCGGATGTAATCGGTGCCGATCGCGGCAAAGGCGAACCGTTCCTCGGACAAGCGGCGCAGCAGGACGATCTGCGGTTCGCCTTCGGGTCCGGCGCTGACCGGCAGAAAGCTGACGGCGGATTCGGCCGCCGCGACCTCGTTGAAGTGCCGCAGCAAGGCGGCATCGATCCGTTCCGGCCGCGGGCGGGTGCCGCCGATCGGCGCGAACCATTCCATCCGGCGGTCGGCGGCGACGATGCAGACATGGCGGAAGTCGAGTTCGCCCAGCAGTTGTGCCAACTCGGCGCCGATCGCACCCTGTTCGGCCGTCGACACGGCGTACTGGAAGACCGAGCGCACGTCGCTGGCATAGCGGCTCAGGCTGCCGGTCAGATGGTTAGCCAGCAGCAGATGCTTTTCCTCGACCGCCGCCACTTCCTTCTGCAGCGCCGAGCGTTCAACCCACAGGCCGAGCACGGCGATGGGGATGATGGCGATCAGGGTGAAGGCGATGAACAACAGCAGGCGCAAGCTTGGCGCCCGGGCCGGGCCGGTGCGTCCCAAGACCGGCGGCGGGGACGCGCCCGCCTGCCCCGGCTCCCTCGCGGTGTTTAACGGAACCGCCTCGCCTGCCTGCATGCTCGGCTCTCCCGTGGCCCGGCCCGTGCCGGGCGCTGCCGTCCAAGCCGGTGGGATTAGAGCGGCCGGCTGGCTAAGCGGCGGTTAAGAAACAGGCTTGATCAGGCGTTGCGCAGCAGGGGCGTCGGGCGCTGGGCAAGCGCGCGCAGAGTGCCGAGGAAGCCCAGTACGAGTGTCGCCGCCAATCCGCCCAGCGCGGTTGCCGCCATGGTCGCCGGCAGGAACAGCCAGGGCTGGTGCATCACGTGCGTCACCACCACGAACGCGGCCAGGCTGCCCACGGCCGTCGCCAGCAGCGTGGCGAAGCCGCCCAGGAGCAGGAATTCCAGGGCATTGGTCCGCATCACGACGGCCCGCGTCGCGCCCAGCACCTTCAGCACCACGGCGTCGTAGACCCGCCGGCGGTGGCCGGCGGCGATCGCCCCCGCCAGGACCAGAAGGCCGGCGAGCAGTGTCACGGCCGCCGTCACCCGGACCGCCAGCCCGACATTCGCCAGAATGCGGTTGGCCGCTTCCAGCGCGTCCTTGACCCGGATGGCGCTGACATTGGGGAAGCGGTTGACGACGGCGGCCTCCAAGGCGCCTTCCGCACCGTCGGCGGCCTTGGCCGTGGCGATGAAACTGTGCGGCGCCGCTTCCAAGAGGCCGGGCGCGAAGACGATGGCGAAGTTCATGCCGAGTGTCGACCAATCGATCCGGCGCAGGCTGGCGATCCGCGCTTCGATGTCGCGACCGAGCACGTTGACGGTCAGCCGGTCGCCGACGCCCACGCCCAGCGCCGCCGCCACGCCGGCATCGAAGGAGACCAGCGGCGGCCCGGCATAGTCGGCCGGCCACCACCGCCCGGCGACGATTTCCGCGCCGTCGGGCGGGGTTGCCGCGTAGGTCAGACCCCGGTCGCCGCGCAGCGCCCAGGCGCCGTCCGGCTTGACCGCCACCTGCCCAGCCGGCACGCCGTTGACCGCGACGATCCGCCCGCGCAGCGACGGCACGGCCACGGTTTCGCCCGTGCCGGGCAGCCCGGCGGCGATGGCGCGGAATTCGTCGATCTGGTCCGGCTGAATGTCGACGAAGAAGAACGCGGGGGCCTGTGCCGGCAGCCGGTCGCGCACCTGAGCGGCCAGGTTGCCCTGGATCTGCGCCACCGCCACCAGCACGCTCAGGCCCAGTCCGAACGACAGCAACACGCCGACGGTTGCCGCCCCCGGCCGATGCAGGTTGGCAAGTGCCAGGCGCAAGGCGGGCAGGCGGGGCCGGCCGGCGGCGCGGGCGGACCAGGTTGCCAGCCGGCCGGCGGCATAGAACAGCACGAAGGCGCCGGCTGCGCCGCCAACGAACCACAGCGCGAACGGTCTGTCGTCGGCGCTGGCAACCGCCAGACCGATCAAAGCCGCCAGTGCCAAGCCGACGCCCAGCACATAGCGTGGCCGCGGCAATCGCGCCGGTGGCAGCAGCAGGCTGCGGAACAACGCCGCCGCCGGCACCTCGCGCGCCCGGGCCAGTGGCCAGACCGCGAAAGCCAGCGTCGTCAGGATGCCGAAAGCGGCGGCCAGCGCCAGCGGCTGCCAGTAAAGACCGAGGCGGGCCTGGAACGGCAACAGGCCCGCCAGCGCGCCCGACAGCAGCACGGGCAGCAGCGCACCCAGTGCCAGCCCGGCCAATACGCCCAGCCCGGCCAGTACCAGGACCTGCGCCAGATAGCTGGCGAACACCAGCCCGCCCGGCGCGCCCAGGCATTTCAGCGTGGCAATGGTGGCGACCTTGCCGTCGAGATAGCTCTTGATGGCGTTGGCGATGCCGACGCCGCCCACCAGCAGGGTGGTCAGACCGACCAGGGTCATGAACAAGTGCAGCCGCTCGATGAAGCCGCGCATGCCGGGCGCGTCGGCGGCGCTGTCGCGGATCCGCCAGCCGGCGTCGGGAAAGCGGGTGCTGAGTTGACGCAGGAAGCTGCCCACGGTTCGGTCCTGGGACAGTTTCAGCTTGTAGACGAAGCGGATGAGGCTGCCTTCCTGCACCAGGCCGGTGGCGGCGAAGCCTTCCAGCGGCAGCATCAGGCGGGGGCCGAACTCGACGCCATCGGCGCCGCGATCCGGCTCGCGCAGCAGTCGCGCCACCACGCGATAGTCCTGCTTGCCGATGGTGAGCACGCCGCCCGGCTCCAGTTGCAGGCGGCGCAGCAGGCCCGGTTCGGCGAATGCCGGCGGCAGGTCGGTTGCGGCCGGGCCCAGCCTGGCGTCGGCGGGCTCGAGCGAGAGCGCACCATAGAGTGGGTAGGCCGCGTCGACCGCCTTCACTTCCACCAGGGCGCGCCGCTCGTCGCCGACGCGTGCCATGGCGCGCATCTCGATGCTGTGTGCGACCACGCCCGCCTCGGCTAGATACTCCAACTGCTCCGCGCTGGCCGGCCGGTGGGTCAAGCGCAGCTCCACGTCGCCACCAACCAACAGGCGGGCATCCGCCGCCAGCCCCGCCAGCAAGGCCGCCTTCAGCGTGCCGACCCCGGCAATGGCCGCGACACCCAGGGCCAGGCAAAGCAGGAAGACACGGAAGCCCGACAGGCCGGCGCGCAGCTCGCGCCGGGCGATCAGCAAGGCCAGCGGCAGCCGCATGGCCTAACCCTCGGCGGCGCGGCCGGCGACACTGACCGGCGTCAGGACGCGGCCGTCGGCCATCGCGATCAGCCGCTCGCAGCGCCGCGCCAGCGTCATGTCGTGTGTCACCAGCAACAGCGTGGCGCCACTGGCGCGCTGGCTTTGGAATAGCAGGTCGACGATCTGCCGGCCGGTATTGCCGTCCAGGTTGCCGGTCGGCTCGTCCGCCAGCAGCAGCTTGGGTCGGCAGGCGAGCGCCCGCGCCAACGCCACGCGCTGCTGTTCGCCGCCCGAGAGCTGGCCCGGATAGTGCTTCAGACGATGGCCCAGCCCGACCGCGCGCAGGCCTTCTTCCGCCCGCGCCCAGGCGTCCCGCCGGCCGGCCAGTTCCAAGGGCAGCGCCACGTTCTCCAGCGCCGACATGCTGGGAATGAGGTGGAAAGACTGGAACACAATCCCCACATTGTCCCGACGGAAGAGCGCCAGCGCATCTTCGCCCAAGGCGTCGAGCCGGCACCCGGCGACATGGACGCTGCCGCCGGTCGGCCGCTCCAGGCCGGCGATCACCGCCAGGAGGGACGATTTGCCCGAGCCCGAAGGACCGACCACGGCGACGCTCTCCCCCGCCGCTACCGTCAAGCCGCAACCGCGCAGGATGTCCACCATGCCGGCGTCGCTCGGCAGGGAGAGACGCACATCGTCAAGCTGGATCATCGGACCTCGGCGGATCGGGCGGGGACAAAGCAAGCCATATGGCGGCGCACGATGGCTTTTCAACGTCCTGCTGGCGCTGGGCGCGCTGCTCGCGCTGCCGGCGGCGTCGGCCGAGAAGGTGGTGCTGGCATTCGGCGACAGTCTGACGGCGGGCTACGGACTGGTGGAGAGCGACGGCTTCAGCCGGCAATTGGAGGCGCGGCTGCACGCGCAGGGGGTGGCGGTCAAGGTGCGCAACGCTGGGGTTTCCGGCGACACCACGGCGGGCGGCAGGGCGCGGCTCGGCTGGACGCTGGCCGAGCCGGCCGACCTGGTGATCCTGAGCCTGGGCGCCAACGATGCCCTGCGCGGCATCGAGCCGACAGTGACGCGGGCCAACCTGGCGGCGATGCTGGGCGAACTGGAAAAGCGCCGCGTCAAGGTGCTGCTGGCGGGCATGCTGGCGCCGCGCAACCTGGGCGAAGACTACACCCGGCGGTTCGATGCCATTTTCCCCGATTTGGCGAGCACGCACGGCGTGCCGCTCTATCCTTTTTTCCTTGACGGCGTGGCGCGCCGGCCGGAACTCAACCAGGCCGACGGCATCCATCCCAACGCCGCCGGCGTCGCCCGCATCGTCGACGGCATCCTGCCCCATGTGCTGGCGCTGCTGCGCTAGGCGAAGGACCAGTGGCTATGCTAGCACTTGTAGCCGACCGCAGCTTCGGACGCCAAGGGTCGTAGAAATGCGTCTGTTCGTCGCCATCCCGCTGCCCGAGGACGTGCGCGTGGGCTTGGCCATGCTGGCGGGCGGCGTACCGGGCGCGGGCTGGGTGCCGGCGGATAACTTGCACCTGACACTGCGGTTCCTGGGCGAAGTCGACGGCCGCCAGTTCGAAGAGGTTTGCCTGGGCCTTGGCCGGGTCGGTGGCGATGCCTTTCCGCTGGAGCTTTCCGGGGTCGGACATTTCGGCGACCGCCGGCAGGCGCGCGTGCTGTGGGCCGGCGTGCGCCCGAGCGAGGCGTTGGCGCGGCTGCGCGGACGGGTCGAACGCAACTTGGAAGATTGCGGCCTGCCGCGCGAGGAGCGGCGCTTCCATCCGCACGTGACGCTGGCACGGCTGCGGGGCGCGCCGGTCGAACGGGTCGGCCGCTTCTTCATAGAGCACAGCCGCTACGCCAGTCGACGGTTCCTGGTGGACGGCTTCACGTTGTTCTCCAGCCACCCGGGGCATGGCCAATCGATCTATCGGCCGGAAGCGGAGTATCCGCTGGAGCTGCCGCAGGACGCGGGCGTCGCGGGGGCGGCGGCCGGTTGGGCCTGAACCGATGGCGCGCTATCGCCACGTCGTGGTGCTGACCGGCGCCGGCATTTCGGCAGAATCGGGGCTCGCGACCTTCCGGGACCGCGATGGCCTGTGGAGCAAGGTGGACCTGGAAGAGGTCGGCACGCCCGACGCCTTCCGACGGAATCCGGACTTCGTGCATGATTTCCACAACGGCCTGCGGCGCAAGGTGCAGGAGGTGGAACCCAATGCTGCGCACAGAGCGCTGGCGGCGTTGGAGCAGCGCATCGCCGGCGAGTTCCTGCTGGTCACGCAGAATGTCGACGACCTGCACGAGCGCGCCGGCAGCCGCAACTTGTTGCACATGCATGGCGAATTGCTGAAGCGGCGCTGCCAGGCCTGCGGCCAGGTGGATGCCTGGCGCGACGATCTAGGCACCGGGCATGTCTGCGCCGCCTGCGGGCGGCAAGGCAGCCTGAGGCCGCATGTGGTCTGGTTCCATGAGATGCCGTTCGAGATGGAGCGGATTGCCCGGGCGCTGGCCGGCTGCGACCTGTTCGTTTCGATCGGCACGTCCGGCAACGTTTATCCGGCGGCGGGCTTCGTCGCCGACGTCCGGCGCGGCGGGCGGGCCCATACGGTCGAACTCAATCTGGAACCTTCCGAGGGGGCCTCGCTGTTCGCCGAGCGCCGGCACGGTCCGGCGACCGCGATCGTGCCGGCCTATGTCGCGGAATTGCTGGCCGGCTGACGGTCCGGTTCGCGCACCAGTAGGAGATCGACCGCGACCTCCGGCATCACCGCTTCGATGGCGCGGGCGACGCTTGCCTCAAGCACCAGCAGGCGGGCGCGCGTCTGTTCCAAGGCCGCGGCCAGGCCCTTGACGCTCGGCCCGAAACGCAGGATTTCGAACCCGATGGCGCTGCTCGCCAAGACGGCAGCGATCTCGGCTTCCAGACGCCCGGCGGCCGCCGGGTCGTCGTCTGGCAACAGCACCAGCAGCCGGCCGCCCGTGCGGGCGGCGGCGCGCAGCGCCACGTCCAGCACCCGCTTGGCGCCTTCGCCGCCGCGATAATGCGCCGCCACCGCCTGACGCTGTCGCCCCACCCGCTCGTGGCTGGCGGCCTGCCGGAAGCCGCGATGGCGTCGCGCCAGCGCCACCAAGTCGGCCTCGCCCGCCGCGCCCAGCACCGTTTCCTCCGTCCGGCCGCGGGTGACTCTGAACGACCAGGCGAGCCGGCGCTGCACCGCCACCCGTTCCAGCGTGCGGCGTGCCATCTCGGCCTGACCGCGCAGGTCGCGTTCCATCGCCTCGCGCTCCGGCCGCCGCAGGCTGCCGCTGGCCAGGCTGACCTCGCCGCCGGGAAGTTCGCAGAGGCGGAACAGGTTGATGTCTTCGACGAACAGGCCGGCCAGCTCGGCGTGCAGCTCGAGCGCTAACTCGGCCACTTGCTCCAGCGCGTCGAGGTCCCAGGCATGCGCATCCAGCGCCACCATGATGCGTCGGATGGGACTGCTGAAACTGCTCATGGCCGGGCTTCCTTGTCCGGTTGGCTCGGCGCCTCGTCCGGGCGCAGCGCCGCACCGAACCGTCGGCGCTGTTCGGTCAGCTCGTTGAGCCGATCCTGCACCATCCGGTTGACGCTGCCGGGCGGAAACTGGTCGTCGGCTTGCGGCGTGCCCGCCGGCACGCCGGTCAGCACCTCGATGCCCTGGTCGATGCTGGCGATGGGAAAGACCCGGAACCGGCCGGCCGCCACGGCCTCGACCACCTCCGGCTTCAGCATCAAGTGACGGACGTTGGCGACGGGAATCAACACGCCTTGACGCCCGTTCAGGCCACGCGCCTGGCACAAGTCGAAGAAGCCCTCGATCTTCTCGTTGACGCCACCGATGGCTTGCACCTCGCCCATCTGGTTGACCGAGCCGGTGACCGCGAAATTCTGGCCGATCGGCAGCCCGGACAGCGCCGACAGCAGCGCATAGAGCTCGGTCGAGGAAGCGCTGTCGCCGTCGACGCCGGAATAGGACTGCTCGAACACCAAGGTGGCCGACAGGGACAATGGCCGGTCGGCGGCGTAGCGCGCGGCCAGGAAGCCGGACAGGATCAGCACGCCCTTCGAGTGCAGCGGGCCGCCAAGTTCCACCCGACGTTCGATATCGATCACCTCGCCGCTGCCGAGCCTGACCCGCGCGGTGATCCGGCTGGGTCGGCCGAAAGCGACATTGCCCAGGCCATAGACCGCGAGGCCGTTGATCTGGCCCACCTTGGCGCCGTCGGTATCGACCATCACGGTCTCCTCCAGCACCATGTCCTGCATGCGCTCGGCAATCCGGTCGCTGCGGCGGCGCTGCGCGCGGATCGCCCGTTCGACATCGCCGGCGCCAACGCGGCCGTTGCGGGCCCAGTAGTCGGCCTCGCGCAAGAGGTCGCCCAGAATGCCGACCTGCACGGTGATACGGCCGCTATCGCCGGCAAGGCGGGCGGCGTGCTCGACAACCCGCGCCACTGCATCGCGCGCGAACGGTTTGAGCTGGTTGCGGCGCACGATGGTGGCGATGAGCTGGGCGTAGTCCTTGACCGATTCCGGCGTGCGCTTGGTGTCCTCGGCCAGGTCGACCTCGACCTTGAACAGATCCGCGAATTCCGGGTCGTAGGCGGAAAGCAGGTAGTAGAGCTGACGGTCGCCGATCAGGGCCACCTTGACCGCCAGCGGGATCGGCTCGGGTTCCAGCGACACGGTGGAGATCAGGCTCAGCATCTGTGCCGCGCTCTCGATGTGGATGCGCTGGGCGCGCAAGGCGCGCTTCAGCGATTCCCAGGACATCGGGCTTTGCAGCAGCTTGAGGGAGTCGACGATCAGATAACCGCCGTTCGCACGATGCAGGGCGCCGGGCCGGATCAGCGCGAAATCGGTGACCAGCGCGCCCATTTCGGCCAGATGCTCGACCCGGCCGACCAGATTGGCCTGCGTCGGCAGATCCTCGATCACGCAAGGCGCACCGGAAAGCGAGCCGTCGCTGCTGACCATGACGTTGACGAGGTAGCGCCGCAAGGGGGCCGGTCGCCGGCCGTCCAGGTGGTGCGGTGCCGCTTCGGCCGGCGGCCGCACCGCCGGCGTCGGCGGTTCGGCTTGCGGCAGAAACGCCTCCACGTTCTCGGCGATGTCCTTCTGCATCGCCTCGACATGCTGCGAGATATCGGGCAGGTCGGCGTAGGCGGCCTTCAACTGACCGACCAGATTGGCGACCACGGCGACGGTCAGCTCGCGGTTCAGATCGCGCACCCGCTGTCGGCGTTCGCGCTCCCATTCCGGCAGCTTCAGCACGGTCTGCTGCAGCCGGCCCTGCAATTCCTCGATGTCGCGCTGGATCCGTTCGCGCTCGGTCTCCGGCAACTTCTGGAACTCCTCCGGCGGCATCACCTCGTTGCCGCGCACCGGCGCGACGGCGAGGCCCATCGGGGTGCGCACCAACGCCAGGCCGCGACGCTGCGCTTCCTCCTGCAGGCCCTGGAAGGCGTGTTCCTGCCGCTCCTGGAACTCGGTGTCGATGGCCAGCCGACGGTTGCGGTAGTCGTCGCCCTCGAACAATGCCGGCAGCGCCGCCCGCAGATCGTCAATGAAGCGCTCGACATCGGTCTTCAGGCAGGTCGCCCGGCCCGGCGGCAGGCGCAGCGCGCGCGGCTTGCGTGGCTCGGCGAAGTTGTTGACATAGACCCAGTCGGCCGGCGCCTGTTCGCCCTTGGCCTTCTCGCTGAGGAACCGCTTGACCAGGGCGTGCCGTCCGGAAGCGCGCGGTCCGTGCACGAACAGGTTGTAGCCGTCTTGCCTGATGCCGATGCCGAATTCCAGCGCCTCGACCGCGCGGTCCTGGCCGATCACGGTGGTCAGGTCCGGCACTTCCTCGGTCGAACGGAACGGCAGTTCGGCCGGGTCGACCCGGCGATAGAGGCGATCGGCGGACAACGGCTCGGCGGGCATGATCGTGTGCGGTTCCTTTCAGGCGGCGGCCTCGATCGCCGCCATCTCGTCGTCACTCAGGCCGAAATGGTGGCCGATCTCGTGGATCAGCACATGGCGTACCACACGCTCCAGCGGTTCGCCCGTTTCGCACCAATAGTCCAGGATCGGGCGCCGATAGAGGAAGATCATGTCGACATCCTCCGGCGTGCCGGCACTTTCCTGCCGGTCGAGGCCGATGCCGCGGTACAGCCCCAGCAGCTCGAACGGGCTCTCGCAGCCCATCTCGGCCAGCGTCTCATCGTCGGGAAATTCCTGCACGCGGATCGCCACGCTGGCGACGAAACGCCGCAATTCCTCTGGGATCTCGCGATACGCGGCCTCGCCCACGCTGAGCAGGCAATCCAGTGTCGGCGCTAGCGTCTCGCGCTTGTCCATCGCCCGCGAGCTTAGCCGGCGGGAGCGAAGTTGAGTAGACTTCGCCGCCGGTCGGCCAGGGGACTTGGAGCCATGCGCATCAGCGTTGTCGCCGCCTTTCTGCTGGCGCTCCTGCCGATCGGCAAGGGCCACGGCGCCGATTCGCCCGCTGACCAGCTGTTCGTCCAAGGCCGCTTTGCCGAAGCGGCGGCGGCGCTGCGTCCGGCGGCCGAGCGGGGAGAGCCGGCGGCCCAGCACCGGCTGGGGTTGATGCATCGCTACGCCATGGGCGTCGCGCGCGACGCCGAGGCGGCGCGGCGTTGGCTGGGCCAGGCCGCCGAACAGGGTCATCTCGACGCGCAACTCGACCTCGCGGAACTGCTGCTCGCAACCGACCCGGCGATGGCCGCCCGCTGGCATCGGGCGGCCGCCGAGCAAGGCAGCCCGGAGGGCGTGTTTCGCTTGGGCCTGCAATACGACCGCGGCCGCGGCGTGGCGATTGACTACAGGGAAGCCTTCCGGCTGTTCCGCCGGGCGGCGCGCGCCGGCTATCCGCCCGCCGAGCGGCGTCTGGGGCAGTATTACGCGGTCGGCCTGGGCACCGAGGCGGACGAGACGGAAGCGCTGACGCTGCTGGCCAAGGCCGCCGCGGCCGGCGATGGCGAAGCGGCCTTCGAACTGGCCCAGCGCCATCACACGGGCCAAGGCCTGCCGCAGGACCACGCGCGCGCCTTGGCGCTCTATCAGGCGGCCGCCGATTCCGGCCTGGACAGGGCCCAGTACAACCTTGCGCTCTATCGGCTGGAGGGGCTGGCCGGCCCGCCCGATGACCGCGAAGGCCAGTTCTGGCTGCGCCGGGCCGCGGCGCAAGGCTTCATGCCGGCGACCACGCGCCTGGCACGCTACCTGCTGCTGGAGGCAACCGGCGGCATCGATTACCTGGAAGCCTTCGAACTGCTCGGCAAGGCGCTTGCGCAGAACGAGCGGACGGCGCAGGAGCTCTACCTTGCCGTTGCCCAATGGGCGGCCGACGGCATGCGTGCCAGCAATCCGGACGCGCGCGAGAGCAACGCGTCGCGCGCCTATTGCCTGATCGCCTTCGTTGCCCGGGCCTGGCCCGACAGCCTCAAGCGCTGCCAGCCGTTGGCTGAGGCGGGGCAGCCGACCGCGCTCTACGTGCTGGGGCAATTGGCCGAAGGCGGACTGGGCCGGCCCGCCGATGACGGCGAGGCGGTCCGGTTCTACGCGGCGGCCGCTGAGGGGGGCATCGCCCGCGCCGCCAACGCGCTTGCCCGTCTGCTGCTGCGCGGCCAAGGGGTGCCCAAGGACGAGGCGCAAGCCGCCCGGCTGGTGACCATCGCCGCGGACAGCGGCTATGCTCCGGCGATGTTCAACCTCGGCTATCTCAGCGAGCAGGGGATCGGCCTGCCGCACGATCCGGCGCGGGCAGCGGAGTTCTATCGGCGCGCGGCGGAAATGGGGCATGGCCGCGCGCAGTACAACCTCGCCAGCCTGCTCTACCGCGGCCGGCTCGAACCGCGCGATCTGACGCAGGCCTATTTCTGGTTTCGCCTCGCCGGCGTCGCGCAGGGCATCGATCCGGGCGAGGGGCGGGAGCTGGCGCTGCTGGCGGAAGAGGGCAGGGCGCATGTCGGCCCGCAATTGTCGCCGGCCGCGCTGGCCGACGCCGAGCAAGCCGTGCTGGCCTTCCGCCCGCATGTGGCACAAGGGGGGGTAAGACGATGACAGGCAAGTTGCTGGGCGAGGCGCGACGCAAGGCGCTGGCGGAACTGCCGGCGTGGCGCGAGGTCGACGGGCGCGACGCCATAGCGCGCGATTTTCGCTTCGCCGATTTCAGCCAGGCCTTCGGCTTCATGGCGCGGGTGGCGCTGGCGGCCGAGAAGTTGGACCATCACCCCGAATGGTCGAATGTCTACAACCGCGTGGCGATCACGCTCTCGACCCACGACGCGGGCGGCCTGACGGAGCGCGACATCCGCCTGGCCAAGGCGATCGACGGCTATGGCCCATAGGACGCCGGCGCATGCGCGTCCGCGTTCGCTGCATCGACTGGGACTGCGCGCCCCGCCCGGCACGCTGGTGCCGGACCCGCAGGCGCTGCCGACGCGGCTGCGGGTCATCGCCTACGGTCCCGAGAACCTGATCGAGAAGGAGTGTCGCGAGGTCAGCGAGCTCGCGCATCTGGTCGGACAATGGCCGGTGGTCTGGATCAACGTGGACGGCCTGGGCAATCACGAGCTGATGCGCGAATTGGGCGAGGTATTCGGTCTGCACAGCCTGTCGCTGGAGGATATCGTCAATCTCAACCAGCGGCCGAAGATCGAGGAGTTCGAGGACTACGTCTTCATCGTCACGCGCGAGGCCGATGTGCGCGACCTGGCGGGCCTGACGACGGACCAGATCGCGATCTGCCTGGGCGAACATTTCGTGCTGACCTTCCAGGAGACGCATGGCGATTGCTTCGATCCGGTGCGCGAGCGCATCCGTAAGCGGCGCGGCCGCCTGCGCTTCGGCAAGGCCGACTTCCTGGCCTATGCCTTGCTCGATGCCGTGATCGACAACTTCTTTCCGGTGCTGGAATACTACAGCGATTGGCTGGACCGGCTGGAGGACGCGCTGCTGACCCGGCCGACGCCCGAACTGGTGGCCGGCATCCATGCCTTGAAACGCGACCTCCTGGCGCTGCGCCGTGCGATATGGCCGCAGCGCGAGATGCTGAATGCGATCCTGCGCGACGAGCCCCGGCTGATCGGCCAGCCCACCCGCATCTATCTCCGCGACTGCTACGATCACGCCGTGTAGCTGCTCGACTTCGTCGAGACCTATCGCCAGATCGCGGCCGACCTGACCGACATCTATCTGTCCAACACCAATGCCCGGATCAACGAGGTGATGAAGGTGCTGACGATCGTCTCCACCATCTTCATTCCGCTGAGCTTCATCGCCTCGGTCTATGGCATGAATTCCGAACGCGAGGTGTCGCCCTGGAACATGCCGGAACTGCGCTGGGCCTATGGCTATCCGTTCGCCCTGGCGCTGATGGCGGCGGTGCCAGCGGCCTGTTACTGTTCTTCCAGCGCCGCGGCTGGCTGGGTTCGCGCGGCCAGCGGCGCCCGACCATGCGACGGCCCGGCGTCACGCCGCCGCCCGCGGGTTCTGGCTAGTCCGTCGCGGCCGAGGGCATGCGACCCGGCACGCGGCGCATCGGCGCGCGCTCGCCGCCCGCCCCTCCGGTCGGGCGCCCGGGCTCAGCGCGGCGCCATGCGGATGGCGCCGTCCAGTCGGATGGTCTCGCCGTTCAGCATCACGTTCTCGACGATGGCGCGGGCCAACTGGGCGTATTCGGACGGCTGGCCGAGCTTCTTGGGGAACGGCACGCTGGCGGCCAGCGACTGGCGCACGTTCTCGGGCAGGGTGCCGAGCAGCGGCGTCTCGAAGATGCCGGGCGCGATGGTGACGACGCGGATGCCGAGATCGGCCAGGTCGCGGGCGATCGGCAGCGTCATGCCGACGACGCCGCCCTTGGAGGCGCTGTAGGCGGCCTGGCCGATCTGCCCGTCGAAGGCGGCGACCGAGGCGGTGTTGATGATCACGCCGCGCTCGCCATGTTCCAGCGGCGGCAGCTCGGCCATGGCGGTCGCCGCCAGGCGGATGCAATTGAAGCTGCCGATCAGGTTGATCTTGATGATGCGCTCGAACTGGTCGAGCGGGTGCGGCCGGCCGCGCGAGGTGGTGCGCACGGCAATGCCGGTGCCGGCGCAATTGACCAGGATGCGCGGCACGCCCAACCTCGCCTTGACCGCGTCCAGCGCCGCCGCCACGCTTGCCTCGTCGGTCACGTCGCAGCGCTGGTAGAGGCCGCCGGTCTCCTTGGCCACCGCCTCGCCCAGCTTGTCCTGGATGTCCAGCACCGCCAGCTTGGCGCCGGCCGCGGCGAATTTGCGCGCGGTGCCCGCGCCCAGGCCCGAGGCGCCGCCGGTCACCGCCGCCACCTGGTCCGTCAACCGCATCGCTTCCCCCTGCTGCCAGTTGCGCGCCTCTTAGCAGATCGGCCCGCCGCTTGCGATGCCGATGCCGGCCGCCCATATCCCGGGCCATGGAGGCACGCGAACCGGCGCCGCTCGGGGCAAGCGACGAGGCCCACAACCGGCGGCGGGTGTTCGCCGGCTTCTGGCCCAAGCTGAAGCGCGTGCTGCCGCGGCTGCCCTTCGCCGCCGACCTGGTGGCAGGCTATTACTGCGCCACCGATCCGGCAACGCCCCGCCACGCCAAGGCCATCCTGCTGGCGGCGCTGGCCTATTTCGTGCTGCCGACCGACCTGGTGCCGGATTTCCTGGCGCATGTCGGGTTCGGCGACGATGCCACGGTGCTCTATGCCGCCTATCGCGCGGTCAGCGATCACATCCGCGAGCCGCACCGCGAACGCGCCCGCGCCGCGCTGGCCCGGCTGGCAGGCTGAGCTTCGGCCGATTGGCGCGACCGGCGCCGCCCCATGCGAGCGGACCGGTGCCGGAACCGGCCGGGACCAGGCGACAAAAACTCTTGTGACTGCAGTTGCCGCCGCCAGCCTTGACCGCTTAGAACAAATGAGGAGCAATGGGGTCGAGGCATGGCTCAAGGGAAGGGGCAGGAGGGTGCCGCGCTGCTCGCCAAGCGGCAGGACGCCGCGGCTGGGCCGGGCTGGGCCAGCTTTATGCCGCCGAACGGGCCACGGGCGAACCTAGCCTGGATTATTCGTGGCGCGGGCCGTATCGGTGCGGCGGGTGTAGCATAGCTCACTGATTTCGTTCAGGATTTGGTGGTCTAAGCCGGTCCTTCACGAGAGCAGGGAGGCGCCACGCCCGCCATGGCCGACGATAGAGAACGCTCCTGCGATTTGCCAAGCGTCGGGCGCAAGAAGATGAGCGCGTCGTTCGACGGCGGGCGCATCAGCTCCGACGGCGGGGTGATGGTACTGGCCCAGGCCG
>Ga0194132_10007080_pt1 | contig 16968 bp, 18 predicted proteins | sample TA2KigOf80mmetaG_FD_148612 | JGI IMG/M metagenome (GOLD analysis project Ga0194132, IMG submission 148612) | Freshwater microbial communities from Lake Tanganyika, Tanzania - TA2015054 Kigoma Offshore 80m | ecosystem: Environmental > Aquatic > Freshwater > Lake | place: Tanzania: Lake...
ACTATGGCCTCGACTTGTGTCAGGCCGCTTTGGGTTTCCGCAGTGATCTTGTTTACCAGGCCGAAGACGGTCTCCTCGCTGAACTCGATAAGCCCTTCGAACATCTGCGCCTTGCTGGCGAAATGCCGGTATAGCGCGGCTTCTGATACGTCGAGTTTCTTGGCCAGGGCCGCGGTGGTGATCTTTTCAGGATTTGGGCGCTCCAGCATCTCGGCAAGGTTCTGGAGGATCTGTAATTTGCGTTCACCTGGCTTGGCTGGCTTGGCTGGCATGGCGCACCTCTAGTGGTGAATGAGTTGACGCAAGCGCCGCGGCAATTCGCGGACATGGCTGACATTGATATCGACGTATCTTGGGGCTCGTGGTGACCGGTCCACCCAGACGGTCCTCATCCCCAGGCGCTTGGCAGCGCGCAGGTTGCCTAGCGTGTCTTCGACCATCACGCAGCGTGAGGCTCGCAGTCCGTGCTCCGCGATCAGCCGGCGAAAGCCCTTGAGGCTGGGCTTGGGATGGAAACGCGTGTGCTCGATGCAGAACACCTCATCGAAGGCGGTGTCGACGCGCAGCAGCGCCAGCACCGCCCGTGCGTAGTGCGCGGGGGCATTGGAGAACACCATCTTGCGGCCGGGCAATTGTGCCAGGACACTCTTCAGCAAGGGCTCGCGCTGGACCATTGCCTTGAGGTCCGGAAAATCATGGGTCTCGCGCAGGAAATGGTGAGGGTCAACGTCGTGGTGGCGCATGAGGCCCAGCAAGGTCGCGCCATACAGGCGCCAGTAACGCTGACGCACTTCGCTCGCTGCTTCAGCGTCCAAGTTCAGCAGGTTCTCGATGTATCGGGTCATGGACCGATTCAATTGCGGGAACACGTGTCCATCGGCACGGTGCAGGGTATTGTCGAGATCGAATAACCACACCAGGTCGGCATCCATGTCCTTCTGCTATCGACTTCGTATCAACGTGCCCACGCCTTCGTCAGTCAGGATTTCAAGCAGCAGCGCATGCTCGACGCGCCCATCGATGATATGCACGCTCTTGACGCCGCCACGCGCTGCGTCCAGCGCCGACGAGATTTTCGGCAGCATGCCGCCTGAAAGCGTTCCGTCGGCGAACAGCGCGTCGATTTCGCGAGGCGTCAGTCCAGTCAGAAGTTCGCCATTCTTGTCCAGAACCCCCGGTGTGTTGGTGAGCAGAATGAGTTTTTCCGCCTTCAGCACCTCGGCCAGCTTTCCGGCCACCAGATCGGCGTTGATGTTGTAACTCTCTCCCCTTTCGCCCACACCTATGGGCGCTACGACGGGGATGAATTCCTGAGAATCCAGCAGCCGGATGATGCCCGGATCTATTGCGCTGATCTCTCCCACCTGACCGATGTCGATCATCTCGCCTTCGTTCTCGCGATCGACCACCATCAACTTGCGCGCGCGGATGAAGCTGCCGTCCTTGCCGGTAAGCCCGATGGCGCGTCCGCCGTGCTGGTTTATGAGGCTGACGATCTCCTTGTTTACCAGCCCGCCGAGCACCATTTCCACCACGTCCATAGTCTCCGCATCGGTGACTCGCATGCCCTGGATGAACTCTCCCTTCTTGCCGACGCGTTTGAGCAAATCATCGATCTGCGGGCCGCCGCCATGCACCACTACCGGGTTCATGCCGACCAATTTGAGCAATACCACGTCGCGGGCAAAGGAGCGCTTGAGGCGATCGTCGGTCATGGCGTTGCCACCGTACTTGACCACGATAGTCTTGCCGTGGAAACGGCGGATGTAAGGCAGCGCTTCAGCCAAGACGCTGGCCTTGTCGCGGACTGCCGTGGAATCTGTGGACATCGGCGCGCGGTCGAGAGAGAGTTCCTTAGAAAACGCTGATTGCGCGCTTGCGCCCAATGAGCGTGACCCGACATTCAGGGAGCGACTAGGAGGCCAGCCTCCTGTTGGTTGTTTCCCTAACGGCGCCGATTCTACACAAGGTGGCCACCCACTAACTTGGCGTCAGAGGGTGGCCAAAATCCCGACAAAGGGACAGGAGGAGAAGCTCGATGCGTTACTGGATAGATAGCTGCCGGCCTGAAGCGTTCAGGCGCTTGGGCAGCACCAACTCAAGGACCCCGTTGTCATAACGGGCCTTGGCGGAATCCTGGTCCACGTCCTGAGCCAGTGTGAAGGCACGATAGACCCGCCCGCTGTAACGCTCGCTGCGCAGCACTCGTTCGTCCTGCTTCACCTCACTTTCGCGTTTTACTTCGGCGGAGATCGCGACCTGATTACCTTCCACGGTGACGTGGATGTCCTCTTTCTTGACGCCGGGGATCTCTGCATGCACCGTATAGGCGGTGGGATTCTCCTTGACGTCGATCTTGAGCTGCAGGGCCTCCTGCTTATCAAAGCGAGCCGGACGCAGCCAGATACCGCGCATGAGGTCGTCTATGGAGTCTTCAAAGGGATCCCAACGGGCGATATTTGCCATGATCTATTCCTTTCCATAAGTGGGCGGCGCCGCGCGCCTATGCCAACAAGGTATGCTCGGACGAGCGACTTTCAAGGGGTCTGCATTGCTTTGCCTTATTTTTGTGCGCGAACCATCCGGATCCGTCTCGAAACCCTTCGTGGCGAGCAACACCCGCGGCAGCTGATGCCCGACAACTTGGTTCCTATAAGAACAGGCACGGGACCGCAATGGCGGCGGGCCGTCGGCACCCCAAACCGTCGCCTCGACCGGACAGCCGTCGCCACCGAACGTGCGGCACAAGGTGCCGTGCTGGGCGCCTACAATAAAGGCGTGGATCCAGTAGGTTGGCCGTAAGACTCTTCCAGGCCGCTCGACTGAATCCAGCCGACGACCGTTTTCGTATTTGGCATGTTGCGAGGGAGCAGTGACAGGCCCAGCCACTTCTCGCCTCGCAGCCGGTGTGTCGTAGTTTTGGTGGCATTCATCCGCTGGGCATCAGAAACCTTTTTGGAGAGAGACCCATGTCTAGCAATAAAGTCGGATTGGTGGTGGCTGCGGCAGCAGCCTTGTTCGCGGCCGGTTGTGCCAACACGGGTGGCGGTGGCGCCAGCGCAGCCAACGTGATGTGCCAGGGCGTAAATGCCTGCAAGGGCCACAGCGATTGCAAGACCGCCAACAGCGGCTGCAAGGGCCAGAACGCCTGCAAGGGCCAGGGCGTGGTCAGCGTGTCGCAGGAAGCCTGCGTAAATCTGGGTGGTCGCGCCTAGAGACTGGCAGGTAAATCCGGCGTCAATGCCGGATCCGCCCCAGAATCTTCGATGAACCCCTCAACGTCTATCACGCATGCCAGTCTGGGCTACGGACTGGGACTGCGCACCCAGCACTATGAAGAGATCCTCTCGTCGCGCCCGCGCGTGGATTGGTTCGAGGTCATCTCCGAGAACTACATGATCCCCGGCGGCAAGCCGCTGCACTATTTGGATCGAATTCGTGCCGAGTACCCCTGCGTGATGCACGGCGTCTCGCTGTCCATCGGCAGCAAGGATGATCTCGACGTGGAGTACCTTCAGCAACTCAAGGCCCTTGCACAACGGCTGGAACCACGGTGGATTTCTGATCACTTGTGCTGGACCGGCGTCGCCGGCGCCAACACTCACGACCTGCTGCCACTGCCCTACACCGAGGAAGCCTTGCGGCACGTGGCCGGCAAGGTTCGCCAGTTGCAGGACTACCTCGGCCGCCGCGTGCTGATCGAGAACGTCTCTAGCTACGTCAGCTTTGCCGAGTCCAGCATGACCGAGTGGGAGTTCCTGACGGCGCTCACCCGCGAGGCCGATTGCCTATTGTTGCTTGACGTGAACAACATCTATGTTTCGGCCTTCAATCACGGTTTTGATGCCGAAGCCTTTCTGCGCGGTGTACCCGCCGACCGTATTCAGCAGATTCACCTGGCTGGCCATTCGAACTGCGGTAGTCACATCATCGACACGCACGATGCCGATATCATCGATCCGGTGTGGGCGCTATACGCTAAAGCCATAGAACGCCTCGGGCCCATCGCCACCATGATCGAACGCGACGATCACATTCCGCCTCTGGCCGATCTGGTTGCCGAATTGGACATCGCCAGGCGTGTGGGCGAGCAATCGCGCCGGGCGGCGGCATGAGCGCGCTCCAGGGTCTACAGCAGGAGTTTCAGCGGTTCATCTTGACCGGCGCGACCACCATCGTCCAGCGTGTGGCAGGCGACGAACGAGTCGATCCGGCGCGGCGCCTGGGCATTTACTTCGATGCCTATCGGCTACGACTGGTGGAAGCCCTGCAAAGTGACTATTCCGCCCTACTGACGGTAGTGGGTGAATCCGATTTTGAACAGTTGGCGCGGCAATATATTGACGCCACGCCTTCTGTGCACCGGAACTTGCGCTGGTATGGCCAATCGCTACCCGCGTTCCTGCGGGCGGCTACGAACAACGTTGAGCGCCCCTGGCTGGCGGATCTGGCCGACTTCGAATGGACCATCTCCCTGGCTTTTGATGCGGCCGACCAGGTCAGTCTGACTTTTGAACAACTGGCCGGCATGGAACCGTCGCTGTGGCCGGTAGCGACTTTCGACTTTCACCCCTCGCTGCAGGTACTGGAACTCGCCACCAATGCGCCCGCCCTGCGCAAGGCGATCGACGAGGGCGCGCCGGCACCCGAGCCTGAAAAACTGGCAGAGTCCGTATCGTGGCTATTGTGGCGCAAGGACCTGACCGTGCTTTTCCGCTCGTTGTCCCCAGCCGAAGTCGCGGCGTTGGCGCAAGCGCGCCGGCGCCAACTTCACCGCGCTGTGCGAGGGCATGTGCGAATGGGTGCAACCCGACGAAGCCGCCGGTCAGGTGGCAGGCATGTTACGCACGTGGGTCGACGACGGCCTGATCGTAGCGGTCAACGGCGACAGCTGAGGCAAGGCCGTGTCTATTGCGCTAGCGCGCGCACTTCCACCTGCACCGGGATTTTCCGGCGTTTGCCGCCTTCGCGCACCACCAGTTCGATCTTGAAGAGGTCACCGCCCCTTAGGGGCCCGTGCAGTTCCATCAGCATGAGATGGGTGCCCATGGGCGCCAGCACCACGTCTTCACCAGCGGGTAGCTTAAGCTCCTTGAGCTGGCGCATACGCATGACGCCCCCCTGCATGCTCGAGCTGTGGATTTCCACGCGCTTGCAGATGGCGCTGTTCACCGCCAGCAGGCGGGCAGCAGCGGGACTCTTGATCGTCAGATAGGTCACGCCTACCTTCTGCCCCGGAACAGTTGCGCGCGCCCAGGCTTCGCGAACCTCGACCGCAGTCGCCGGAGCAATCGCGGTCATGAGAACCGACAGCACAAGAAGGAACGGACCAAGCATTCGTGTCATGAAAGCAAAGGGGCTTAGGTACAATCTTCATTTTGCCATTGGCATGACGCTGACTCCCCTGTTCCTCATTTCCCTTCGCCGCCTCGCCTTTCGAATCGTGCTTTGCGTTTTTGGCGTCACAGCCTTTGGTGCCCACGCACAGCAGGCACCCGGCATGGCCGCCAAAGCCTACCTATTGGTCGATCTTCAAAGCGGACGGGTGCTGGCCAACAAGCGCGCTGACGAGCGCGTCGAACCGGCCTCGCTGACCAAGTTGATGACCGCCTACGTAGTCTTCAATGCCCTGAAGCAAAAGCAGATCACCGGCACACAAGCGGTCACACCATCGGTTGTGGCTTGGAAGACCTCCGGCTCGCGCATGTTCATCGAGCCGGACAAGCCAGTCACCGTCGACGAACTACTGCGCGGCATGATCGTGCAGTCCGGCAACGACGCCAGTGTGGCGCTGGCCGAGACCGTTGGCGGCGACGAAGCCGGCTTCGCCGTACTGATGAACCGCGAAGCGCAGCGTTTAGGTCTGAAAGGCACGAAGTTCATGAACGCCACGGGCCTGCCCCATGAGCAACACTACAGCACAGCCAGCGACCTCGCCACGCTGGCTAGCGCGGTGATACGGGACTTCCCCGAGCACTACGCGCTCTATTCCATGCGTGAGTACACCTACAACGACATCACTCAACCGAACAGGAATCTGCTGTTGGGCAAGGACCCCTACGTCGATGGCGTCAAGACCGGCTTTACTGAAAACGCCGGCTATTGTTTGATCGCCTCAGCCGTGCGCGAAACCCGCCGCCTTCTAGCGGTGGTCCTGGGTACCACCTCGGAAACCGCCCGAGCCATCGAGGCGCAGAAACTGCTCAATCACGGATTCATCGCCTTTGAGAATGTGCGGCTCTATCCGAGCCAGACCCCAGTTTCCAAGGTGCAAGTGTGGAAGGGTAGCAGCCGCGAAGTCGAAATCGGCTTCGCAGACGACTACTTCGTCACGATTCCCCGCGGCCAAAAGGATCAGTTGAAGGCTCAGATTGAAAGCGTGCAGCCGCTGATCGCTCCGCTCAGTGCAGGGCAGCCGGTCGGCCGCATGAAGCTCGCCCTAGCGGGCAAACCGTTCGGCGAGCGCGATCTTGTGGCGCTGACCAACGTCAGCATCGCGAACGTGTTTGTGCGCGCCTGGGACAGCCTGCGCCTGAAGTTCAAGTAGCACAGGTCGATAACGCCCCCAACCTACCCTCGCCCGTCGGTGCCAAGCGCTTCCATACCCTCCATCGCGTGAGTTCGCCATGCTGCCAGATGACATTGCCCCGCCCGATGCCATTGCGTATTTGAACGGGGAACTCGTGCCCTTGAAGGATGCGCGCGTCAGTGTGCTGGACCGCGGATTCATCTTCGGCGATGGAGTGTACGAGGTAATCCCGGTCTACAACCGGATTCCACATCGCCTCGCCGGTCATCTGGCACGGCTGCGCGGCAGTCTGGCGGCCATCGGAATCCAGAATCCTCACGACGACGCGCAATGGGAGGCGCTGTTTCGCCAGACTATCGCACGCAATCCGCACGAAGACCAGGCGCTCTACCTGCAGGTGACGCGCGGCATCGCCAAGCGTGACCACGCCTTTCCCGCCGGCGCCACGCCAACGGTGTTTGTCATGTGCAACAAACTGGTCACGCCCAGTGAGCAGGCCATCGCCGAAGGTGTGAAGGCCATGACCTTCCCCGACAATCGCTGGCTGCGCTGTGATATCAAATCGACCTCGCTGTTGCCCAACATCCTGCTGCGTCAGGCTGCGGTCGCGCAAGGCTGCGCGGAGGCGGTGATGCTGCGCGACGGCCTTCTCACCGAAGGCGCGGCCAGCAATATCTTCGTGGTCAAGAACGGCGTCTTGCTGACACCGCCGAAGAGTCACCTCATCCTGCCGGGCATCACCTACGACGTCGTTCTTGACCTCGCTGGCCGGGCGGGACTGCCGGTGGAACTGCGCGCCGTCAGCGAAGCCGAAGTGCACGCTGCCGACGAGATCTGGTTGACCTCGTCGACACGCGAAGTGCTGGCCATCACCACGCTGGACAACAAGCCCGTGGGCAGCGGGAAACCCGGCCCCGTGTTCCGATCCATGCATGCGCTTTTCCAACAGGACAAGCGCTCGGGCGCTCATCGTTAGATGGCCGAAGAGACCCTGCTCGAGTTCCCCTGCGATTTTCCCATCAAAGTGATGGGCCGCATGGAGCCGGGCTTCGCTCAAGACGTGGTAGCCATCGTCAAACGCCATGCACCGGAGTTCGACGAGACCTCATTGCAGATGCGCCCAAGCAGCAAGAAGAGCTTGACACCCTGTATCGCGAACTATGTGACCACCCGGCCGTGGTGATGGTGCTGTGATCCAGGCCGCGATGCGTGAGTCCACCATCCGCCTGCCCAACGCCTGCGTGACGCGTACACTCGGCCAGGTCCCTTACACGCAGACGTGGCACGCCATGCAGGCGTTCACCGCCGCACGCGACGCCGCCACGGCCGATGAGCTCTGGCTGCTCGAGCACCCGCCGATCTATACCTATGGTATCGCCGGGCGTCCTGCGCATCTGCCACAAGGCCACAACGACGTTCCGGTGCTCAAGGTCGATCGTGGCGGTCAGGTCACCTACCATGGGCCCGGCCAGTTGATTGTCTATGTGTTGTGGGATCTGACGCGCGCTGGCTTCAACGTGCGGCAAATGGTGCGGCGGCTGGAGCAAGCGGTTATCGACCTGCTGGCCGAATATGGTGTCCATGCCTACGGCAAGGAGGATGCGCCGGGGGTCTACGTCGAAAACGCCAAGATCGCGTCCCTCGGCCTGAAGATCCGTAAGGGATGTTGCTATCACGGCCTGGCGCTGAATACGGACATGGACCTCTCCCCATTTACGCGCATCGATCCCTGCGGTTACCCTTCGTTACGCGTCACGCAGTTGCGTGACCTGAATATCACGGCCCACACGGCCGACATCGGCGCGCGCCTGCTGCATTACGTGCGCAACGCCCTGGAGACCCCCCATGAGCGACAGTAACCGCCAGACCGGCAGCGACAAGACGGCACGCAATCCGGTCAAGATCATCCCAATCCAACCGCTGAAGAAGCCCGACTGGATTCGCGTCCGGCTTGGCAACGGCGAGAAGTTCCAGGCAGTGAAACAAGCCCTGCGCGAGAACCAGCTACACACCGTCTGCGAAGAAGCGTCCTGTCCGAATATCGGTGAATGCTTCGGCAAGGGCACAGCGACTTTCATGATCCTCGGTGATCTGTGTACACGTCGCTGCCCCTTTTGTGATGTGGCCCACGGCCGCCCCAAACCCCCGGACCCGGCCGAGCCCCTCAATCTCGCCCGCACCATCGCCGCCATGAAGCTAAAGTACGTGGTGATCACCAGCGTCGATCGCGACGATCTGCGCGATGGCGGCGCCCAGCATTTCGTCGAGTGCATTCGCGCCGTGCGCGAGCACTCGCCCGTCACCCGCATCGAAGTCTTGACACCAGACTTCCGCGGCCGCCTGGAGAAGGCCGTCGACATCCTGGGTACGGAACTGCCTGACGTGATGAATCACAATCTTGAAACCGTGCCGCGACTCTACAAGCAGGCTCGGCCTGGTGCGGACTACGCCCACTCCTTGCGACTGCTGCAGGAGATGAAGGCGCGTCACCGTGACGTCACGACCAAGTCAGGATTGATGGTGGGACTGGGCGAAAACGACGAAGAGATCGTCGCCGTGATGCGTGACCTGCGCGCTCACCAGGTGGACATGCTTACTATAGGCCAGTACCTGCAACCCACCGGCGGTCACCTTCCGGTGCTGCGCTACGTCGAACCGGCGCGCTTCAAGCAGTTCGAGCAGGAGGCCCTCGGCATGGGTTTTATGCATGCCGCCTGCGGGCCCTTGGTCCGATCGAGCTATCACGCTGACCAGCAGGCGCACGAGGCCGGCGTCACGGGCTGAACGGCGGCGTCCTTGGCACAGCAGTTCTTTGCCTCTTGTCCGACTGGGCTGGAGGCAGTCCTCGCGAGCGAGCTCAGTGCGCTGGGCGCGTTGAACGTGGCGGCCACGCGCGGCGGCGCCAGTTTCGAGGGCGGCTGGTCGCAGTGCTATCGGGTCAACCTGTGGAGTCGCATCGCCAGCAGGGTCCTGTGGAAACTGGCAACCCATCCCTATCGCAACGAAAATGAGGTCTATCGTCATTGCGAGGCGATCCCTTGGAGCAAGCATTTCCACGTCGGCCGCACCCTGCGGGTAAACGTGTCAGCCATCGGTTCGCCGCTGCGCAGCCTGGACTTCATCACGCTTCGCATCAAGGACGCCATCTGCGACCGCTTCCGCCGCGAGTGCGGCGAGCGGCCCAGCATCTCCACCTCTGATCCGGACGTGAAGGTGCACGCGTTCTTCGAAGAACGTACATTTACGCTCTACCTCGATACTTCCGGCGAAGCGCTGTTCAAGCGCGGCTACCGGCTGGAAGAAACCGACGCCCCCATGCGGGAGAACCTCGCCGCCGGCATGCTCGCTTTGTCCCAATGGACGCCGAAGCACGCACTGCTCGACCCAATGTGCGGCAGCGGCACGATACTGGTGGAAGCAGCCCTGATCGCCCACAACATTACACCGGGCTTCCAGCGCCCGTTTGGCTTCGAGCAACTCAACAATTTCGACGCCGAGCTGTGGAAACGCCTTCACACCAAGGCCGGCGAGCAGGCGATACGCGAGCCCAAGGTGCGCCTGTTTGCCAGCGATCGGGATCACCGGCAGGTAAAGGTGGCGCAGAAAACCCTGTACGCGCTCGGCATGGACAAGACCGTGAGTATCGACTGTGTCGACGTCGTCGAACGTACTGCGCCCGCCAACGAAGGCATCTTGCTGAGCAACCCGCCCTACGGCGTCCGACTGGAAACGGCGGAGAGTGTGGCGGAGTTCTATCCGCGTCTGGGCAGTGCACTCAAACACCACTTCGCCGGCTGGACCGCCTACCTCTTCACCGCTGATATGGAACTGCCCAAGCGCGTCGGATTGAAACCCTCGCGCCGCATCCCCTTGTTCAACGGGTCGCTGGAATGTCGATTGTTTGAGTTCAAACTCATCGCCGGCTCGTTGCGCCGGCGGTCGCCTGACGCTTAGACGATATCGAGGTGATCCAGACCTTCCATGAGATCCCGATCCTTAACTTCCTTGCCGCGTAGTTTGATGGCCAAGCGCAGTTCGTTCATGGAGTCGGCGTTTCGCATGGCGTCTTCGTAGCTGATGTGGTCGCTCTCGTAGAGATCGAATAGCGCCTGATCGAAGGTCTGCATGCCCAGTTCCCGCGACTTGGCCACGATGGACTTGATTTCATGCACATCGCCCTTGAAGATCAGGTCCGAGATGAGGGGCGAATTCAGCATGATTTCAAACGCCGGCACACGGCCCGGTCCGCTACGCTTGGGCAGCAGACGCTGGGATATCATGCCCTTCAGGTTTAGGGACAAGTCCATAAGGAGTTGCGCTCGCCGCTCCTCCGGGAAAAAGTTGATGATACGGTCCAGCGCCTGATTGGCACTATTGGCGTGCAGGGTGGCCAGACACAAGTGACCGGTTTCCGCGAATGTGACGGCGTAATTCATGGTGGCCTGGTCACGGATCTCGCCGATCAGGATAACGTCGGGCGCCTGCCGCAGGGTGTTCTTCAGCGCGCTTTCCCAGGATTCGGTATCGACGCCGACCTCGCGCTGTGTGATCAGACAGTTCTTGTGCTCATGCACGTATTCCACCGGGTCTTCGATGGTGATGATGTGGCCATGACTGTTCTCGTTGCGATAACCCAGCATCGCTGCCAAGGTCGAAGACTTTCCTGACCCAGTGGCGCCCACCACCAGCACCAATCCGCGCTTGGTCATGGACACGTCTATCAACACATCGGGTATGTTTAGTTCGGCGAAGGTGGGAATGCGCACATTGATGACCCGCACCACCAGACCGACGCGGCCTTGTTGCACGAAGGCGTTGACACGAAAGCGGCCCAGACCGGCTGGGTTGACGGCGAAATTGCATTCCTTCTTCGCTTCAAACTCCTGCGCCTGCCGGTCGTTCATCATGGCGCGCGCCAACTCAAGCGTGTGAGTAGGCGACAGCAACTGATTGGAGACTGGAGTCATCTTCCCATCGATCTTCATCGCCGGCGGGAATCCGGAGGTGATGAACAGATCAGACGCCTTCTTTGCCGCCATGACGCGAAGGAGGTCGTGGACAAACTTGATGCCTTGGTCGCGATCCATGGAATTGCTCTCTCAGTTCTGAAGTGGTAGGGTTGGATTCATCCAAGCGTCAGCCCGGGAATGCATCCTTGTTGGCGGCCTTGTGACGGGCTTCGGCCGGCGCCACCACGTTGCGTCGCACCAGATCCTGCAGGCACTGATCCAAGGTCTGCATGCCGTATTGCTGGCCAGTTTGGATGGCGGAGTACATCTGCGCGACCTTGTTCTCGCGAATCAGGTTGCGGATGGCCGGTGTACCAATCATGATTTCGTGCGCGGCGACGCGGCCGCCGCCGTCCTTGGTCTTGAGCAGACTCTGCGAGATCACCGCGCGCAAGCTTTCCGACAACATTGAACGCACCATTTCCTTTTCGGCGGCGGGGAACACGTCGATGATCCGGTCTATGGTCTTGGCGGCGGAACTGGTGTGCAGTGTGCCGAAGACCAAGTGGCCGGTCTCGGCGGCGGTCAGCGCCAGGCGGATAGTTTCCAGATCGCGCATCTCGCCCACCAGAATCACGTCGGGGTCCTCACGCAAGGCCGATCGCAACGCGTTGGCAAAACTCAGCGTATGCGGACCCACTTCGCGCTGGTTGATCAGGCACTTCTTGCTCTCATGGACGAATTCGATGGGGTCCTCAACGGTGAGGATGTGGCCGTACTCCTCTTCGTTGATGTAGTTGATCATGCCCGCCAGCGTGGTGGACTTGCCCGAGCCCGTGGGGCCGGTGACCAGCACGATTCCGCGCGGCTGATTGGAAATCTCCTTGAACACCGCCGGCGCTTTCAAATCCTCCAGCGACAGCACCTTGGAAGGAATGGTCCGCATGACCGCACCGGCGCCACGGTTCTGTACAAACGCGTTGACCCGGAAGCGCGCCAGGTTGGGGATGGCGAAGGAGAAGTCGCATTCAAGATTCTCCTCGTAGAACTTGCGCTGCGAGTCGCTCATGATGTCGTACACCATGGCGTGCACGTCCTTGCGCTCCATGGGCGGCAGATTGATACGCCGCACATCACCGTTGACGCGGATCATGGGCGGTAATCCTGACGACAAGTGCAAGTCAGGCGCCTTGTTCTTGACGGCAAAAGCCAGTAGTTCAGCGATGTCCATAGCTATAATCCCTGCATGTTTGCGGTCCCTGCGCCCTTATCGGCAGCGCAGCAACAGGCGTGTAGTCGTTCGCGGCGGCCTGGCGAATCGCAGGCCAAGGCAAGTGATATGCCCGCGCCATCACCATCGACTGTATCGTCAGGCCCTTGAGTGGATCAGTACGCCTATATCGGCACGAACCTCAAAGCAGTATATGCCCGCGTTATTTCCGCGGCGCTCACAGCCGGCCGCAATCCCCAAGACGTGCGAATCATCGCGGTCAGCAAAACCTTTCCTGGTCCCGCGCTACAGGCTGCCTTCGACTACGGACAGCGAGCATTTGGCGAGAGCTACCTACAAGAGGCGCTAGAGAAAATTCCTACTCTGCGTGGAGAACCGGAGTGGCACTATATCGGCCCGCTGCAGAGCAACAAGACCCGCGCCGTGGCAGCGAGTTTCGACTGGGTACACAGCGTCGACCGGCTGAAGATCGCGGAAAGGCTGTCAAACCAACGCCCGCCAGACTTGGCTCCGTTGCAGATCTGCCTGCAAGTCAATGTGAGTGGCGAGGCGACGAAATCGGGGGTGGCGCCAGCGGACGCGCTTGCACTGGCTCGCGAACTGGCGACCTTACCGCGCCTGCGGCTACGCGGATTGATGGCCATTCCTGAAGCAGTCGCTGACCTCGCCATCCAGCGCGCTCAATTCGCCCGGGTGCGTCAGCTGTGTGAGGAGATGGGCCGGGAAGGCATTGCACTCGATACCTTGTCTATGGGCATGTCCGACGATCTGGAGGCCGCCATCATGGAAGGCGCCACGCTGGTGCGAGTTGGCCGGGCGATATTCGGGGAGCGCGAGCCATAGCCGATATACTCCCCGCTGGCCGCAACGACCACACCGAGAACGCGGTAACCCAACCGCTCACTATTTCAATCAGGAGACCTCAATCATGAAGAAGTTGCTGACTGCATTGCTTTTTGGACTATCGTTCCTGTCGGTCTCCGCCCGCGCCGAAGGCGTACTCAACGCCTACCAGACCGTCGATATCAAAGCCCCCATCGGCAAGGTGTGGGATGCCGTAAAGGACTTTGACGGGCTGCACAGATGGCACCCGGTGTTCTCCAATGACGTAATCAAGTCCGGCCGCAACAATGTCGTGGGAGCCATTCGCACCCTGACCATCAAGGACGGCCCCAGCTTCGATGAAACCCTGCTGGCCTGGGATGCAGGTAAGCGTCGCTATACCTACGACGTGATCGATCCGAATCCTTTGCCCATCAAGAACTATGTGTCCACCATGGAAGTCGTGCAGCTGCGCGCCGGTGTCGCCTCGGTGATCTGGACGAGTTCATTCATGAACAATTCCGACGGCAAGATGAAGAACGAGGAGGTCATCAATTTCCTCAACGGCGCTTACAAAGCTGGTCTCGATGCCCTCAAGGCCTCGCTCGAGAAGTAATCTCCAATGGCCGGCGGCTAACGCCGCCGGCCCGCAACGTCCACCCATGACTTCCTCTTCCACACGCGTCACCTTCATCGGTGGCGGCAACATGGCGAGCGCCTTGATCGGTGGCCTGCTGCAGCGCGGCTTTGCCGCCGCCAACTTTCTGGTCATCGACATCAGCGATGCCGCCCGCCAGCAATTGGAACAGAAGTTCTCTGTGGGCACCCGAGCCAGCCTGGGAGCGGTTCCCTTGCAGACGGATGTCGTTGTACTGGCGGTAAAACCGCAGCAGTTGCGCGAAGCCGCGCAGACCCTCAAACCCCTATTGGCCAACCAATTGGTGCTCACCATCGCCGCCGGGGTGCGGGTATCGGACCTATCGCGCTGGCTCGGTGGATACAGCCGTATCGCCCGCGCCATGCCCAATACTCCCGCCCTGGTGCTGGCGGGGGTAACGGGTTTGTATGCCACGGCCCAGGTGGATACCCGCCAGCGCCAGCAAGCCTGTGACATCCTCGGTGCCGTCGGCAACGTCGTGTGGGTCGAGGACGAACAACAGCTGGACGCCGTGACGGCGATTTCCGGCAGCGGCCCTGCCTATGTGTTCTATTTCATCGAGGCCATGGACCAGGCGGCGCAGGACCTGGGTCTGTCGGCAGCGCAGGCGCGCGCACTGGTCATCGATACCTTCGTCGGCGCCGCCAAACTGGCGGCCTTAAGTGAGGAACCCGCCGCCGTGCTGCGCACCAGAGTGACCTCAAAGGGCGGCACCACCGAGCGCGCACTCAGCGGATTCGATCAAGCCGCGCTCAAGTCCCATATCGTCACTGCCGTTAAATCGGCGGCAGTACGTTCCCGGGAACTCGGCGACACTTTCGGCCAGGCCGACTAATGCTCACACAAGCACTCGATTTTCTGCTCAACACCTTTGTCGGTCTGTTTGTGTTTGCGCTGCTCATGCGCTTCTACCTGCAATGGTTCAGGGCCGGGCCACGCAATCCGTTCTCTCAATTCCTCAACGCCCTGACGGGCTGGATCGTCCTGCCGGCGCGGCGATTCATTCCGGGGTTGTGGGGCATGGATCTGGCCAGTCTGGTCATGGCCTGGTTCTTCGAGTTTCTGCTTATTGTGGTGGTCGCCATGCTGCACGGGGTGCCCGTCAGCGTGCTCGGTCCGGGGCAGTGGCTCGGCTTTGCCTTGCTTGCTGGTATCAGACTGCTCAAGCTCACCGTCTATCTGGTGATGTTTGCCGTCATCGCCCAGGCGATCCTGTCGTGGGTCAATCCTCATAACCCGGCGGCTTCCATCCTGCACGGCATTACCAATCCCTTCCTACGGCCGTTTCGGCGCCGTATGCCGGCGGTGGGCGGCGTGGATCTCTCGCCCCTGTTCGTGGTTGTGATCTGCCAGCTCATCCTGATGATCCCAATCGCCTGGCTGGAGCGAAGCCTCAACATCTAGCGGCTGGCGCCCCCGCGCCGTCCTGGCTGGTTCCATGCGCGGTCGGGAATGCTATTTGCGTTTTCGTTTACGTTCAGCCCGGTGCCCGTTCAACCGATATTGCGGGTGTACATGACGGCCGCCTCAAGGTCCGGGTCGCGGCGCCCGTGCTGGACGGGCGGGCGAACGACGCCCTGCTGGCGTTCTTGCGGCGGCAGCTCGACCAGCCAGCCGACCAAGCCTGCTGCGAGGACAGCACAACCGGATGAAAGTGATCGAAATTACACGCCCTGACAGAAAAATCCTGGAAGCTCTTAAGTTCTGGGCGGCGGCATGAGCAATGTCCTCGAGCACCTGATAGAGGGGTACGGCCGCTGGCGCGAAGACATTCGTGCCGGAATCGAAGCCTATCAGGCCTGGCTGGACCGTAACGGTCATGTCGACATCCAGCAAAGCCTACGGATCTACGACGTACTGGAGAACCTCAAGAACGATCGCCTGGTGCTGGCCTTCCTGGCAGAGTACTCCCGTGGCAAGAGTGAACTCATCAACGCCTTGTTCTTCTCGGATTTCCAACGGCGCCTACTGCCCTCAGACGTCGGCCGCACCACCATGTGTCCGACCGAAATCTTCCACGATCCGAACGAGGAACCCTACATACGCTTGCTACCCATCGAGACGCGCAAGGAAGACGCGACTGTGGGCATGTACAAGATGCAGCCTGGTGAATGGGTCAAGCTGCGCCTCAACATGACCTCGCAAAAGGACGTGCTGCAGGCCATGGCCAGCCTCGCGGAACACAAAACCGTCGCCGTCGATGTGGCGGTTCAACTCGGCCTGATGGACCCTAGCGAGGCCTACTCCACCACCGTGGTAACGCGTGGCAATCGCGTACAGATACCCTCCTGGCGACACGCCATGATCAACTATCCCCACCCGCTACTCAAGAGCGGCTTGGTGATCCTGGACACGCCTGGTCTGAACGCCCTGGGCACGGAGCCGGAACTCACGCTACGTATGATTCCTAGCGCCCACGCCGTGCTGTTCCTGCTGGCAATGGACACGGGGGTGTCCAAGTCGGACATGGAAATCTGGGAACGCTACGTCCAGAACCATCAAACCCGTAGAGTCGCCGTGCTGAATAAGGTCGATCTGCTCTGGGACGAGTTGAAGAGCGAGCAGGAGATCGAGCGTTCCATTCAGAGACAAGTCAAGCAGACCGCCGACCTGCTGCGGCTGGAGAAGGACCACGTCATCGCTTTGTCGGCACAAAAGGCCTTGATAGGCCGAGTGCGGGACGATGCCAACCTGGTCAAGCGCAGCAATATTCAACAGCTCGAGGACCTCATTGCCCGCGACATCATTCCTGCAAAGCAACAGATCGTGCGGGAATCCG
>Ga0194132_10007083_pt1 | contig 16963 bp, 20 predicted proteins | sample TA2KigOf80mmetaG_FD_148612 | JGI IMG/M metagenome (GOLD analysis project Ga0194132, IMG submission 148612) | Freshwater microbial communities from Lake Tanganyika, Tanzania - TA2015054 Kigoma Offshore 80m | ecosystem: Environmental > Aquatic > Freshwater > Lake | place: Tanzania: Lake...
CAAACCAATAACCCGACACCCGACAAACCAACCCGCGATGAAAAAGGCGCAACGACAAAGCATGCCATCTGATCGCCTTCCATCGCCGCAATTCAAATCATGCTCGCCCGTGAATAGGCCGGGCTAGAACCCGACCCCCATCAGCGCCATCATCGCGATCGCCGCCAGGCCCGAGGCGATGCCGATCAGCCCGGCGACCTGCGGCCCGAGCGACCCGGCGCGCTTCTCGGCCTTGGTGAGCCGGTCCTTGAGCTCGCCTAGCTTTTTCTTCCCTTCTACATACTCGGCATGCGCCGCCTCGAAGCCGCGGCGGTCGGCTTCGAGCGCGCCCGATTCCTCAAGCGTCTTCAGCAGGAGCTCGATCTTTCCCTGCGGAGCGGCGACCTCGAGGTCCTTCAGCACCAGCTCCTTGAGCTCGGAGCCGCGGATTTCCTGTTCGGCTGTCTTCTTGAGGAAGTCAGCGAGATTCTGCGTCAGGTTCGGCGTCAGCGTCTTGGCCGAGGCCTGCACGAGGGCCAGCATCTTGACCTGCTGGACGAGACGCTGCAGCGAGTTCCGGCGGCCGACAGCCTGGCGCAGAAGCTGGTCGGTGATCTTGCTCGAGCGCGAGGCCAGGAAGGCCAGGACGTGCCGGTCGGTGAGGAAGTCTTCAACGAAGGCCTCGCGCGGCAGGCGGTCGAGCGCTCCGAGCAGGCTTGGGAGATCGACGACGCAGCTCTCGGCGAGCAGCGGCGACAGGCACGGAACCGCCGGGCTCATCTCGTAGAGGCAGCGCTCGAGCCCCTGGCCCGGCTCGCGCGTGACTACCACCGGGCGTTGGCGATCGAGCAGCGAGCGGATGCGCGCGCCTTCGTTCGACAAGGTTCCCTGCATCGTCGACCAACTGCTCCACAGCGCGTTGGCGGTCATGTTGGACATGTCGGCGAGCGAGTCACGCTCGCCCTCGGCATCGGCGAGCAGGTTGGCGAGCAGGTTGGGCAGGCCCTCGATCTGGAAGGCGAGCTGGCGATAGCGCATCGGCGCCTGCGGGTCGAGGGCGAGAAGCAGGTTCAGCACCTGGCGGTCGGAGCGCTCGCGATGCATGGTCTCGGATGCGCCGCGCGTGACCTTAGTGACGCGATCGACCACCGCCTCGTCGGCAAGCCCGCGCCGGATCCAGGTCTGGAACTCCTCGCTGGTCAGCAGCTTGCTGGCGTGCTCCCAGTGGCGGCTGATCCCGTAGGCGAGGCTGCGGGCGGAGTGCGCCTCGTCCGGGCCGATCTTGAGCGGGCGGCTCGCCACCTTGTGCTGGGAGACGCGCGGCGGGTTGGGGCGGCGACCGTCGGTCGCCCACTGCACGAGCTCGGTCAGCCCCCAGCGTTCGCGACGCGAGTCGACGAGGAGGCCGCGCACGACCTCGGCCATCGCCGTGGTCAGCCGCGTGCCGCCGACCAGCGCGTCGAAGGACCCGACCTCGAGGCGTTTCGCTGTGACGGTTTCGGGCCTCTCGTCGCGGAGCGGGTTGCGGCCCGTCGCCAGCATCAGGAGGGTGACGCCGAGCGAGAAGAGATCGTCGGAGAAGACATTGCCGGCGCGACCGCGCGGATCGGCCGTCGCGCTCTCGAGCGGCTCCAGATAGCTCGGCTGGTCCTGGCCCGGCGGCGACAGCGCCGGCGGACCGAGCACGATCTGCGAACGCCCGGCATCCGCGTAGAAGAGGTTGGTCGGCCGGATCGCGCGATGGCCAGTGCGCCGGGATTCGAGCTCGCGCAGCGCCGGCATCGCCTGGCGCACGAAGCGTACGATTGTCTCATCGGAGAGCGCCGGGAAGGGATTGGCCAGGTTCTCCACGACATGCTCGCCCGGCAATTCGGTGATGAGCACGAAGTCGCGCCCCGGATCGGCGGGCCGGTCGGCGATGCCGTGGTCGAGGATCTTGACCATGCCCGGCGCCTGGAAACGATCGAGGATGCGCAGCAGCTCGAGTGGCAAGAAGTTGCCGGGCTGGTAGAGGTAGGCGACGACCGGCCGGACCGAGCCGTGGCCCTGCTGGGGCTCCGTGTCCGCCGCCTGGCAGGCGCGCGCGGCCGAGGTATCGAGCGCGGGCAGCCTTGCGTCGCGCTGGATCTGGTAACGAGGGCTCAGCTCAATCATTGGCCGCCACGGTGATCGATCCGCAAGATCACCATAAGTGCCGCTGCCGTCAATGAACTGTGCGGATGCTCACGCGCCAAAATCGTCGTGCGTTCTTAAGTCCAGGTCCAGCGTCCGATGACGCGGCCGCGGATATGGGCCTCCTCGAGCGTGCGCTCGTAGGGCTGGTAGCGGGGATTGTCGGAGGTGAAGCGCACGCGGGGCGGGTCGGAATGCGGCACGACCTCGACGCGCTTGATCACGGTCGCAAGCCCGTCCCAGGCGACGAAGACGCCCGGCGGGCTCGGCATCTGGTCGGAGGTGTCGACCATGACGCGCTGGCCCGGGCGGAACTCGGGCTCCATCGAGTCGCCATAGACGGTAAGGATCTTGAGCGATGTCGTCGGTGCGGTGGTGACCGAGCGCACGAGATCGCCGGGAAGCTGCCACTGCCCGGTCTCGAGCTCGTCTGAATTGAGCGCGCCGCCGCCGGCGCCGGCGCGGACGTCGAGCTCGACGATCGGCACCATCGATTCGGAGCCGGTGACCGGGCGCGCGCCGGCGCCGGCCGCGGGCGGCGGCGGGGCGTCGTCCGAGGCGTCGAGCAGGTAGGAGGCGGTGACGCCGAGCACGCCCGCGAGCGCGCGCAGCGTCGATGCGCGCGGGTGGTTGCCCCGGCGGATGGTGCGGATCGCGTCGACCTTGAGCCCGGCCTTGAGGCAGGCCTTGCGCTCGGAGAGCCCTGTCGCCCTGAGCCGGGCCTCGATGCGCTGCAGAAGCAGATCCTGGGACATGCGGCGATAGTTCCGTAAACGGCCGCGGGTTGCATTAGGGAATTTATCCGTTAACTTTCGGGATTAAAATCCTCATTATCTTGTTCCAGGAACTCGGCCGGCGTCGCACCGGCACCTTATCCGACGCAACCCATGCGGGAGATTTTCGTTATGACATTGGAGCTCAGAAGCGGCCTTGCACGCATCCAGGGCGCGGCACCGGCACCAAGCGAGGAGATCGGCCTGCTGCGCCGGCGGGCTTTCGTCGAGCGCGGCGTCGCCATGATCGAGCTTTCAGATGTCGTCGATCCCTGGACCAAGCAGGCGGTGATCAACGAAGCGCGCCGCCAGCTCGAGCGCAAGGCGGAGGTAACCGTGCCGGCACCCGCTGCGCCTGCGCCCGCTACGGCACCGCGCCGGCGGCCGCGCCGATGACCGCCATGCTCCGCCCGCGCCCGAGCGTCGCCACCGTCGTCCGCTGGTTCCGCCGCCGCGAGGGAGGGCCTGCGCTGAAGGTTTCGGAGAATGTGCAGGCTTGGGCTCCGGCGCCGCCCGACCCGGCCGCGCCGGTCGCGCCGCCGCCGCCGGAGCGGGCGCCGGAGTTGTGGACGCCGGAAAGCGTGCGCGCCCTGCTCGCCGAGGCCATGAAGATCCTCCGCCTCCTTCCCGACGATGCGCGGTCGCGACCCTCGACCCACACGGTGCGCTGGCCGGATGTCGTCCACGACCTCGCCGAGGCCTATGGCTATGGCCGGACGAAGACGGTCGAGCGGCCCTCGCCGGCGGAGATCGGGCGCCTGGACGAGACCCTGCAATGGCTCTTCCTGATCCGCTCCGGTCAGCAGCGTCTGGCCGTCATCGGGGTCGCCATGGGGCTCAACCTCCGGGTCATCGCCCGCACCTTCGGCTGCAGTCACGAGACCGTCCGCCAACGCGAGAAGGCCGGCATCCAGGCGCTGGTCCGCGCCCTCAATTCGTGAGGAAGACCTTCCGATGAGCGCCGCACCGTCTACCGGCAGAAATCCGCAGGCTCGGACCGATCCGGCTCCCGATCCAGCTGAAGATCCGGTCGCCTACATGCTGGCGGTCATGGCCGACGATGCCGCCGACCCGGATCGCCGCGACGGCATGGCCAAGGCGGTCGCCCCCTATCTCCGGCCCAAGGCGCGCGCTGGCGGCGCCGACGGCCGCGAGCTCCTCGACCTCGCCGGCGCCGGCGCCAAGCAGAGCCTGGCCCGGAAGCTCGACCGCCTCGCCGATGCGATGGCGCAGAGGGCGAAGGCGAAGCCGATGGGGTGAGAAGCGCACGGAGAAGGGGAGCACGGCGCCGCGACGGACCTCTTAGCGCCCTCTCCCATCGGAAACCTCTGCGAAAGGCACTCTTGGTCCGCCTCACCCTTCGACAAGCTCAGGATGAGGCTACTGATATGCCGAAGTAGACCCTCATCCTGAGCTTGTCGAAGGGTGAGGGTCGTTGATGATCGCCTTTCGCAGAGGTCTCCATCGGGAGAGGGTCGGGGTGAGGGGCAGCGGCTCCGAGACTCTGCGTTCGACGCATTGCGTTGCGTAGCCGTTTCCCCTCACCCCAACCCTCTCCCGGTGGGAGACGGCCTCCGAACGAAGGGCACTCGCTTGACCTCCTTCTCCTCCTCCCCGCATTCGCATGCGTGCATGATCGCGGGCCTGCCGCCCAATCTGCGCGCCGCGTTCTTCGAGACGCTCTCCGATCTCGAAGCCGCGCATCCCATGCATGACTGGCGCTTCTGGGCGCGGAAGGAGCAGCTGCCGCCGCAGGTGCCGTGGGAGACCTGGCTCGTGCTCGCCGGGCGCGGCTTCGGCAAGACGCGCACCGGCGCCGAATGGGTCCGATCCGAGGCGGAGAGCGGCCGGCGCAGGCGCATCGCGCTCGTCGGTCCCACCTTGCGCGACGTGAGGAAGACCATGGTCGAGGGCGAGGCCGGCATCATCGGGATCTCGCCGCCCTGGTTCCGGCCGCTCTTCGTGAAGTCGGAGCTGCGTCTCGTCTGGCCGAACGGCGCGATCGCCGACCTCTATTCGGCCGAGCGTCCCGACCGCCTGCGCGGGCCCAGCCATGACGCCGCCTGGGCCGATGAGCTGGCGGCGTGGAAGCATCTGGATGAGACCTGGGACAATCTCGAGCTCACGCTTCGCGGCGGCGCCGAGCCTAAGCGCGTCGTCACCACGACGCCGAAGCCGCGCCAGGGCCTGAAGCGCCTGATCGCCGATCCGACCACCGTGGTCACGCGCGGCTCGACATCGGCGAATGCCGACAATCTCGCGCGCGGCTTCGTCACGCGGCTCGAGCGCCGCTACGCCGGCACGCGCCTCGGCCGCCAGGAGATGGAGGCCGAGCTGCTCGAGGAGGCCGAGGGCGCGCTGTGGAGCCTGAAGCGCCTCGACGAGCTGCGCGTGGCGATGCCGCCGGATCTCCTCCGCGTCGTGGTCGCGATCGATCCTGCCGTGTCGAGCGCGGCGCGCTCGGCCGAGACCGGCATCGTCGTCGCCGGTCTGGGCGCGGATGGCGTCGGCTATGTGCTGAAGGATCTCTCCGGACGCTGGCGGCCCGAGGAATGGGCCGAGCGCGCCATCGCGGCCTATCGTGCGCACAGCGCCGACCGGATCGTCGGCGAGACCAACAATGGCGGCGATCTGGTCGAAGCGACCTTGCGCGCGGTCGACCCCGCGATCCCCTATCGCGCCGTCACCGCGAGCCGCGGCAAGCGCGTGCGCGCCGAGCCGATCGCCGCACTCTACGAGCAGGGCCGGGTGCGCCATGTCGGCGCTTTGCCCAGGCTCGAGGACCAGATGGTCTCCTGGCAGCCCGGCGAGGGCGCTTCGCCCGACCGCGTCGACGCGCTGGTCTGGGCCTTGACCGACCTCATGCTCGGCGAGCGCTCGTTCTTCTATGTCGGGCGGTAGCCGGAGGGCGTCTGCTCTCGCGACCGCCTCGTCGGCGCAGCGCTTCCTCCGGGGACTTCGCCATGCCTATATTGTCTGGCGTGCCCAGCAGCTTTTTCCTTCCCGCGGGACTGTTCGGCATTGCCGGCGTGGCGGCGGCGCTATGGTTCTTCCGGCGCCCGTCGTCGCAGGCGGAGCCAGAGGATCGCCGCAGCGAGCCGCGCATCGAGGCGCCGCCCAGCTGCGCCGTGCTGTCGGTCGACGGCACGCCCTATCCGCTGAAGAACTGGAGCACGACCGGGTTCCTCGCCGAGCCCTACGAGGGCAACCTCGCGGTCGGCCAAAGGTGCCTGGTCAACATCCATGTGCGCCAGGAGCCCTTCGACATCGCCTTCGCTGCCGAGGTCGTCATCGTGCGCAAGGAGGCGGGCGCGCTTGCCGGGCGTTTCACCTTCCTGCCTACCGACGGGAAGGGCCAGATCGAGGCCTATTTCGCCTATTTCGGCCAGATGGGCTGAAGCCGCCGCGAGTGGTTCGGTAGATAAGACAGACCGGTCCGTCATATTATGGGTGCCGGTTGTCGCGTTCTCAAAATTCGGCAGGTCGCGGAAAATAGTCCTTGACAAGCGGCCCGGTTTTTGACAGGATGCGGGTTACTGGGTCGAGGTGGGTGAGGCGGTAGAGCCTCCCGCCGGGAAGCCCGGAAACCGCACAGTCAGGACAGCAGATGGCCGAGATGACGCTCGCCGCGGTGGCGCGTGGGCTGATGCCGCGCGCCGATCAGCCCGGCGTATTCTCCGGATATGCCAGCCTCTTCGGCACCGTCGATTCCCAGGGCGACCGGGTCGAGCGTGGCGCCTTCCGCGCCGCTCTGGAAGCCTGGCGGGCCAATGGAAGGCGGCCTGCCATGCTCTGGCAGCACGACCATGCCGAGCCGATCGGTCTCTGGACCCAGATCGAGGAGGACGCAACCGGGCTCCGCGTCGAAGGCCGGCTGCTGCTCGCCGTCCGGGCCGGGGCCGAAGCCTACGAGCACCTGAAGGCCGGCACCGTTTCCGAGCTCGGCCGCGACGAGATCTACGCGCAGGGCTACGAGCTGCAGTGCCGGCTTGGCGTCGGCAAGCCGGCGGTGGTCGTGCTCGACCCGACCGATCCGACGCATCTGCACCGGCTGACGCTCTACGGCGCGCTGCAGCGGACGACGCCGATCCGTCACGACCATCACGACAGCTATTCGATGCAGCTCATTTTCGAGGAGTGGCTTTGATGACCGGCTGGCCTCTCGTCTTCAACGGCAACACCTATACCGAGGCGATGTTCGCCGGGAACGGCTATGCCGACTCCCTGCCCAAGCTGCTGCGCGACGTCGCCTCGCATGCCGCGCAGCTCTACCAGAGCCCGAGCGCGACCTCGATTCCGGTCGCGGGCTCGGGCGACGTCACGCTGACCGTGGCGCTCAACAAGACCTTCGCCAAAGGACAGCCGATCCGGATCGCGCGCAGCTCCGATCCGACCGCGATCTGGATGACGGGCGCTTGCGTCGACTACACCGCCTCGACCGGCACCCTGATCGTGCGCCGCTCGGCCGCCGCCGGCAGCGGCACCTATGCGGACTGGACGGTCAGCGTCGATGGCGGCGCCGGCCCGCAAGGACCGACGGGGCCGACCGGTGCGACACCGCCGATCGCGACATCGACGACGGCGACGCTGACCATCCAGCTCGGCACGACGCCGAGCTTCACGCTCGCCGCCGACCTGCCGCTGCTGCCCGGCGCCTTCCTGCTGCTGACCGCATCGTCCGATCCGGCCAAGTGGATGTTCGGCCAGATCGCCAGCAAGACCGGCACCTCGCTGACCCTCGACGTGCAGGCCGCGAACGGCAGCGGCAGTCCCTCGGGCTGGACCGTCCAGCTCATCGGCCCGCGCGGCATCCAGGGCCCGACCGGACCCGCCGGCGGCCTCGCCCTCTCGCAGGTCCAGGCCGCGGCCCTCTCGTTCTGACCAGGAGACACATCTATGCCAGTCACCAACACCGCTGCCTTCGGGCAGGTGCCCAATATCAGCTCTGCTGTTCTGACCACGGCGAAGACGACGCCGCTATCCGGCAGCTCCAACGTGGTCCTGCTGTTCACGCCAGGGGCGAACGGCTCTCTGGTCAATGGCATCGCCGCTTTTCCCCGCGCGACGTGCACGGCGGCGACGGTCGCGATCTACACCTCGACCGATAACGGCACGACCAACAATCTGGTGGCGATCGGCGCTATGGCGGCCTGGACATTCGCCTCAACGACGGCGCCGACGCCGCTGAGCCTTACGCACCTGGATGGCTCAATCATCAGCCCGACCAATCCACTCTATCTGCCGTCCGGCACCAAGCTCTATGCGAGCACGGGCGTGACGCAGGACATGGTCGTCACTGCCAACGGGACTGACCTCTGATGCGCAATTTCCTCCCAGGCCTGTCCACAAACATTCCCCAGGAACTGACCGGCGCCCGCTTCGGCGTGCAGGTCTTTGGTGCGACCGGAACATTTACGCTGCCGAGCGGCGTGACGAGCGTCACCGCCATGGTGATAGCCATTGGCGGCGGCGGGGGCGGAGCATCCGGCGCTTCAAATGCCCCTGCGGGTGTTGGGACGGCGGGGTCAACCGGCGGAACAACCTCATTCGGCTCGCTCGCCTCTGCTGTTGGCGGCGACGGGGGCGTTGTGGGGGGCCGTCGAACCCGATCAACACTGGTGGGTGGGCGCTTGGAAACGTTGGAACGCGCGTGATTGTTGGTGCAAACGCAAACACCCTAGTCCCTGGAATAAATGGCGCGACGGGTTTCTGGGGGCTTGGGTCCGGCGGCGATAGCGGTCACGCAAACCTAGCGGCAAGCAGTGACGTTACGGGCGGGGCCAGCGGCAACTCTGGAACGGTTGCGACTTATTTTGGCACGGTGACTGCTAGTCAGACCGTTACGATTGGTGCTGGCGGAACCGGTGGTTCGGCAGTTGCAGCTGCCGGGGGCGGTTCGGGGATGGCGGGACAAAAAGGCGCTCCTGGCGCTGTCATCGTCTTCTACTGGTGGTGAGCATCATGGCAATCATCGATAGAGCCGTCGTCATCAACGGTGTCATCGTCAACGTGATCGTCATCGACGAGAACGCTACCGAGCACGAAGGAAAGCAACTTATCGCCGCCCCGCCGAACGGTGGGATCGGCTGGCTCTTTGACGGCGAGAAGTTCTCTCCGCCTCAAGTCAAAAAAGATCCGGCGTAGCGCACACGCGGCCTTCGCCGGTATTCTTTCGGAGCAATGCGCCTTCCTGAGCAAGCTAGGGCCGCGCTCAAGCGCGAAATCTGCCACACCCCCGGCAACCCAGCGGCAATGGGCGAGCTGGCTCAGCTCAGCGTCGGATCTCGCGATGCTCCCACATGGTCGCGCCGGGGCCTGTCGGTGGCCTCCGCTGTGCCGGATCTCCTCGCGCTGCACGCCATCTCGCTCGCCAAGCTAAATAGCCGAACCGAGGCGCTTACAGCGGCTCGCCGGTGTCAGTCTCTTGCGCCTAGTCACGGGATCAACGCCGCAACAGTGGCGGTTCTCCTATCCGAAGCCGGCTGCGCGATAGACTCTATCCATTGGTCGCGTCGGGCGCTGACGGTTGATCGTCACTCCGATATTGCGCTCCGCCAACTCGCAATATCGCTGGCAAACCTGCGACCAGACGCCGAGTCCAGTCGGCGTCTTTTCGGGGGCTTCAGCGGCGCTTGGTATCTCGGCGACGCCCGGCGCCGCGCATGCTCTCGGCAGGGCTACCTGGTGATCAAGCCGTGGGGCGTCGGCTTTTGGGGCGAGATTGACCACGTCGCGACTCAGATCGTGATTGCGTCGATCCTCGGCCGGGAGCCGATCGTGTTGTGGAATGGCGAGTACCGCTACGGAAAGTCCGGGGCCGAGAATGCGTGGAACGATTGCTTTCTGCCGGTATCGGAGGCGGCGCGAGGCGATCTGAACGGCGCCGGTCTCACCTTCTATCCCAGCTTCTGGAGCTCAACGAACCTCGATCAGGTCCGCTATCGGCCGGGCCGCGACATCGGCCATTACAGGCCCTTCGGCGGATCGAGCCTGATGGCCATCGGCAGGCAAGAGGACATCATCGTCGCCGACGCCTATGTGAATATGCGCGCGGCCTTGGCATGGGCGCCGCCTGAGGCTCCGATAGCCAAGCAAGATCTGTTGTCGATCTACAGGTCCATATTTCGCGATGTCATCAGGCCGTTGCCGGAGCATGTGGCGAGGCACGACGCCATCGCCGCACAGCTCTTCGCCAGGCGTCCCGTGCTTGCCATCCACTACCGGGCGCAGAGCGCATACAAGACCTTCGCGGAGTCGATCGAGAAGCGTGCGCTGACGATGGAAGAGTATGTCGAGCATATAGACCGCTTTGTGGCAGATCATCCGCAAGGCGGCCTGTTCCTGCTGAGCGACCTCAAGGCGGCAGTCGAGCAGCTTCGCTCCCGCTACGGCGACCGACTCGTGACCATGGACCGGGCAAGGCTATCGGACCCCGGCCTGGTCGACATCGCCTTCGATCAGGCGGGCACCAGCTATGCGCTGGGGCTGGAGGTGTTCGACGATGCCTGTTTGGCCGCCAGGGCCGATCGGTTTCTCGGCGACGGCACCTCCGGCGTGTCGTGCGCTATCGAGTTCATGAAAGACTGGCCTGAGGGCAGCGTGACGCTTCTCCGCAAGAACGTCTTCCTGCACCGCTGATCCCTACCCGCGAATAGTCGGGGCCTTCCTACCCGCGCTTCTTCAATCTCACGCCGGGCCCGCCGTCTGAGCGGGTGACCCGAGCCCCTGAAGTTGATCCAGGAATGAGGTGAGTCCGTCTTGTTGAAGGAGACGGGTGGTGAAGCGCAGCCTGTTCACCGAGGAACGGATCACGGCCATCGCACGCGCCACTCAATGGTCATCGCGGGCTACCGGTCGCGCCGCCGGATGGCGAGATGATCAAGCAGCCCGACCCGCCGGGGATGGCGGATCTGGTTGCGCTGGAGTGACGGTGTGCCTAGGCGCAGTAACGCAGCGGATCGTCGATAGGGCTCAGGACGTGTCTTCTAAGGAGATCTCCGACCATCAGCCTTTCGCGCGGAAGAGCGAGCAGGTTTGCAGAGACGGTGCCGTTCCAAGGATCGATCTGAGCGCTCTTGAAGTTGTCCGCGCCGAACATGGGCGGGAGATGGCTCCATAGTCGGTAGTCCATCGCATCCAGGGACATCAGAAGCGCTCGCGAGGCTCGCGGGCTCAGCTCAAGATACAGGACCGGCCTGTGCCGACGAATCGTCTCCAGCGCCCCTCCGATCACCGCGATCTCCATGCCCTCGACGTCGGCCTTGATCAAAGAGCAGCGCGATAAGTCGAGGCCGTCAATGGTCACGGCGCGAACCTTGTCGGCGCCGGCGATCTTGGCCGGGCTTTCGGTGAAGGCCACCAGCGTGTCCGGGAAGCCGCCGAAATTGTCCTCGCGCCAGTAGTCGAATACCGGCGCATCAAGGCTCCTCTCGATCTCGTCGACGGCCTGCCTACGTGCGTCGCCGATGCTCGCGAGGTCGTTGATCGCGATGTTGGCTCTCAGAATTCGAAACAGCGCCTGTTGCGGCTCGAATGCCAGGACCCTTCCCGACCGACCGACGCGCTGGGCCAACGGTACGGTGTGTGCGCCCGTGTGAACCCCGGCCTCCACGACGACGTCGCCGGGCGAAAGCAGGTCGGTCAGCAGCCGCGTCTCAGCGCCGCTCCACTCGCCAAGCAATGACAGAGCCCGACCGACATAGGGATCCGTCGTAAGACCGAACATCGGCCCGTGGCGAGTGCGCGTCAGGAGGATGGGCAGGTCAGCCGTCACGCATCGATCTTATCTCTTCATCCTCTCCCCCGGTCCAGCCAGGAGAAGTCCGCCCCTGATTAGTCGGGGCGGCCTCTCACCAACCCGGAGTCTCCCCATGCTGCGCTTTCTCTGCGCCGGCCTCTCGGCGCTCGTCCTCGCTTTCCCCGCGGCCGCCTGCAGGCTGCCGCTCGATCTGGCCGAGGCACGCATTCGGGTCGTCGTGCCGGCGGAGTCGCTGGAGGTCGAACGCCACGAAGGTCCCGAGGTGGCGCCGGTTCTCGCGCGCCTGAACGCCGAGCCGCCCGAGACCGGCTTCGCCGCCGACACGATGCTGATCGCCTATTGGCGCGGCCAGCCGGGCGCGGTGATTCTGCTCGGGCTCGGGGGCTGTCTTGTCGGCGAGGTCATGATGCCGGCTTCGCGCGCGCGGCTTCTCTTCGGAGAGGCCCTGTGAGCGAGGCCTCGCCGGTGCTCGTCGACCTCGGCGAGCTCGAGGTCCTGCTCGACCGTGCCGCCGAGGAAGGGGCGAAGCGCGCGCTCTCAGCGATCGGGCTCGAAGACGGCCGGGCGGCGGCCGATGTCCGCGATCTGCGCGAGCTGCTCGCGGCCTGGCGCCAGGCCAAGCGCGCCGCCTGGCAGACCGCCGTCCGCTTCGTCACTACCGTCGTGCTCGCCGCCCTTCTCGCCGGGCTCGCGCTCAAGGCGAAGCTCGGCCTCAGCTGATTCACCCCCGAAGGAGGTCGTCATGCAGATTCTCGCCTATCTCGTCTCGCGCGCCGGCGAGGCCTCGTCCTGGGCCGGCATCGCCGCGGTCTTGGCGGGGCTCGGCGTCCAGCTCGATCCCGGCCTCTGGCAGAACCTGATCGCGGTCGCGACCGCCCTCGCCGGGCTCGCCGCCTATCTGATCCGCGACAGGTGAGCGGCCGGCTGTCGATGCGACCGGCGTCGCCTCTTTTCGTTTGCGCTGCGAGCTGGTGCCCCCGCAAATGCCAAGCATGAAGAATCCATGGACGACGCTGAAGACCAAGCCGGTCTACGACAATCCGTGGATCGAGGTCGTCGAGCATGACGTGCTCAACCCGAAAGGCCGCCCGGGCATCTATGGCGTCGTCCGCTACAAGAATCTGGCAATCGGCGTGATCCCCATCCATGCCGACGGCACTACGGTGCTGGTCGGGCAGTACCGGTATCCGCTCGATGTCTATTCCTGGGAGATCCCGGAGGGCGGCGGCAGCCGCGCGGTCGAGCCGCTGGAGTCCGCCAGGCGCGAGCTGGCCGAGGAAACCGGCCTCTCCGCCGCCAAGTGGCTCCGCTTCATGGAGCTGCATCTTTCCAACTCGGTCTCCGACGAGCACGCGATCAACTTCCTCGCCTGGGACCTTTCGCAGGGCGCGGCACGGCCCGACGACACCGAGCAGCTGGCGATCCGCCGCGTTCCCTTTGCCGAGGCGGTGCGTATGGCGATGGAGGGCGAGATCACCGACGCGATGGCGGTTGCCGGGCTCCTGAAGGCGCAGCTGATGCTCGACCGCGGACTTCTGCCGGACGAGCTCGCGGCCTGCCTGCGCCAATGAAAACCCCGCGGGATCGCTCCCGCGGGGTGTCATAGCCCTGGTCGAACGGCTTACGCCGCCTTCATCAGGCCGCGCAGCACGTACTGAAGAATGCCGCCGTGGCGGTAATACTCGATCTCGTCGGCGGTATCGATGCGGCACATCACCTGGAAGGTCTCGCTCTGGCCGTTCGCCCGCCTGATGCGGACATTGACGTCCATGCGCGGCTTGATGCCGCCGGCGATGCCCTCGACATCGACGATCTCGTCGCCGACCAGGTTCAGCGTCTTGCGCGTCATCTCGCCCTTGAACTGCAGCGGCAGCACGCCCATGCCGACCAGGTTCGAGCGGTGGATGCGCTCGAAGCTCTCGACGATCACGGCGCGGATGCCGAGCAGCACCGTGCCCTTGGCCGCCCAGTCGCGCGATGAGCCGGTGCCGTATTCCTTGCCGCCGAAGACGACCAGCGGCACGCCCTCGGCCTGGTACTTCATCGCCGCGTCGTAGATCGACATCACCTGGCCCGAGGGCTGATGCTTGGTCATGCCGCCCGAGGTGCCCGGCGCCGCCTCGTTCTTGAGGCGGATATTGGCGAAGGTGCCGCGCATCATCACTTCATGATTGCCGCGGCGGGCGCCGTAGCTGTTGAAGTCGGCGGGCCGCACCTGATGCTGCAGCAGGTATTCGCCTGCCGGACCGTCCTTCTTGATGTTGCCGGCGGGCGAGATGTGGTCGGTGGTGATGGAATCGCCCAAAAGGCCGAGCACGCGGGCGCCCTTGACGTCGGAGAACCTGCCCGGTTCCTTCGCCATCTTCTCGAAATAGGGCGGATGCTTCACATAGGTCGAGCCCGGCGACCATTTGTAGGTCAGGCCCTTGGTGACCTTGACCTTGCGCCACTCGGGCGGGCCTTCGAAGACATTGGCGTAGCGCTTGCGGAACATCTCCGGCGTCAGCGAGCGCCGCATCTCCTCGGCAATGTCCTTGTTCGACGGCCAGATGTCGCGGAGATAGACGGGCTTGCCGTCCTTGCCGGTGCCGAGCGGGTCCTTGACCAGGTCGACCTTCATCGAGCCGGCGATCGCGTAGGCGACGACCAGCGGCGGCGAGGCCAGGTAGTTCGCTTTCACATGCGGGTTCACGCGGCCTTCGAAGTTGCGGTTGCCCGAGAGCACCGCGGCGACGACGAGATCCTTGGCTTCGACCGCAGCGGCGATCGGGTCGGAGAGCGGACCCGAATTGCCGATGCAGGTCGTGCAGCCATATCCGACGAGGTTGAAGCCCAGCTTATCGAGCTCGGTCTGCAATCCGGCCTTGGCCAGATAGTCGGTGACCACCTGGCTTCCCGGCGCGAGCGAGGTCTTGACCCACGGCTTCGCCGTCAGGCCCTTGGCCACGGCGTTCTTGGCAAGAAGGCCGGCGCCGATCAGCACCGCCGGGTTCGAGGTGTTGGTGCAGCTCGTGATCGCCGCGATCACCACGTCGCCGTCCTTGAGGTCGTAGTTGGTGCCCTCGACGGCCTGCCGGCGGTCGCTGCCGCCCATCTCCTTGAGCGAGACGGCGAAGCTGGAGGCGGTCGCCGAGAGCGCGACCCGGTCCTGCGGCCGCTTCGGGCCGGCGAGCGACGGCTCGACATTGCCGAGGTCGAGCTCGAGCGTGTCGGTGAACACCGGGTCCGGCGTCTTCGCGTCGCGCCACATGCCCTGCGCCTTGGCATAGGCCTCGACCAGCGCGACGCGATCGGCATCGCGGCCGGAGAATTTCAGATAGTTGATGGTCTCGGCATCGATCGGGAAGAAGCCGCAGGTGGCGCCGTATTCCGGCGCCATGTTGGCGATGGTCGCACGGTCGGCCAGCGTCATCGCATCGAGACCCGGCCCGTAGAACTCGACGAATTTGTTGACCACGCCCTTCTTGCGCAGCATCTGCGTGACCGTCAGCACGAGGTCCGTCGCGGTCGTGCCTTCCTTCGGCTTGCCAGTCAGCTTGAAGCCGACGACCTCCGGAATCAGCATCGACACCGGCTGGCCCAGCATCGCGGCCTCGGCTTCGATGCCGCCGACGCCCCAGCCCAGCACGGCCATGCCGTTGACCATGGTCGTGTGGCTGTCGGTGCCGACGAGCGTATCGGGGTAGGCGACGGTCGGGCCGCCCGAGGAGTCGGTCCACACCACCTGCGCCAGGTATTCGAGATTCACCTGATGGCAGATGCCGGTGCCGGGCGGCACGACGCGGAAGTTCGAGAAGGCGTCCTGGCCCCAGCGCAGGAATTCGTAGCGTTCGCCGTTCCGCTCGAACTCGAGCTTGACGTTGTCATCGAAGGACTTCGGCGTGCCGAAGCTGTCGACCATCACCGAATGGTCGATGACGAGATCGACCGGCGACAGCGGGTTGATCTTGGTCGGGTCGCCGCCCATCGCGACCATCGCATCGCGCATCGCGGCAAGGTCGACGACGGCGGGGACGCCGGTGAAATCCTGCATGAGCACGCGCGCCGGGCGATAGGCGATCTCGCGGTCGGAGCGCTTGTCGTTCAGCCAGGCGGCGCAGGCCTTGACGTCGTCGACGGTGACGGTCCGCCCGTCCTCCCAGCGCAGCAGGTTCTCAAGCAGCACCTTCAGCGAGAAGGGGAGCCGGGACACATCGCCGAGCCCGGCCTCCTGGGCCGCAACCAGCGAGAAGTAGTCGCAGCTCTTCGATCCCACCTTGAGCTGGCGGCGGGTCTTCATCTGGTCATGTCCGGTGACGGCCACGGTCTGTCCCCCTCTTGGATGAGCCGGAAGCGCGCGCGGCCGAAAGACTGGCGCGGAGGCCGTTGCGGCCGCGCGAATCAGTTAATGCGCCAAAATACCTTAAGGGATCGCTAGGTCTAGGCAATGACAGAAACCATGGGCTTAAGCGGCGTACTCCCTCTGCTCCGGAGCCGGGCAAGCTCATCGCGATCGTTTAAAAAACATGGGGCTGTCCCAGATAACTACCTGAGATGACGCTTAACCCATTGTTTGATCTGGGTTAGTTTCTTGGATGGGTCACTGGTGTTGAAGCGCCACTCGCACTCTTTCAAGAATAGCCCGAAATGGGCCTTCGGGACACCGTTGAACTTGCGCATGTGGCGCTTGGCCTGGTTCCAGAAGTTCTCGATGCCGTTGATGTGATTCTGCCGATCAGCGAAGAGCTCGGAGTGATTGATCCGGAAGTGCTTGAAGTCGGATACGTCGAGCACGTTGTAGCCCTTCCAGCAATCGGAATAGACGATGCTGTCGGGCACGATTTTGCGCTCCATGATCGGCATCAGCGTGGCGCTCGATGCGTCGGGAATGATCTTGGTGTAGCCTGGATTATTCGTGACGGGGGCTGTCTCGATGCGGCGGGCGTAGCATAACTCACTGATATCGTTTAGGATTTGGTTGTCTAAGCCGGTCCTTCACAAGAGCAGGGAGGCGCCACGCCCGCCATGGCCGACGGTAGAGAACTCTCCTTCGATTTGCCAAGCGTCGGGCGCAAGAAGATGAGCGCGTCGTTCGACGGCGGGCGCATCAGCTCCGACGGCGGGGTGATGGTACTGGCCCAGGCCGAGCGCCGTCTCGGTCTGGCGGACAGGTTGGCGGCCCTGATCGCCGATCGGCGCGACGGCACGCGCGTGATACACCCGCTCGCCAGCATCTTGCGCGCCCGCATCCTGGCGATCGCCTGCGGCTACGAGGATGCCAACGATCTCGACAGCCTGCGTT
>Ga0194132_10007086_pt1 | contig 16957 bp, 11 predicted proteins | sample TA2KigOf80mmetaG_FD_148612 | JGI IMG/M metagenome (GOLD analysis project Ga0194132, IMG submission 148612) | Freshwater microbial communities from Lake Tanganyika, Tanzania - TA2015054 Kigoma Offshore 80m | ecosystem: Environmental > Aquatic > Freshwater > Lake | place: Tanzania: Lake...
CTTGGTTTGAGCGAGGTTACCGCCACCGGACGCACTTTGCCCGCCTTGATTTGCGACACCAGCGAGCTGTAATTCGAAATCATCACGCCGATGTGACCGGCGGCGAGATCGACCAGCGCGCTCGCCGCGCCTTTGTACGGCACGTGGGTCATCGCGATGTTGGCGCGGCTACTCAACAACTCGGTGGCCAGATGCGCGACCGAGCCCACGCCGGCGGTGCCGTAATTCAACACGCCGGGCTGGCGGCGCGCGGCGGCGAGCAAATCGGCGGTGGATTTAAACGGCGCCGCGGCCGTTACCGCCAACAGCAGTGGGCCTTGCGCGATCATCGCCACGTGCGCGAACGCATTTGCTGGATCGTATGGCACGCTCGATTGCGTGGCTGCGGTGGTGAGCAGCGTCGACGACGTGAGCAACAACGTGGCGCCATCGCGCGCCGCGCGCGCAACGGTATCAGAGCCGATCACGCCCGCGGCGCCGGGGCGGTTGTCGACGATCACGTTGTTGTTGAGACGCTTGGCGAGCACCGGCGCCATCGCGCGCGCGATCACATCGTTGCTGCCGCCGGGCGGGAAGGGCACGACGATGCGCGTCAATGCAGGGAACGTTGTTTCCGTTTGCGCAAAACTGACGTTAGCAACGCCATAGAGCGAAAATAAAAATATCAATAAAATCAAATACTTACGAAATGTAGTTGTCATGACTAGAATCCTACGGCTTGGCCATCGGTACGTCGTTCGGAGGCGGCGAAGTAACCATCCTCCAATTTGTAAATCAACTGCGCGCGCCCGAAGTCGGTGCTCCATCGGTCGGCCAGCGGCATGTTGTGGCCGCGTGATTTGAGGTTGGCGATGGTGTCCGCGGCGATGCCGTGTTCGATGCCGACGGTAAGCCCGCTGTCGATGCGCCAGCGCGGCGCGTCGCTCGCCGCTTGCGGGTTCTGGTGATAATCGACCATGCGCGACACCACTTGCATATGGCCTTGCGCCTGCATCGAGCCGCCCATCACGCCGAAGCTCATCAGCGGCTGCCCGCCCTTGGTCAAGAAGCCGGGGATGATGGTGTGAAACGGCCGTTTATTCGGCGCGACGATGTTGGCGTGCCCCGGCCGCAGGCTGAAACCCGCGCCGCGATTTTGCAGCGAGATGCCGGTGCCCGGCACCACCACGCCCGAACCGAAGCCCGAAAAATTCGACTGGATGTACGAAATCATCATGCCCGATTCATCGGCGGCGGTGAGATACACCGTGCCGCCTTTGCTCGGCGTGCCGAACGGCGGGTCGCCGGCTTTTTTCATGTCGATCAATTTGGCGCGCTCCCTCAAATACGCTTTGTCGAGCATTTGCGCCGGTGTCACGCGCATGGTGGAGATGTCGGAGACGTATTCGTTGATGTCGGCGAAGGCGAGCTTCATCGCCTCGATTTTGAGATGCATCGCATCGGGCGAATCCACCGGCATCGACGCGACATCGAAGTTTTCCAAAATGCCCAGCGCGATCAGCGCCGCGATGCCCTGGCCGTTGGGCGGAATCTCGTGCAGCGTGTAGCCGCGGTAATCGATGCCGATCGGCTCTACCCAATCGAGCGTGTGCGCGGCCATGTCGGCGGTGGTGAGCGCCGCGCCGTTTTCCTTGGCGAACGCGGCGATTTTTTCAGCGAGTTCGCCGCGATAAAACGCCTCACCCTTGGTTTCGGCGATGCGCTGCAAGGTTTGCGCATGCGGCTTGGAGACGAATTTTTCGCCCGGTTCAAGCGCGCGCCCGCGCGGCATGAAACATTGCGCGAAGCCGGGTTGATTGGAAAGTGTTGCCACGCCGTCGGCCCACAGCCTTGAGATCGTCGGCGTCACCAGGTAACCGTCGCTCGCATACTTGATCGCCGGCTCGAACAAATCGGCGAACGGTAGCCGCCCATATTTCGCCGAGAGCTCTACCCACGCCGATATCGCGCCGGGCACCGTCACCGATTCCCAACCGCGCTTGGGCATTTCGCTCATGCCTTTGAAACGCTCTGGTGTCCACGCGGCGGGTGAGCGGCCGGAGGCATTCAAGCCCTTGAGTTGTTTGCCGTCCCACAAAATACAAAACGCGTCGCTGCCGATGCCGTTGCTGGTGGGCTCCAGCACGGTGAGCGAAATTGCACTGGCAAGGATGGCATCCACCGCGTTGCCGCCTTTTAACATCATGCGCAGGCCCGCTTGCGCGGCGAGTGGTTGTGAGGTGGCGACGCAATTACGCGCGAGCACCGGCATGCGTTGTGAGGCGTAGGGGAACTGATAGTCGAACATATCCATGGGCGGGCTCGGCGAATTGGAGGGAAACGCTGATTTTACTGCGCCGCGAATTTGTAGTGCGGGGGCGAACCGCGGAAGGTGGGTTGCGCTACGCTCCACCCACCCTACGTGTTATTTCGGCTCCAAACCTGCCTTACGCGCCACCTGTATCCATTTCTGGATTTCCGAGCGGTTAAACGCATCGTGCTGTTCCGGCGTGTTGCCCACCGGGTCGGCGCCTTGTCCGGCGAGGTTTTTGCTCACATCCGGGTGCTTTAACGATTTGATCAGCGCGCTGTGTACCCGATCAATGATCGGCCGCGCGGTGTTGCCCGGCGCGAACAGTGCGAAGCCGCTCGATACCACATAACCCTTCAGACCCGATTCAACCATAGTCGGTACGTCGGGTGCGGCGGACGAACGCTTTTCACCGGTCTGCGCGATCATGCGCATTCTGCCGGCGCGTACGAATTGAATCACCGCGGGCATGCTGGCGAACTGCAGTTGCACATGGCCCGCCATCATGTCGATGGCGGCGGGGCCGGAGCCCTTGTATTGGATTTGTTCGAGCCGCACGCCCGCCATGCTGTTGAAAAGCTCGCCGGCGAGATGGCCCACGGTGCCGGAGCCGGCGGTGGCGTAATTCAATTCACCGGGGCGCTTTTTGGCGAGCGTGATCAGTTCCCTGACGTTTTTCACCGGCAGCGTCGGGTGTACCACGAACGCGGTCGGCACATCGGCCACCACCGAGATCGGCGTGAAATCCCTGACCGAGTCGTACGGCAGCTTTTTGGTGACCGACGGGTTCATCACATGCGCGGCGGAGACCATCAGCAGCGTGTAGCCATCGGGCGGCGCTTTTGATGCGAGCTCGGTGCCGATGATGCTGCCGGCGCCGCCGCGGTTGTCGATCACGATTTGCTGGCCGAGATCTTCCGTCATGCGCGGCACCACGATGCGCGCGATGATGTCGGTATTGCCGCCGGGCGGGAACGGCACGATCATGCGTATGGTTTTATTCGGATAGCTTTGTGCCATGGCGCCGCACGCAGCGGCGGTGGCCGCGATGTAAAACAGGGGTTTGGCAAAATTCATCATACTCCTCATCAACTTTATAGCCGGGAAATGGCGCGCGCATGATACACGGCTTGCCGCGCGTTGGCAGGGAAAAACCGCTAGAATTAGGCTGACTGATCCACTCTTCAGGAGCCGCCCACATGGACCCACGTGACCTGCCGCAAACCGCCGTTTCCGCCGCGCAAAACAAGGCTTCGCCGCGCCTGACCATCATGGGCACGCGTCATGTGGTGGCCGCCGGGCACTATCTGGCCGCCCACGCCGCGTTTGAAATCCTTGAAGCCGGCGGCAACGCCGTCGACGCCGGCGTGGCGGCGGGCATCACCATCGGCGTGGTGCAAACCGACAAGGTGAATTTCGGCGGTGTCGCGCCGCAGATCATATTTACCGCCAAAGACAAAAGGGTGCATTGCATCGATGGCCTCGGCGTGTGGCCAAAGGCGATAACGCCGGATTATTTTCTTAAAAATCACGGCGGCAAAATTCCGGCGGGGGTCGAGCGTTGCGTGGTGCCCGCCGCGCCGGATGCGTGGATCACCGCGCTCGCCAAATACGGCACCATGAGTTTTGGCGAAGTGGCGGCGGCGGCAATCCGTTTTGCGAGTAAAGGTTTTCCGGTGTACGGGCTGCTGCATGAGTTCATACAAAACCACCGCGAGGATTATTTGCAATGGCCCTCCAGCGCCAAAGTGTTTTTGCCCAGGGGCCGCGTGCCGCAGATCGGCGAGGTGTTCGTTCAAGCCGATTTGGGCCGCACGTTGCAATACCTTGCCGATGAAGAGCGCCGCGCCGCGCGCAAAGGTGGGCGCAAGGCGGGTTTGAAGGCCGCGCGCGACGCGTTCTACAAAGGCGACGTGGCGCGGGAAGTCACGCGCTGGATCGAAAAGCAGGGCGGCTTGATGCGCTTTGAGGATTTCGCCGAGTTCAGCGTGCGAGAAGAGCCGACGGTGAAAACGCGTTTCCACGGCATCGAGCTGCACGCCTGCGGGCCGTGGTCGCAAGGGCCGGCGTTGCCGATGGCGCTGAATTTGTTGAAGGGCTACGACCTAAAAGCGATGGGCCACAACTCGTCCGATTACATTCACGTTTGCACCGAGGCGTTAAAACTTGCGCTGTCCGACCGGCACAACTATTTCGGTGACCCACGTTTTGTCAAAGTGCCGATGGCGGGCTTGATGTCGGAGAAATACACTGAATGGCGCCGCGGCATGATCCGCATGGATCAAGCGTGGCCCGGCATGCCGCCGGGCGGCGACCCCGCAACGCTCTCGCAAATCGAAAACCGTTGCATGCCCGAACCCAAGCGCGACGGCGATCCGGGCCCAGGCGATACCTCGTATTTCTGCGTGATCGACAAGGACGGCAACGCCATGTCGTGCACGCCGAGTGACGGTTCGGACAAAACACCGATTATTCCCGGCGTGGGCATCTTGTGTTCGGGGCGCGGCACGCAATCGTGGAGCGACCCGAATCATCCATCGTCGGTGGCGCCGGGCAAGCGCCCGCGTCTCACGCCTAATCCGGCGTTGGCGTTCAAAAACCGCAAGGCGTATATGCCTTTCGGCACGCCCGGCGGCGACGTGCAAACACAGGCGATGCTGCAAGTGTTCTTGAACGTCAATGTGTTCGGCATGTCGGCACAGGATGCGATCGAAGCGCCGCGTTTTTCCAATTACAGCTACCCAGGTTCGTTCGAGCCGCACCCGTATTTCCCCGGACGTTTGTATCTCGAATCGCGCATTCCGAAACAAACCGCCGATCAACTCGCCCAACGCGGCCACAAGATTTACGACTGGCCCGATTACACCTGGCTCGCCGGCGCGGTGTGCACCATCGTTGCCGATCACAAAAACGGCGTGTTGCACGGCGGGGCCGACGTGCGCCGGCCGGCGTATGTGTTGGGGTGGTAGCTGCAAAACTTCAACCCTTTTTTGCCGCAGATTTCACAGATGAACACAGATTAACTCCAAAAAAATCTGCGTAAATCTGCGTTAATCCGCGTCGAAGGTTTTTTAAATTTCCCCTTTTTTTGCTGCAGATCTCATTGATGAACTCAGATGAGCCGCGGAAAAATCTGTGTAATCTGTGAAATCTGTGGCGAAGGTTTTTAAAAAACGCTAACCCCTTTTTGACGCAGATTAACGCAGATGCACGCAGATTAACCCAAAAAAATCTGCGTAAATCCGCGTTAATCTGCGTCGAAGATTTTAAGGTCTTGTTGTGTCCGATACGCCGCCCGAAGTCTCCATTGCCGAATGCATCGCCGAGCAAGCGCTGGCGCTAGAGGTTAACGCGGTTCCTGCCGCGGTGCGCACGCGCATAGAGGAATTGCTGATCGACGTGGTGGGCTTATGCGTGGCCGCGCGCAACACCGATTACATCAAAGCGGTGATCGCGGGTGTCGATAGCGGCGGGGCGGCCACCGCCATCGGCCACACAACCACTTACGCGCCGGAAATCGCGGCGATGATCAACGGCTGCGCGGCGCACGGCGAAGACTTCGACGACACTTTCGAGGGCGGGCCAGTGCATTCGAGCGCGGTGATCATGCCTGCGGTGCTGGCGGCGTGCGAGCGTTTCGGTTATGACGGCGCTGCCGCGTTCAAAGGCATGGTGGCGGGCATCGAAACTTTGTGCCGTTTGTCGATGGTGATCCCCAAGGCGATCCACAAAGCGGGTTTTCACCCGACCGCGGTGTTGGGCGCGATGGGCGCGACGCTGGCGGTGAGCGTGACGCTGGGGTTGAACCGCAAGCAAACCGTCGATGCGCTGGGCATCGCCGGCAGCATGGCGAGCGGCATTATCGAATACCTTGCCGAGGGCGCGTGGACTAAACGGTTGCACGCGGGCTGGGCGGCGAAAATCGGCATTCAGGCCGCGCGTTTGGGGCAGCAGGGTTTTTTGGGGCCGCGCACGGTGTTCGAAGGTACGCATGGTTTTTATTATGCGTTTGCGCGCAATGCCGGCGGCGATTACAGTGTTTTGACCGAGGGCTTTGGTAAGAAGTGGTACACCGACGTCATCACCTTCAAACCGTACGCCACCGGCACCATGAATCAACCGTACATCGATTGCGCGCTGCGGCTCGCCAAGCGTGGCATCAAACCCGAAGACGTCACCGATGTGTTGTGCGAAACCGCGGAGGGTTATGTGCATCGCTTGTGGGACCCGCTGCCCGCCAAGCAACGCCCGGCGAACGACTACGCGGCGAAATTCAGCGCGCCGTTTAATATCGCGGTGGCGTTTGTCACCGGCGGCGCGGGGCTCGCCGCGTTCACCGAACACACCGTGCGCGACGCACGCATCCTCGGGCTGGCCTCAAAAGTGCGTTACGTGGTCGATCCCAACAACCCATATCCGAAGGCTTACACCGGCCATATCCGCATGACGTTGAAAGATGGCCGGGTGATCGAAGAACGCCAAAATCACATTCGCGGCGGCGCGCAAGAACCGTTGACGCGCGAGGAAATCATCGACAAGTTTCGCCGCAACTGCGCGTTCGGCGGTTGGGGTGAGGCGCAGATGCAGGCGTTTCTTTCAAGCGTGCCGAACTTTTTTCAAACGCGCCTCGCGCTCCAGCTATTGCGTAAATAAAAAATATAATAAAATCAAATACTTAAGTAATTTCATCCGTTACATCCGTGCGGCGGCTGCGGGCGTAACATTAGTGCCACGCAACGCGCGGCGAGCAACACGAGTCGACGCGTTGTGCGCTCGAACGAAAACTCGGTATGCCCAACGCACCGTTTATTCAAGCCCCGCCGCAACTCGGCAATCAATTCAATGCCGATCGCGTCTTGCGTGCTTACTTATCGCGCACCTTGCCGCCGCAAGTGCTGACCGAAATCGAGCCCACGTTAACGCGCATGGGCGAGCTCGCGGGCGGAGAGCTTTATCAACTGCAACTCGTCGACCGCTTGAACGAACCCGTGCACACGCCGTTCGATGCGTGGGGTAATCGCATCGATCGCATCGACCTGACGCCGCTGTGGCAAAAGGCGGCGCGCATCGCAGCCGAGGAAGGCTTGATCGCCACCGCGTATGAGCGGCGCCATCGTGAATTCTCGCGCGTGCATCAATTCTCGCTGGTGTATTTGTTTACGCCGTCGAGCGATTTTTACAGTTGCCCGCTGGCGATGACCGATGGCGCGGCGAAATCCCTGGTGGTATCCGGCAACGAGCCGTTGATCGCGCGCGCGCTGCCGCGATTGACGAACCGCGATCCGAGCCTCGCGTGGACCAGCGGCCAGTGGATGACCGAGGCTGTTGGCGGCTCCGATGTCGGGCTCACCGAAACCATTGCGCGCAACGAAACCGGCGCCTGGCGTTTATACGGCCGCAAATGGTTTACCTCGGCGATTACCTCGCAAATGGCGTTGACGCTGGCGCGGCCCGTGGGCAATCCGCCGGGCGGCAGGGGCTTGGCGCTGTTTTATGTGGAGACGCGCGATGCAGATAGGAAGCCCAATCACATCGTCGTCAATCGCCTCAAGGACAAGCTCGGCACGCGCAAAATACCGACCGCGGAATTGGAACTCGAAGGCACGCCCGCGCAACTGGTCTACGGTACCACGGACGGCGTGCGCAACATCGCGCCGATGCTGAACGTGACGCGCACCTGGAACGCGGTGACCTCGGTGGCACTGATGCGCCGCGGCTTGGCATTGGCGCGCGATTACGCCAAACGCCGCGTGGCCTTCGGCGCGCCGTTGATCGAAAAGCCCTTGCACGCCGACACGCTGGCGGGCATGCAAGCCGAATACGAAGGCGCGTTTCATTTGGCGTTTTTTGTGGTGGAGCTGCTGGGCCGTAGCGAAGCCGGCAACGCCGGCGCCGAGCAACAAGAACTGCTGCGCGTGCTGACGCCAATCGCCAAACTCACCACCGGCAAGCAAGTGGTGGCGGTGTTGTCGGAGGTGATCGAGTGTTTCGGCGGCGCGGGCTATGTCGAAGATACCGGCTTGCCGCAACTCTTGCGTGACGCGCAAGTGCTACCGATTTGGGAAGGCACCACCAACGTGCTGGCGCTCGATACGCTGCGCGCGTTGCACGACACCGCGGGCATGGCGCTGCTGCAGCGCGAAGTGGGTTACATTCAGCAAGGCGTGCGCGAGCCGGTGCTGCTGCGTTTGACCGCGCAAGTGGAGCGCGTGCTGGAACAAGCGGCGGAATGGCTAAACGGCGCGATGCAAAGCGGCGCTAACGCCACCGAGGCCGGCGCGCGGCGTTTTGCGTTGACGGTGGGTCGCGCGCTGGAGCTCGCGCTGCTACTCAGGCAAGCGCAGTGGTCGCTCGAACACGAGCAAGACGCGCGCGCCACCGCGGCAGCGCGGCTTTTTGCGGCGCAGGGTGTTAACGTGTTGGCGGAGATGCGCTTGGATGACGCATCTATATTGGCGCGGGACGCGTAGCAGCGAAGGTGTGGATGGTAATTGCGCGCGGATTGACGGGGCTGGAAACGGCGGCCAACCCGCGCTGGCATTCCCGCGAAGGCGGGAATCTATAGTGAGTGGCCTATGGCGCGGTGTTATGGGTTCCCGCCTTCGCGGGAACGACTGATCAGGTCAGGCGCCGCAGTGCCGACCAAAACGATATCGGGACGGACGCACCATGCAAAATACCATGATGAATTTCCCGCTGACGCTAACGCACTTGCTCAAACGCGCGGGCCAGTTGTTTGGCGGCAGCGAAATCGTCTCGCGCCTGCCCGATAAGTCGCTGCACCGCTACACCTATCGTGATTTCCAGCGGCGCGCGTCGGCGCTCGCCGGCGCGCTGCAACAACTGGGCATTAAAAAGGGCGAACGCGTCGCCACGCTGATGTGGAACCACTACGCGCACCTCGAAACTTATTTCGCCGCACCCTGCGCGGGCAGCGTGCTGCATACGCTTAATTTGCGTTTGCACCCGGACGACATCGCGTTTATCGTCAATCACGCACAGGACCGTTTTTTGATCGTCGACGACGTGCTGCTGCCGCTTTACGAAAAATTTAAGGCGCAAACCAAGTTCGAACACGTGATCGCGGTGCCGCTTACAAAGCAGCCGGTTGCCGCGGGTTACGACGATTACGAAAAGCTGCTCGCCAACGCGCCGGCGTTCGATCCGCCGCCACTCAACGAAAATGACGCGTGCGGTATGTGCTACACCTCCGGCACCACCGGCAAACCCAAGGGGGTCGTGTATAGCCACCGCTCCACCGTGCTGCACGCGCTGGCAACATCGACCGTCGATTACATGGGCATCGGCAATCGCGACACGCTGTGCCCGGTGGTGCCGATGTTTCACGTCAACGCGTGGGGCTTGCCGTATTCGGCGGCGATGATGGGCGCGAAAATCGCCTTCCCCGGGCCGCATCTCGATGCGGTGAATCTGCTCGACTTGATGGTGGCGGAAAACGTCACCGTCTCGGCGGGCGTACCGACGATCTGGATGGGCGTGCTGCAAGCCGTGGAAAAAGAACCGGCGCGCTGGAAACTCGCGCCGGGCTTGCGTATGGTGTGCGGCGGTGCCGCCGCGCCGGAAGCGCTGATCCGCGCGATGGATCGATACGGCATGCGCGTGATCCACGGCTGGGGCATGACCGAGCTCTCGCCGCTGGGGGCGTTGAATTTCATCAAGCGCGAGTTGACCGATCTGACACGCGATGAAGAATACGCGGTGCGTGCCAAGCAAGGCGTGGCGCCGCCGTTCGTGGAGCTGCGCACCATGGCTGAAAGTGGCGAAGCACCTTGGGACGGCGTAGCGATGGGCGAATTGCAGGTGCGCGGGCCGTGGGTCGCCGCGGGTTATCACGAATTGCCCTCGGAATCGGACCAGTGGACTGCCGACGGCTGGTTTCGCACCGGCGACATCGCGATCATGGACGAACACGGCTATATGAAAATCGCCGATCGCATCAAGGACTTGGTGAAATCCGGCGGCGAGTGGATCAGCTCGGTCGATCTGGAAAACGCGCTGATGGCGCATCCGGCAGTGGCGGAAGCGGCGGTGATTGCCGTGCCGCACCCGCGTTGGGACGAGCGGCCGGTCGCGGTGGTGGTATTAAAACCCGGTGCGAACGCGACGCCCGACGCACTGCGCGATCATCTCGAGCCCAAGTTCGCAAAATTCTGGTTGCCGGATGACTATAAGTTCGTCGACGCCATCCCCAAAACCTCGACGGGCAAGATGTTAAAGGCTACACTGCGCAGCCAATACGCGAAGCTTTTCATCTCATAACGAGGTAGCCAACATGGATCTGCGAATCGACATCGTCTCCGACGTGGTTTGACCCTGGTGTTTCATCGGGAGCCGTCGGCTCGACGCAGCGTTAAAACTGCTTGCCGAGCAACGCCCCGATGTCAAGCCGGCCGTGCGCTGGCTGCCGTTTCAACTCAATCCCGATTTGCCCGCCGAGGGTATTGCGCGCGAAGACTACATCGCGCGCAAATTCGGCACGCGCGGCAAAGGAAACTATGAGCGCGTGGCGAAGGTGGGCGAGAGCGTGGGCATCCCATTTGCCTTCGACAAAATCGAAGTACAGCCGAATACGTTAAACGCGCACCGCCTGCTGGCCTACGCCGAGCAGCAAGGCCGGCAACACGAAGTCGCCGAGGTGTTGTTCAACGCGTATTTCATCGAAGGCGCGAATTTGACCGACATCGATACGTTGGCGGACATTGCTAAACGCGGCGGGCTCGATCACGCCGCGACGAAAGCCTATCTCGCAAGCGACAGCGATCGTGAGACCGTCGCCAACGCCGACAGCGAAGCGCGCAACGCCGGCATCGGCGGCGTGCCGTTTTTTATTTTTAACCGCGCGGTGGCGGTGTCGGGCGCGCATGAGCCGGAGACCTTGCTGCAGGCGATGCTGCAGTCGATGCAGGAGCGGGCGCGGGCGAGCGGTTGATCATTTAGCACGCCGTTGCGCGAGATTCTCCGCCACCCGCTGAAAATAATCATTGTCGACCGCGAAGTGTCTCCCGCGCATGGCGCCGGTGCGCTGTAGCAGTAGGTTGAATTTGCCGATCAGCGCGCCGCGTTCGTTTTCATTGCGCGCGCGTTCGAGCATGAGTTCGACTTCGCGTAAATCGCGCAGTGCTTCGACTTCGGGTGGCACGTAACCGGAGTTTTTGAGGATGCGGTACGCGGCGCGCAGCTCTTCAGGCACCATCGCGTCGTCATCCAGTTGCAGTGGCTTGCCCGCACCTGGCAAATGGTCGAACACGCCATCGGCTTGCGCTTCGCGTATGTGCTTTTCGACGAGCGCATCAAAGCCCGACAGCGGCGGCGGGATGTTGCGCTTCACGCGTTTTGGCGGTGCGGCCATGCGTTAGGAGGGGTTGTATAAGTATCTGATTTTATTGAATAATTTTTTGGGGCTATTGCAGCGTGCGAAACACCTCTTTGATCAGGTTAACGCGCGCCGTCACATCGGTGGTGTTCGCCTCGATGCGCAATTTATCTTGCCCCGCGAGTTTGAAATTTCGTTTGGTTTGAATCAGCTTGATGATTTTGGTCGGGTCGATCGGCGGCTTGGGCACGAACTGCAGTTGAATCGCGCCCTCGCTGGCGTCGATGTTGGCGATGCCCAGCGGCTTGCCCGCCAAGCGCAAGCGATGGCTGTCGATCAGCGCGCGTGTCGGTGGCGGCAGCTCGCCGAAGCGATCGATCAATTCTTCTTGCAGGCGTTGCAACTCGTCGTCGTTGTCGCAATTGGCAAGCCGCTTGTAGAGCACCAGTCGCTCGTGCACGTCGCTGCAATAAGTGTCTGGCAGCAGCGCGGGGACGTGCAGATTAATTTCGGTGGTGACGCCGAGCGGGGCGGTGAGGTCGGGCACCTTGCCTTGTTTTAACGCGCGCACGGCAGTGTCGAGCATCGCGGCGTACATATTAAAGCCCACCTCGTGCATTTCGCCGCTTTGCGATTCACCCAGCACTTCACCCGCGCCGCGGATTTCCAGGTCGTGCATGGCCAAGAAAAAGCCGGAACCCAGTTCCTCCATCATTTGTATCGCTTCGAGGCGTTTTTTGGCTTGCGTGGTGATGTTGCCTTCATCGGGCAGTAGCAAATACGCATACGCCTGATGGTGCGAGCGGCCGACACGACCGCGCAACTGGTGCAATTGCGCGAGGCCAAAGCGGTCGGCACGGTTGATGATGATGGTGTTGGCGGTGGGTACGTCGATGCCGGTTTCGATAATCGTTGTGCACAGCAGCAGGTTAAAGCGTTGCTGGTAAAAATCGCGCATCGCCAATTCGAGTTCGCGTTCGCGCATTTGCCCGTGCGCAACGCGAATGCGCGCCTCGGGCAGCAGTTGCGTCAACGTCTCCTCCATGTGATGCATGGTGTCGATGTCGTTGTGCAAAAAATAGATTTGCCCGCCGCGCTTTAATTCGCGCAGCGCGGCCTCGCGGATTTGCGCCTTGGAATACCGCGTGACAAAGGTTTTGATGGCCAGCCGCCGCTCGGGCGCTGTGGCGATCACCGAAAAATCGCGCAGGCCTTCCATCGACAGCGCCAGCGTGCGCGGGATCGGCGTGGCGGTGAGTGTGAGCACATCGACTTCGGCGCGCAGCGCCTTCAATTGCTCTTTGTGGCGCACGCCGAAGCGGTGTTCCTCGTCGATGATCACCAGCCCCAGGTTTTTGAATTTTATGCCACGCTGCACCAGTTTGTGCGTGCCGATGGCGATGTCGACCTTGCCGGCAGCCAAATCCGCCAGCGCTTCCGATTGCTCCTTCGCCGTGCGAAAGCGCGACAGCTCGGCAATTTTCACAGGCCAATCCGCGAACCGGTCGGTGAACGTGGTGAAATGCTGCTCGGCGAGCAGGGTCGTCGGCACCAACACGGCGACTTGTTTGCCGTCGGCCACCGCCACGAAAGCCGCACGCAGCGCGACTTCGGTTTTGCCGAAGCCCACGTCGCCGCACACCAGCCGATCCATCGGTTTGCCGTTAGTCAAATCGTCGAGGGTGGCCTTGATCGCCGCCGCTTGATCGGCGGTTTCTTCGAACGGGAAGCCTTCGCTAAACGCCTCGTAGTCGTGATGCTTCAATTTAAACGCGTGGCCTTGGCGCGTGGCGCGTTGCGCGTAGAGATTCAGCAACTCGGCGGCGGTGTCGTGCGCTTGGCTTGCGGCTTTTTTCTTGGCTTTTTCCCATTGCTCGCCGCCGAGCGAATGCAGCGGCGCTTGATCGGGCGCGGCACCGCTGTAGCGGCTGATCAAATGCAAGCTCGATACCGGTACGTAAAGTTTGTCGCCGCGCGCGTATTCCAGCGTGAGAAACTCGGTGTCGCCCTCGCCCAGATCCATGCTGTGCAAGCCGAGGTAGCGGCCGATGCCGTGCTGTTCGTGTACCACCGGATCGCCGAGTTTGACCTCGGACAAATCGCGCAGCATGCCCTCGACGCTCGTTTTGCGGCCTTCGCGCACGCTGCGGTTGCGTGCTTGCGTGGCGTAGAGTTCGTTTTCGGTGATGACGGCGAAGCTCGCGTCGGTCAACGTGAAGCCGCTTTGCAAGGGCGCGACGCCCAACATGACGCGTTCGCTCGACGCGCGAAAAACTTCGTAACTCTCGGCGGCGGCGGGGCGCAGTTCGTACTCCGCCAAAAACTCGTGCATGGTTTCGCGCCGGCCGGGGCTGTCGGCGAGCAGCAGCACGCGGCCGGAGTAGCCGTCGAGAAATTGCTTTAAGCGATGCAGCGGGTTGTCGGCGCGGCGCTCTACGCCTAACGGCGGGAGAGGCAGTGTTGAGGGTTGAGTGTTTAGTGTTGAGTTGGCGGTGGGTGCATCGGCTGCGTCGGTTGCCGCGCCGGCAATTTCCACTCGCGGGAACGGCTTGATTGCCCCAAAAAACTCATCCGCCGTCAAAAACAAGTCATGCGGCGGCAACACCGGGTTGGCGCGGTCGCCGCGTAGCACTGCGTAGCTCGCGTGGGTGTCTTGCCAAAACGCGTCAACCGCTTCTTGCAGCCCGTGCATGGCGCATACCGTGGTGCCCGCGGGCAGGTAATCGGTGAAGCGCGCGGTCGAGTCGAAAAACAACGGCAGGTAATACTCGATGCCAGCGCTGGGCACGCCCTTGGACACATCCTTGTAGATGCGGCTTTTCGACGGATCACCCTCGAACTTGGCGCGGAAGTTCTGGCGAAAGCGCGTTTGCGCCGCTTCGTCCATCGGAAACTCGCGCGCCGGCAGCAGGCGAACTTCAGGCACTTTGTAAATCGAACGTTGCGAGTCGACATCGAAGCTGCGGATGGAGTCGATGTCGTCATCGAATAAATCGATGCGATACGGCAGCGCGCTGCCCATCGGAAAAATATCGATCAACCCGCCGCGAAAACTGTATTCACCGTGCGCCACCACTTGCGTCACGTGCGTGTAGCCGGCAATCGTGCATTGATGCCGCAACTCGTCGGGGTGGAGCTTGCCGCCTTGCTTGAAAAAAAACGTGTTGGCGGCGAGATATTCGACGGGCATCAAGCGCGCCAGCGCCGTGGTCACCGGCGCGATCGCGACATCGAAGCTGCCGCGCATCATTTCGTAGAGCGTGGCGAGCCGCTCCGACACCAAGTCGTGGTGCGGCGAAAACTGATCGTAGGGCAGCGTCTCCCAATCGGGGAACACACAGGCTTTTAACGCGGGGGCGAAATAAGCGACTTCGGTTTTGAGGCGCTGCGCGGCGGTGGCATCCGCCGTGATCACCAGCAACGGGCGCACCGCTCCCGCCAGTTCGGCGATGGCGAGCGCATCGGACGAACCGTGAAAGGGACCGGCCCGCGTGCGTTCGCCGGGCTTGGGTGGTGCTAACAACGTCATGATTAAAATGATCCTATTATACTGGCGGCTCAGTGTCGGACAGGCAAAGAACCAGGGAGAAAAAATGACAACAATGGTGGCGTTTTTTGTCGCGTTCATGGCGTTTATCATCGCCGGCGGTTTGTAGCAGGCGCTGCGGCGCGCCAAGCGTGCGGAGTTTATTCGCACCTATTCGTTCCCGCACGGGCTGCTCGCGCGGCTGGCGGCCAAACATCCGGCGCTCGATCTGAAGCAACGGCAACTGGTGGCACGCGGCTTGCGCAAGTTTTTCCTGTGCAACATGGCGGCGAAGGGGGAGTTCGTATCGATGCCGTCGAAGGTGGTGGACGACTTGTGGCACGAGTTTATTTTGTTCACCCAGCATTACGACGCGTTTTGCAAGCAAGCCTTCGGCAAGTTTTTGCATCACACGCCGGCGGTGGTATTGGGTACGCAGCAAACCGCCAATCAGGGGTTGCGCCGCACCTGGGTCTACGCGTGCCGCGATGAGACCATCAATCCGCTGCACCCGACACGCATGCCGCTGTTGTTCGCGCTCGATGCCAAACTCAATATCGAAAACGGATTTCGTTATGCATTGGACTGCCACGCGCAGCGCGATAAACCAAGCGATGCGAGCGCGTCAGCGCTGCATTGCGCCACCGATTTTGCCGGTGGCGGCGACGGTGGCAGCGATGGCTTTGGCGATCTTGGTTTTAGCGTCGACGGTAGTTCGGACGGCGGCAGCGGTTGTGGCGGGGTGGCGATTAACTATCGTAAGTTATTGATTTAATTAGATATTTTTACGACCTGTGAATGGCCATTGGAATGCGCCGCGGGCCAAACGGTTTGGCGAAGGTTGGCGCGTAACGGCCCGCGATCGCGGTGTCGCAATCGGGGCACTTGCCCTCGGCGCTGATGCGGTACTCGTCGATGCGATACCAGTCGCGCAGTATCAGCGGCGCGTGGCACGCGGGGCAATAGGTCGAGCCGCCACGCTCATCGTGCACATTGCCGGTGTAGACGTAGTGCAAGCCCTCGTTCAACGCGATGTTGCGCGCGCGCGTCAACGTCGCGGCGGGCGTGGCGTGAATGTCGCGCATTTTGTAATCCGGGTGAAACGCGGTGAAGTGCAGCGGCACCTCGGGGCCGAGGTTTTTCATGAGCCACTGGCATTGCGCGGTAATTTCGGCGTCGCTGTCGTTTTTGCCGGGAATCAGCAGCGTGGTGATTTCAAACCAAACGTTGGTTTCGTGTTTCAAGTAAACGAGTGTGGCGAGCACCGGTTGCAAATGCGCGGCGCATTGCTTGAAATAAAACGCGTCGGTGAAGGCTTTTAAGTCGACATTCGCAGCATCCATCTTCGTATAGAACTCGCGCCGCGGCGCAGCGTGCATGTAACCCGCGGTGACCGCCACGGTTTGCACGCCGACTTCATGGCAGGCATCGGCGATATCCATCGCGTATTCGGCGAAAATCACCGGGTCGTTGTAGGTGAAGGCGACGCTTTTGCAGCCGGCGTTTAATGCCGCTTGCGCGATGGCCGCGGGCGAAGCCTGATCGGCGAGCCGGTCCATGTCGCGCGATTTGCTGATGTCCCAGTTCTGGCAAAACTTGCAGGCAAGGTTGCACCCCGCGGTGCCGAACGACAAAATGCTCGATCCTGGATAAAAATGATTCAGCGGTTTTTTTTCGATGCGGTCGATGCAAAAACCCGAGGAGCGTCCGTAGGTGGTGAGCACCATACGATCACCTTCGCGTGCACGGACAAAACACGCCCCGCGCTGGCCCCCTTGCAGCTTGCAATCGCGCGGGCATAAATCGC